>Ga0335074_10000836_pt1 | contig 42069 bp, 35 predicted proteins | sample Lox_Sample_23_FD_206715 | JGI IMG/M metagenome (GOLD analysis project Ga0335074, IMG submission 206715) | Soil microbial communities from Loxahatchee National Wildlife Refuge, Florida, United States - Lox_Sample_2.3 | ecosystem: Environmental > Terrestrial > Soil > Wetlands | place: USA...
CTCTCCGCTCCCTTTCTAGAAGTGCGGGCCACGACGGGCCGGTGCTCCGAGCGAAGCTCACCGATCTCGGTCAGCCGCGCCCAGGAAGGTCACCGAGAACCGGCCTTCGCTCCTGGCCCATCGCCCTCGGCGAGCCTGGCGGGCTTTTTCGCTTGCACTATGGCGGCGTGCATGCCGTCTGAGAACTCGTGGGTGAACCGGAGCGAGATCTCTTCGAGGCCGGCTGCCTCGAGGCCGGCGACGTACTCGCCCCGCGACAGCGCTCCGGCGACGCAGCCGACGTAGGAACCTCGTTCCGCACGCTCGGCGGGGGAGAGGCGGTCCTCAGCGACGATGTCGCTGACGCCCAGGCGCCCGCCCGGCCGGAGCACTCGTGCCACCTCGGCGAAGACCCTTGTCTTGTCGGTGGACAGGTTGATGACGCAATTGGAGATCACGACATCAACCGAGCTGTCCGGCAAGGGGATGTCCTCGATCACGCCCTTTAGGAACTCCACGTTCGCCGCTCCCGCTTTGGCCGCGTTGTCCCGGGCCAGGCCCAGCATCTCATCGGTCATGTCGAGCCCATAGGCCTTGCCCGTGGGCCCGACCCGGCGGGCGGACAACAGGACGTCGATGCCACCGCCCGACCCCAGGTCGAGTACCGTCTCGCCCTCCCGCAGTTCGGCAACCGCGGTCGGGTTACCACAGCCGAGCGACGCCAGCACGGCCGCGTCGGGGAGCACATCGCGTTGGAGGGCGTCGTAGAACGCGGCCCCGCCTTCGTTAGCGAAGGCCCCGCAGCCCGCGGCCTCGCCCCCGCAGCAGGGGGCCTCCGCCCTCACTACGGCCAAGGCCGATCCTGCATAGTGCCTCCGGACGCTCTCGCGCAGCTCATCGGCGTTTGTCTCAGACGTCGTCATTGCCTGTCCTTTCAGCCCCCTTTTACAGGGTGCTCTTGTTTGGTGTCGCGCCACTTTGTCAGCGGGCCTCCCGCCGGGCGCGCCGGCTGGTAGCCCCGGGGCGGGGGTGCCGGCAAAGCCTCCGTGCCCACGTTGCCCATCACCAGCTCGGCCGCCGGTGGCAGGCGCTCTCGCCCCCTGCCACGCGGACCTGCCCGAGGGGCCCTCCCGTTCCCAGTCCTCATATCGCCTGCTGGGGACGATCGGGCGCTCGTACCGCCCACCCCTTCGTGACCACCACATGTGACTGCCCACGTCGGCCGCCCCTTCGGTGATTGTCACGGGATTGGCCATCGCGACTCTCCGTTCTTTCGCGCCGGTGCGAGGTTGGCTCTCACCCACGCCTGCGCCCCTGCCTGCACGGCGTCCCAAGGGCTCCCGAGCGGTGGGGTATAGGACAGGTCGAGGTCGCTCATGGCCTCGACGTTCATCTCGTTGAAGATCGCAGTGGCGACGACGTCGACGCGCTTGGCAATTTCCCCGTGGCGGTGGCCGAACAACTGCGCTCCGAGAAGCATGCCTGTCTGCCTGTCGGCCGTGTAGCGCATATGGACGCGGTGGCTGCCTGGGTAGTAGGCCTTGTGGTCGTCCGCCTCGCTCCCCACGGTCAACGGTTGGTAATTGGCCGCCGCGGCCTCGTGGTCGCGCAGCCCCGTGCGGGCGACGGCGTGGTCGAAGACCTTGACCACCTGGGTCCCGAGGCTGCCCGTGAACTCCCGGTTGCCCCCGAGGGCGTTCTCGCCCGCCACGCGGCCCTGCTTGTGGGCGGTGGTGCCGAGGGGGAGGTAAGTGGTGCCGAGGAGCCGGTGGTAGGTGGTGGCACAGTCGCCCGCGGCGTAGACGTGGGGGAGGTTGGTCCGCATGTGCCGGTCAACGGCGATGGCGCCGCGCGGCCCCAGGGACGCGCCTGCGGAGGCAGCCAGGTCGGTGTCAGGCCTGACTCCGACGACGACCAGCACCATGTCGACGGCGCGGGCGACATCTTGACCGTCGGTTGTGCTCGCCTGGACGAGCAGGCTCCCCCGCTCGCGGCCGGGGGCTCGAGAGAACGAGCGGACCGTCGTGGCTGTGAGGACTTCAACGCCGTGCTCGCTGAGCTGGCCATGTACGAGCCCACCGATCTCGTGGTCGACCGTCGGCAGCACCTCGGGGAGCTGTTCCATCTGGACGACAGCCATGCCTCGGGCGACCAATGCCTCGGCCATCTCCAGGCCGATGTAGCCCGCCCCCACGATGACGGCGCTGGCTGGGGACTTCTCCTCGAGGGTGCGCATGACGGCGAAGGTGTCGCCCATCGAGCGCAGCAAGTGGACCCCGTCGGCAGTGCCCAGCGCTTCGGGGCCGCCCAGGCCTTGGACCGGGGGACGCACAGGCACGGCGCCGGTGCCGATGACCAGCTCGTCGTACGACAGGAGCTCCTCCTCACCCCTGGCATCGGTGACGAGGAGCTTGCGCCCTTCGACATCGATGCGCCGAGCGACCGTGCCCAGGCGCAAGCCCATGCCGGTCGCCTCCAGGTCGGCGACGCTCCTATGCGCCAGGTTGCCCCAGTGGGTGACCTCGCCCGAGACGTAGTAGGGGATGCCACAAATGGAGAAGTTCGGGTAGGCGTCAGCGACGACGACTGTGACCTCGGTGCTGGCGTCAAGCTCGCGTGCCCGCAGCGCGGCACTTATCCCGGCGTCGCTACCTCCGATGGCGATGATGTGCATCTGGCTCCTGTCTGGTACCGGTCGTCACCGCCGGGGTGGCGAGGGCTGGTTTGGCCGTGGTCCTTGGGCGTGCTCGTTCGCTGCGCCGTCCAAGGCGATCAGGCCCCTGGGCAGTTGCCGGACCTCGGCGTTGCGCGTGCCGCCCGTGGCCCCCTCCGGCTCGTGGGCATGGTGAGGCACGATGACCTCAGCCGCCTCCGACGGTGTGACCGCCGGGTAAAGCGCCTTGATGGCGACGAACGCGACGGCGCCGCCGATGAGCTCAGCACCGATGAAGGCCGGCACCGACGACGGGGCGATCCCGGCGAAGGTGTTCGAGAACATGCGCCCGACGGTGATGGCGGGGTTGGCGAAGCTGGTCGAACTGGTGAAGAGGTAGGCGGCACCGATGTAGGCACCGACAGCCGCCGGCGCGGCATGGCCTCGCCCGCTCCGGGCCAGCGCGAAGATGACCAGCACCAGGCCCATGGTGGCCGCCACCTCGGAGAGGAAGTGAGCCGGCGTCGCCCGGTGGTGCGCCGAGATCGACACCCACTCCTCGGAGAACATCAAGTTGGCGACGATCGCGCCCCCTGTGCAACCGGCAACCTGGGCGGGTAGGTAAGCCCATGCTTGGCGCCAGCTGAGCCCGCCGAAGGCGGCATCGACGAAGGACACGACGGGGTTGAAGTGCGCCCCCGAGACCGGGCCGAACATCAAGATGATGACGTACAGCCCGGCTGCCGTGGCCGCCGCGTTCTCGAGCAGCTCGAGGCCGACAGCGCCCGGCGAGAGCTGCTGGGCGGCGATGCCCGATCCGATCACGACTGCGCCCAGGAAGGCGCTCCCAAGCAGCTCAGCCAGCAGGCGGCGCCAGAGCGGCGCCTCGTCACTAACGACTTCGGTGGCCACAGGCCCTCGTCCTGCGACTAGCAGCAGCTGGAGGAGGTCTCGGCACCTACCGTGACGACCTCGTCGCCGCTGGCGCAGCAAGTGCCGTCGCCAGCCAGGCGCGCCGATGCGGGCGCGTCTGCGAGCACGGTGTAGAGCTCCCAGGGAGCACCGTCGGGGTCGGCAACCCAAGCCTTGTCCTGCACCGCATAGCAGCACGTCGTCGCCTCTTGCACCTCAGGGGCAAGGCCTTCTCTCGCTAGGCGGCGAACCGCCTCCTGGACCTCTTGGGGCGTCCCGACTTCGACGCCGAGGTGGTTCAAAGCGCCGGCGGCGCCGGCGCCCCACGCCGAGGTGCCCTCGATGAGGACGAGCTTTAGGGGTGGCTCTGCGATGGCGAAGTTGGCGTAGCCGGGCTGACGTTTGGCCGGCTTGGTGCCGAACAGCTTGGAGTAGAACTCCACCGCGGCGTCGATGTCAGAAACGTTCAAGGCCAGTTGCACTCGGGGCACGTCTACCTCCTGGTAGCATTTACGATCATAAATGCATCTATCATGCTCGATACATTGAATGTTGTCAATAGGAGATCATCTTTAGGATGGCCAAACAGGGTGCAGTGATCGAGGTGGCCGAGGCCCTGTGCTGCCCATCGGTGCTCGCGGCCCCGCTTGACGCGGACGAGGCGTCCGACATGGCGCTGGGTTTCAGCGCCCTCGCCGACCCGGCACGCCTTCGGATCCTGTCGATCCTGGCCGCCGCGCCGGAGGGCGAAGTGTGCGTGTGCGATTTCGTAGGGCCGGTGGGCAAGTCCCAGCCCACCATTTCCCATCACCTAAAGATCTTGGGCGAGGCCGGGCTGGTGCACGGCGACCGTCGCGGCAAGTGGGTGTGGTACTCGCTCGACCGGGACCGCTTGGCTCGCCTGCGGTCCGCCCTGGGCACTTAGCTTCCCGGGCCCGATCGAAGCTGGCGACGAGGAGCAGGACCGCCGCGGCGGTCAGCAGCACTGGGCAGATCTGCACCGGGTGGCCGAACGCCGATTGGGGAAGATTGGCTAATCGTGGCTATGTTGTCACAGGCCCTTGCGTGAGCGGGTTATTACGGGCCCTTGCCTGAGCGGAGCCTCGACCAAGTCGCCGCGCACCTCATCCCACCGCCAGGGCTCGTCGCTAGCATCTTGGCGTGCCCTCCGACCTTGTCTTGAAGGGCATGAACCGCCTCCACCGCCTCTTGCTCGGCCTCACCGGCGGCCGGGTCGGTTGGTCAGCCTACGGGATGCCGGTGATCGAGCTGACAACCACAGGGCGCCGCAGCGGCCAACCTCGTACCACCCTGCTGACATCGCCTTACCAGGAGGGGCACACGATCATCGTCGGCAATACACGGGCCGCCTGCTGGCCACGATCATAAAGCAACGAAGTCCCCCCGTGCGCAAAAGGAAGCTCCTGAGCCGAGAATACGCCGTTCGGCGTACACGAACGGGACCTCGGCAGCCGGTTGCTCGTCAGCTACTTGTCAGTGCAAATATGGCGCTCAGGCGAGCGCCGGGGCGGGCCGGTAGTTTGTCGCGCGTGGTCCGTCGCCATCTCTGGGTCAGGGGACGGGTTCAGGGCGTCTGGTTCCGCGGAGCGTGCGCGGATGAGGCGCGTTTGCGGGGAGTCTCCGGTTGGGCTTGCAACCTGCCAGACGGCCGTGTCGAAGTCGTCGCTGAAGGCGAGGACGAAGCAGTGCGCCAGGTCGCCGAGTGGTGCAGGCACGGGCCGCCCACAGCGCGCGTGACCGGGGTAGAAGAGCAGTTCGAAGAGCCAGAAGGGCTCTCGGGTTTCACAATCTGCTGAGGCCGGGGCCCCGGCGAGGTCCGGAGAGGCCTGGCGAGGCCCCAGGCCCTAGCCACTGCCCCGGCATCTCCGGCAAACCCCTCCCAAAGAGCACACTTGCATTGTCAATAGTGATACAGTAGGTTCTACTGACTTGATGGAATCAATCGCCAATGACGCGGCCTGACCAGGAGGATCTCTCATGTCCAAACGTGCTCTAGCGGCGGCGTTCGTGTTGCTCTCGCCCCTGGTGAGCGGCGCCGGCGCGAGCGCCCAGGCACACTTCGCCCCAGCGGTGAAAAGCTCATCGTCGAGCCCTTCGGTCACCCTGAACGGAGCGGGCGCAAATTCGATCGACCCGTTTTTCGAGTCTGTTTTTTACGCTTACCACAAGGCCAACCCCAAGGTGACCATCAACTACGACCCGGCGGGGAGCAGTGTCGGCGTGAGCGAGATCCAGGCCCAGACGGTCGATTTTGGCGACTCGGAGATCCCGATGTCAGCCAAGGACCTCGCAAAGGCCAATGGCACGGTCCTGCAGGTGCCCGTGGACTTGGGCGGTGTCGCTATCAGCTACAACGTCCCCGGGGCGCCTAAGGACCTGAAGCTGGACGGGCCAACGCTGGCGGCGATCTTCGAAGGCAAGATCACCGTTTGGAACTCCCCTGTGCTAGAAGCCGAGACTGGTGTAAACAACCTCCCTGCCCTGCCGATCATCCCTGTCCACCGTGCCGACAACTCCGGGCCGAGCTGGGACGTGGATGCCTATCTCATCCAGACTTCGCAGGAATGGGCCTCTATGCTCAGGACCAACACTCCTTCCAAAGCGTGGCCCGTACTGACCTGGGGAGTGGGTGAGCAGTTGAACAGCGGTGTCGCTTCCTACATCGCGCAAACGCCCGGTGCGATCGGCTATGTCGAGTACGGCTACGCATTGAAGGCGGGGTTCGCAAACGCGGCGATAAAAAACCTCTCTGGCAACTACATAATCCCTTCCGAGCCGAGCTTGGCCAAAGCGGGCATCAACTCAAAGAACCTGAGCGCCACGGATTTCTCGATTGTCAACTCGCCCGGCCCCACGACTTACCCGCTCGCCAACTTCAGCTGGACGCTGCTTTACCAAAAGCAGTCAAACGTTGCTAAAGGCGAGGCTCTGAAGGCACTGTTCGAGTACGTCGTTACAAAGGGCCAGAGCGAAGCAGGCGCTCTCGGCTACGCCCCCTTGCCGGCAAATGTCCAGCAGCTCGCCATTTCCACGCTCAGCCAACTAGAAGGCCCGAACGGCAAGCCCCTTCCTTAGCAGACGGGAGCCCTTTCCTGGGACAAGAAGCACCAGTCGGCCTGGCTGTTGAAGGCAACGAGGCCAATGTCGACTTAGGCCGGCCGGGCCGTCAGCCATCCGGTCGCCAAGCCACTAGCGGGCCTGGCAACATCTCGGAGGTAGACGGCCCCTTTGGCGCGCCTTTGCTCCCTACCGCTGGTGGGCCGGGCGCGCGCGCTCTTGTCCGCAAGAGGCAAGCCTGGCGCCGGGGCCGCGCCTACACGCCGGCACGCTGGCTCGGCGCTGTTGTTTTTGCCGCAGCGGTCGTGGCGCTCGTCGTCAGCATCGTCACGGGGTCGGCGCAGGCCTTCGCCCATTACGGTGTCGGCTTCGTATGGTCCACTACTTACTCTCCAGGCACGGGCAGCTTCGGCGCCGGCCTCTTGATCGTCGGGACGCTGGTCACGACGGGTGTCGCGATCGTCCTGGCGGCGCCCGTGGGTCTTGGCGCTGCCATAGCGCTTTCTGAGCTCGTCCCCAAGAAGGTCGCGGCCGTCGCCTCAACCCTGGTCGAGCTGCTAGCCGCCGTGCCAAGCATCGTGATCGGCCTGTGGGCGCTCCTCGTGCTGACGCCGTTGTTCAGGGTGCGGGTGGAACCGTTCCTTCACTCGGTGCCTCTGCTCGGGCTGCTCTTCGGCGGCCCCGACTACGGCCCGAGCATCATCCTTGCCTCGACAGTGCTTGCCGTGATGACCTTGCCGACTCTCGTGTCGTTGTCCCGGACCGCCTTCAGGGCTGTGCCCGTCACGGACCGCGAAGCGGCCTTGGCGCTCGGTGCCACTCGCTGGCAAGTTGTCCGCAGGGTCGTCTGGCCTGCCGCGCGCCCAGGAGTTTCTGCCGCCGTAACACTTGCCATCGGGCGGGCGCTCGGCGAGGCGATCGCCGTCGCCATGGTCATCGGCAACATCCCTCAGATCCCTCGCTCTCTGGCCGGTGAAGGGGCCACGCTCGGGTCGGCGATCGTGAACCAGTTCTCAGAAGCGGAAAGTTCGCTCGGGACAAGCTCAGTAATCGCCCTCGGCGCCGTCCTCCTCGTGTTGACGGTCGCAGTGAACGCCGCCGGCCAAGCACTCCGCCGCGCTGGCAAAGCCTCACGGGCGTCCCGCGGTCCCGCCCCCGCGCCTGGCCTCCCTGTCGCCAATATTGTCTCTCACGCAGAGCCCGCCCCGAAATCGGGTACCCCAGCCCTCAGTGCTGTCGCGAACCCTCGGGGCCGGTGGCTCCCAGCCAATAGCGCGCTGCACCGCCATCTCCGGTCCGGCCTCGTCGCGAGCGTTCTTTGCGGAGCGTTGCTTGTCGCCGCTGTCGCACCCCTGATCGCGCTCCTCGTCTACACCATCAGCCGAGCGGCCCCGGCCCTTTCCTTCGGGCTCCTCACGGGCCCAGTCGTCCCTGCGTTCGTTTCAGGCGGCGGCATCGGGACTGCGATCGCGGGGAGCGCTCGCGTTGTCGGGCTTGGCCTGGTGATGGCGGCTCCAGTTGGCCTGCTGGCGGCAATGTTCCTATACGAGCGCTCTGGTCGCTTGGCAGCGGCCCTGCGCTTCAGCGCGGACGTGCTCTCGGGCGTACCGTCGATATTGATCGGGATATTTGCCTACGAAGTGATCGTCCGCCCCATGCACCACGCGTCGGTCCTGGCCGCCGGGATCGCTCTTGCGTTCCTGATGCTGCCGATCATGGTCCGTGCCAACGAGGAGGCGGTGCGCGCGGTCGCCGTCGAGCTCCAGGAGGCTGGTGCTGCGCTTGGCGCGCCGAGGTGGCGCGTCGTGCGCTCGGTGGTGCTGCGCGGTTGCCTTCCCGGCCTCGTAGCTGGGAACCTTCTTGCGCTCGCACGAGCTGTTGGCGAGACTGCGCCGTTGCTCTTCACGCTCGCGTCGCCCAGCCTCGCGATAACCCTCCTCATTTTCAACGACGGCACGCAGCCTTATCCCTCTCAGCAACAACTCGCTTGGGCGGCCGCTCTCGTCCTCTTGCTCGCAGTGCTCGCCCTGAGCGCGCTTGCGCGCGCGACCGCTTGGTCACTCACTAGGAGGTCAAAATGACCGCAATTTCGGGCTCGCTCAAAGCCGCCAGAGCACTCCTCGACGAAAGTATGGGCGATGTAGCCCTCAAGTTCAGAGATGTTTCCGTGAGCTTTGGTGGCCACGTTGCCGTCCGCGGCGTCAACCTCGAGGTCCCCGCGCACCGCGTCACGACGCTCGTGGGGCCCTCGGGTTGTGGCAAGACAACCGTGCTGCGTGCGGTCAACCGCATGCATGACCACTTGGGAGGCCGTGTGCAAGGGTCGGTCCTCCTCGGGGATCTCGACATATATGGAGCGGGTGCACCGGCCGAGCTCGTGCGGAGCCGGGTAGGCATGGTTTTCCAGAGACCTAACCCTTTCCCGACGATGAGCATTTTTGACAACGTCGTGGCGGGCTTGCGCTTTGCTGGCGTCCGAAAGAGGCACTTTCTTCGCGATGCGGCGGAATCCGCGTTGCGCCATGCCGCTTTGTGGGACCTTGTGAAAGACCGCCTCAACAGTTCGGCTTTATCGCTTTCTGGTGGCCAGCAACAACGGCTCTGTATCGCGCGCGCCCTTGCCGTCGAGCCTGAAGTGCTGTTGATGGACGAGCCCTGTTCGGCGCTCGACCCGATCGCGACTGCGAAAGTCGAGCACCTGATCACGAGCCTCGCCGAAGAAGTGACGATCGTGCTCGTGACGCACAACATGTTCCAGGCGGCGCGCGTCTCTGATTACGTTGCCGTCCTTTTGATGGGAGAGGACAGGGTAGGCGAGCTAGTGGAGTCCGGGCCTGCCGACCAGGTGTTGCGCCAGCCGCAAGACCCGCGCACCCTCGACTACGTGAGCGGCCGAGTCGGCTGAGCTCCCAAGTGCTGGCGTAGCACGGGTCGAGGGCGGCAAGAGCCTCTCTGTACACTTCGCATGTGCAGATCTCCGCGAAGGTCGACTACGGGCTGCGGGCTTTGCTCGTGCTCGCGTCTGCCGCGGAGCCGATGACTGCCGACGCGATAGCTGCTGACCAGGCCTTACCGGGCAAGTTCCTCGGTGTCATCCTCAATGACCTCCGCCGGGCGGGTATCGTCATGAGCCATCGGGGCCGGGAGGCGGGGTACTATCTCGCCCGTCCGGCATCGGAGGTCACGGCGGCTGATGTGATCAGAGCGCTTGAAGGCCCGCTCGCACAGGTGCGCGGTCTCAGGCCCGAGACAACTAGCTATCAAGGCGCAGCTGCGCACCTGCAAGAGGCCTGGATAGCTGTGCGGGCGAGCTTGCGGGTAGTGCTCGAGCATATGACCATCGAGCAGATAATGAAGGGGGAGCTGAGCCCGGACATTGCGCGGCTTGTCTCGGACCCGGACGCCTGGGTGGCGCGCCGGCTCGGCTAGCTCACCCTTGCCCCACGCGCCGACCCGATGGGCTCGCGCCAACCCGCTAGCTCGACTTAGGCACCCGTTGCAGGTCCCGCAACGCCCGGTAAGACGTGAGCGTGGTCCCAGTCCGCCCGGCGAGGACCTGCACGTACCCCGTCGCCTTTGCTATCGCGTGGTCCTCGACGCGAGCCGCCCAATCCGGCGCGACCGCCCGCAGCTCTTCGCTGTCACGCGCTGGGCGCAGCACGAGCTCGGTTACCCCGGGCGCCAGCTCGCCCAAGACCTGGTCCATGGCCGACCTACCGCTCTGCCCTCTGGGGGGGCGCACGAGGCGGTCGGGCGAGAGCACCCCTTCCTCCGCGGACAACTGCCTGAAGGGGAAGCCCGCCTGATGTTGTTGGTCAGCACCGGGCAGGCGTAGCGGGAGCCGGAAGTCCACTGCGAGCTCGAGGGCGACGTCGAAGAACTCGGGACGAAGTTCCATTGCTCCAAGGTGTGCCGAGATGTGGCTCACGTCGAAGCCCCAGTAGATCGCCCGCTCCACTTGGGCGCGGCACTCCTTGCGTACCTCGTCCACATCGGCGTGCTCCCAGAGGTCAACGACGGTACGCGGGAACCCACCGTCTCCGTCGAGGAGAGAAGGGGCGTGGGTCACCGGGCCCCATCGGTAAAGGTCGTACTCCGCATTGAGCGTCAAGTGGGCGCCAACGTCTTCGCCCCGGTAGCTCGCCGCTGCCTCGCGAGCCCACGGGCCCGGCACCACGAGCCCCGCCGAAGTAGCAACCCCTGTCCGCAACGAGTCATAAATCGCGGAATTGGTGGCATAGCTCACGCCCAGGTCGTCGCAACTAATGATGAGCAATTTGGCGTCGGGCGCGAACCCGAGCGCTTCAGCGAGCGATGTCACTCACCGAACGGTACTAGGACCGCGGGCAGTGCCTTATGCGGCCTCGTTGGCACGGCTCTCGGCTCGTGCCTGCGCCCGCCGGGCGGCCTCAGCGAGCGCCGCCCGGGCCTCGGCTATGCCAATAAGCCCTGCTTGGCGGATGCGCTCGCCTGACTTGCTGGTCTTTTTGGGCGGCTCGAGTTGGAACTTAGGCGGCTGCGCCAGCAGCTCGGGTTGTTGCCACAGCTCGCTCTCGGAACCGCCAGTCTCCGATGTGCTCGTCGTGCCCATGGTCAGCCCTTGTTGTCCCATACCTTCATCATGCCCAGGGGGTGTGACCGTTATGCCTTCCCCATCTAATGGCCCGGTCTCCTGGTGCCGCACCTATTTGGCCCACCCATGGGCAAGTGCTACCGGCCCACCCGGGTGAACTTGTACTCGTTGAGCTCGGGGTACTCGTCGACCAGGTCCAGCACCCGCTCGATGCTGCGTTCTGCCAGTTTCGCGTCGCCGCCGGGACGGTGCATGAGCCTTACGAAGACTGCCTTTTCGTCAGCGATGAAAGTAGGCACGCCGAAGACGTCCCAGCGTTGCACGGACTCCTCGTGCTCCTTGCGAGCGACCTCTGCGGGCCATGTGCCCCGGGCTTCGTCGACGATGGCCGACCCGTCCAGCCCCACCCCGTTCAGCGCAGCCTCTACGACAGCAGGGTCCCGGAGGTCCTTGCTCTCGTCATGGCGTGCGGAAAAGAGAGCCAAATGCGCGTCAAAAAAGTTCTCCGGGTAACGGTCGCGCACGACGATGCCCGCGAAACCTGCCAGCACACCAGGGTTGCTTGTGGGCTCACTCCAAACGGGCTCTTGTCCTTCGGGCGTGTGAGCTTGCGCCAGCGAGAAGAACCTGAACCGCGTCTCCCAACCAGCGCCGGCCTGCAGGGCGGCGACCAGGTGCTCGTGTGCGTTGCGGGCGAAGGGGCACAAATAATCCCAGGTAACTTCGAACTTCGACGGCATAAAAGGTACAACGCGCCCGCAGTGCCTATTGTTCCATGCCCCTTTGCCCGCTCCCCCAAACAGGAAAGGCACGCCTGGCTAGTTCACCCAAAGCTGCCCCGAGCAAAGCTCCCCCTACCACGTCTGAGGCGTAATGGATCCGCACGTGCACCCGGCTCGAGGCGACGACTACCGCGAGTGGGTAGTACAACCACAAGGTCGAACCTCGACGGAGAAGCGCGGCGGCAAAGAAGGCGCTGCTGGCGTGCCCGCTTGGGAAGCTGCTCGTGATGGGCACCCGCAATGGGAGCGGGGGAGGGTCGCTGCGCTCCGGGCGTTGCCGGCGGAAACCGAGCTTGACCAGCCCGTTGACCACGATGGACTCCGTCACCAGGGCTGCAGAGGCTCTCGCCAGAGGGCGCAGGCTCGGCCCCTCGGGGCTCAGGGCTCCCTCCACCCCGGCGAGCACCGCCCATATGAGCCCATGGTCCCCTGCAGCGCTGGCGGCGTACATGACGCGGTCGGCCACGGGCCTTCCCCGAAGGTGCGCCTCGAAGTACTTGTCGGCTCTTTCGTCAAAGCTGGCGATGGCTTCCCTGAACGCTTGTACCCTTTCGCGGCGAGCCGGGTCGCAACCATTTGGCGGTCCCACGCGCCCGTACCCCTTGGGCGCGCCGGTGAGCCGCAACCAGACCGCTTGGCCGCAACCAAAGAGGCTGCTCACGGGGTGGCAGCGATAGGGGCACCGAACAGCCTGAGGTCCCTGCCATCCCCTGAGGCGACCGCCTCCCCTCCTGCGGCGCCCGGGCGTGCGAGCGGCACGAGGGAAAGGTCACCCCCCACTGCTGGGCAATACGCGTGGTAGCCGCACCACTCACAAAGTGGCCCGGGCTTTGGCCGGAAATCCTCCATCGAGCAGGCGCGCAATATCGCCGCCCATATCGCCGACGCCTGCCTCTCGAGCCCTGCAATCGATTGGTCGTCGGGAGTGGTCGAGATCGCCAGTGGCTCACGTAGGTGGAAAAGCTGGACGCGCACCGGTCGCTTGCCGAGCACTTGCTCGCACAAAAAGGCGTAGAAGTGGACTCCCCCCAGCCTCGACTGCTCCTGGCTTACCCCCGGCGCCCTGCCGGTCTTGTAGTCCGTGACGACGAGCTCGCCGTCGCTGTCGAGCTCCAATCGGTCGATGATGCCTCGCAGGCGCAGGCCGAGGTCGACCTGTAGCCGCAGCTCCGTGCCAATAACCCTTATCTCGTTTGGGTCTTCGAGCACGAACTCGTTACCCACGAGCTGGCGGGCGTCCTCGGTGAACTCAGCGAGACCTTCCCCGGCAAGCCCGAGCGCCCCACCCTCGTCGCTCACCAAGAGCTCATCGAGCGCCCTGTCCAGTTTGGAAAAGGCGGCCTCGCGCGTCCGTTGGCCTGGCGCCTCCTCCCACATCAACAGCTCGAGGGCGCGGTGCACCACGGTGCCCTTGAAGGCGTGCAGGTTTGGGCGCTCAGGGAGCTTGTCTATCGCCGAAAGCCTGAAGGCGAGGGCGCACTCCTTGAAGGTGGTCACCTTGGAAGGCGTGAGTGACCCCGGAAGCTGCAGCGACATCGCACCAAAGGCTAACTATCGACGCCGACCATTATGGGGACCCGCGCCCAACCAGCTCCATTAGGGTCGCTGCGTTGTCGACAGCATCCGCGCGCCAGCAGTTGTCCATGATCAGGTGGACCTGTTCGGTACAGGAGGCAAGGTCCTTGACTGCGGGCACCAAGGCCGCTAGCTCCTCGTCGCTGTAGCGGTACGACCACCAAGCGACCTCGTCCGGAGCCGGTCCAGGCAATTCGACGGCGCTGGTGGCGGCCCTTGCGGGGGCCTCTTCGGGCTGGCCCCTTGCCGCCCTTGTCTCTTCCCAGGCTTGGTAGCGGCGGCCATTGAAACGCACAATGGCGACATCGGATGTCGCAGCCACGACCGGCGCTGACCCGTCCGGCTCGACCTGGACGACGAAGCCGAGCCCGAGCTCTTCCAAAAAACCCAAGGTTTGCTCGCATGTGCCGCCCTCCAACCAGCGCTCACTCGCGAGCTGGACCGCCACCTCGAAGCCGTCGGTCCTGCTCTGCAGCGCCGCCAGCTCTTCCCAGGAAGTGGGCCGCGGTTTGAACCAAGAAGGGAAATGGAAGGTCACGGCTCCGAGGCGCCCAGCGTCCTTTAGGGGCTTGATCGAGTGGAGGAACCTCTCCCAGCACTCCTCGACGACGTCATCGGGAAGGTGCCCCCTGTAGAGCTTGGCGCTTTCGGTCCGCGGGGGCCTCATGTAACGCTGCAGGTCCGGCCAGAGAGATTCAGGCCAAGTGGGCGCGCCCGAAAGCAACGACCAAGCGCGAACGTCCATCGTGAAGCCGGGAGGAGTGAGGGCAGCCCAGCGCTGGGAGACTTCCGGTGTCGGGGGGAACCGGTAGGTGGTCGCGACCTCAGTCAGGGGGAGGCGGCGAGCGTAGTAGGAGAGGCGCTCAGCCGCCGTGAGCGAGCGCGAGGGGTAGAAGGAACCGTCCGCCACGAGCGAACGGTCCGCCCACGACGTCGTCCCAGCGAGAACCTGGCTGCCGCCCACTTGCACACCTGCCGCTGCGCCGGCGAAGGCAACCGCCTGCGGTCCTGCCACCCCCCAAGCTTATGGCCCTCACACCGGCGGCCCGTGGGCCCGCCACGGAGGGGAGAAGAACGGCCGACCAAGCACGACAGATCCCGGCGGCGTGAAAAAATGAACCGGATGACCCTCCCCGCCAACCCTGACGCTTGGGGGCTTTGCCAGGGTTATTGGGACGTGTCGGGACATTGGCACGATGTCCCTGGCGAGACGACGGCCTCTGTGCTTGCGAGCATGGGAGCCGACGCGCCAGCCCCTCCCTTCGCGGCACCGCTCATCACCGTCGACGAAGATGGCCCCTTGCCGGCCCTGCCCGAAGGCAAGCTCGACCTCGAGGGCGGCGGCTCGGTCGCTGCCGGCGGCTCTCGGGAGGTCGGCCGCCTCCCTCTCGGTTACCACCGCTTCCAGAGCGCCGACGGGGTGCAGTCCCTCTCCATCGCCGTCTGTCCTTCCCGCTGCCCAGCACCTCCCCCTGCGCGCAGCTGGGGATGGGCAGTTCAGCTCTATTCCGCCCGTTCCAATGCCAGCTGGGGCATCGGCGACTTCGCTGACTTGCGGCGCCTGGTCCATTGGGCGGGGGGCAGCGGAGCCAGTTTCGTGCTGCTCAACCCCTTGCATGCCCCAGCGCCCGGGCCCGTGCCCGAACCGAGCCCCTATTTCCCAAGCTCGCGGTGTTTCATCAACCCTCTCTATATAAACGTGGAAGATGTCCCGGGTGCGGCAGGAGATGCAGGTACCTCCGATCTTGGCCAAAAGGCGCGTGCCCTCAACAATGAGCGCCTCATTGACCGCGCTCGGGTATGGGCGCTCAAATCTGAAGCTCTGGAGCGGCTTTTCATGTGCTTCGAAGAGAACGAAGACCCGCGCTTCGAGGCTTATCTCCAAAGAGCAGGAGCGATCTTGGACAATTACACGTCGTTTTGCGCGCTTGCGGACGTGCATGGCGTCCCCTGGCAGCATTGGCCAGAGCAATTGCGGCGCCCTGACGGCCCGGGCCTCGCTGCGTTCGCGAGCTCCGAGGAGGGGAGAGCCCGCAAGCGCTACCACGGCTGGCTGCAATGGCTTTGCGAGGCCCAACTTGGCGCCGCGACGGAGGGTACAGGCGTCCGCCTCATGTGCGACCTTGCTGTCGGGGCTGATGGTTGCGGCGCAGATGCATGGCTTTGGCAGGACGTTTTTGCGCTCGACATGAGGGTCGGCGCACCGCCCGACGACTTCAACCCGGCCGGCCAAGACTGGGGGCTGCCTCCCTGGGACCCCTGGAGGCTCCGTGCGGTTGGCTACGAGCCGTACCTCGAGACGCTGCGAGCTGTCCTACGGCCGGCAGGCGCGCTCCGCGTCGACCATGTGATGGGGTTGTTCCGGCTGTTTTGGGTGCCCCTCGGCGAGGAGCCCTCCGTTGGGACATATGTGCGTTACCCCTGGGAGGACATGGTGCGGCTGCTCCGCTTAGAGGCTGTGCGGGCAGGGGCTTGTGTCGTGGGAGAAGACCTTGGCACGGTCGAGGACTACGTGAGGGAGGTCCTGGCAGGCAGCGGGGTCATGTCCTACAAGTTGTTCTGGTTCGAGCCGCAGCCTCCCCGTGAGTGGCCGGCGCAAGCGCTCGGTGCGGTAACGACACACGACTTGCCGACGGTGGCCGGCGTCTGGACAGGTGCCGACGTCGCGGCGCAAAGAAGGATCGGGATGGCGGTGAACGAGGAAAGTTCTGCCGCTTTGCGAAGCCGCCTTTCAGAGTGGACAGGCTCTGGCGACGACCGGCCCCTGGACGAGGTCATATCGGCGACGTACGAAGCGCTTTCCGAGGCCCCCTGCTCGTTCCTCGTGGCCGGGCTCGAGGACGCGCTCGCCGTCGAGGAGCGCCCGAACATGCCCGGTACGATCGCGCAATGGCCCAACTGGTGCTTGTCGTTGCCCCTCCCGCTCGAAGAGCTGGAGCAGAACCAGCTCGCCGCGGCCATTGCCCGCCACCTGAGCGGTGCCGGCGGGTAATGCCGGCGCCCGAAGGCCAGCCAAGGCTGCGAGCGAGCCGGCATTGAGCCTTGCCGACCTCCCGGTCCCCCCACCCGTCTCGCCCATGCTCGCCAAGTTGTCGCGCGCCCTCCCGCTTGGCGATTTCATTTATGAGCCAAAATGGGACGGGTTTCGTTGCATTATTTTCCGCAACGGCGACGACGTGGAGCTTGGCAGCCGCAACGAGCTGCCGCTAACTCGCTATTTCCCCGAGGTTGTCGAGGCGGTGCGCCGGTTCTTGCCCGAAAGAGCGGTTGTCGACGGGGAGGTTGTCGTCGCGGGGCCCAAGGGCCTTGACTTTGACGCCCTCAGCCAGCGGGTCCACCCGGCCGAAAGCAGGGTGCGGTTGCTCGCAAAAAGCACTCCCGCCTCGTTTGTGGGCTTCGACTTGCTGGCACTCGGTGAGCGCGACCTGCGGGGAGAACCTTTCGGGGAACGCCGGAGGCTCTTGGAGGGTTGCCTTGCCCAAAATGGCGTGCTCTCCCAAGGCGCCGGGGGCCGCGCGGCTGGGGTGGGGCAAGTGCACCTGACGCCCGCCACGCGCAGTGCCGCCGAGGCGCAGGAGTGGTTCGAGATCTTCGAGGGCGCCGGCCTCGATGGCGTTGTCGCCAAGCCTGGCGACCTGAAGTACCTGGAAGGCAAACGCTCAATGGTGAAGGTGAAGCACGAACGGACAGCCGAGTTCGTCGTGGCCGGTTTCCGCCGTTACCGGGCGTCTGCGGTGCGTGCGGGGAGCGCTCGTCGGGGCCAGGCCGCAGCCGCGGCGGGCGGGGAGAGGGGCGTTGGTGGCGTTGAAGAGGTGGGCTCGTTGATGCTCGGGCTTTATGACCCCGCGGGCAACCTTTGCCATGTCGGGGTGATCGGCGCTTTCCCAGCAACCCAACGCCGTGAGCTGGCCGCGTTCCTCGCGCCCTACCGGGCCTTGCCCGGCCGAGGGTTGGCCGAGCACCCCTGGGCCCAGTGGGCTGCAGCTGGGGAGGAGGCAGGAGGGCGGCTGCCGGGCGCGCGGAGCAGATGGAACGCGACCAAAGACCTTTCCTTCGAGGCGCTCCGGCCCGAGCTCGTCGTCGAGGCTTCCTATGAGCACCTGCAGGGGGACCGGCTCCGGCACACTGCTCAGTTCCGTCGCTGGCGCCCCGACCGGGCTCCCCGGAGCTGCACGTACGAGCAGCTGGGCGCCGTCGTGCCGTACCTGTTGGCGGACGTCTTCGGGGCTGGGGTCGTCGTGGCGGCGGGAGAGCAGGCCTAGCCGTAAAGAGCGCCCTGAGCAGCGCCGATGGCAAGTGCCGGTAGGACAGCAGTAGCGTTAACTAGGTGGCTTGGGCACAGCTCGAGGGCGTGGAGGAGCTGCGCGCAGGCGCTTTGGGCGCTGCCGAGAGCTCCTTCAAACCCATCAGTTCCTGCCCACAGAGCGCGGTGCTGGTACCAGTCCCCGAGGCTGAGCCCGTCGTGGGGCAGTGGCGGGCTGTGCACGACCCAAAGGCGCTCACCGGTGTACCGGCGCACATCACACTGCTTTACCCCTGGGTGTCCCCAGAGCAGCTCAAGCCTGCACACCTCGAAGAGCTCGACGAGCTTCTCTCAGAGCAGGCCCCTTTCGGTTACGTCCTCGACAAGGTGTCTTGGTTCGGCGAGAGGGTGCTCTGGCTTGCCCCCAACCCTGCCGAGCCGTTCAAGCGGTTGACAGCCAGGTTGGCTGCTCGTTTCGGGACTCAGCCCTGGCAGGGCGAGTTCCCCGACGTCGTGCCCCACCTCACCGTTGGTTTGTCAGGCCATGCGCTCAGCAGCTCGCTGGAAGAGGCGGGAGCGGCCATCGCCGAGAAGCTCCCGCTGCATTGCGAGGCCCGCGAGGTAGTTGTCATGTGCGGCGATGGCCTCAATTGGGAGGTCGTGCACAGGACGGTGCTCCGCTTGCCCGCCGCAGGCTAGGCGGGCCGACCACCTACCGGCGCAGCTCGCGCAGTTGCTCCCGTGCCGGGCTGACTGGTTGCTCAGGCGCCTATGAGGCCGTACGGTTCGCCGATCTGCGCGTAGCAGATCTCGTGGTAGTGCTCGACACGGTCCCAGCGGCCGTCGACGTAGACATTCGCGATTACCTGGTGCTCTTTTGCCCTCGCCACGAACTTGATGGGAGTTCGGCAACGCTCGCAGGCCGCGTCGTTGCCGGCCTCGACGAGGCGGACGACTGCCCTGCTGACGGGGAGCAGTGGAGTTAGCGGAGCCACAGCACACTTATCGGGCGCCGGCCCGCCGACCTGAGCCGTCCGAGCCGCCCGAGGCGGGAGCCAAGCCGCCGCCTCGGGCGCCGCCGTAGCCGCCCCGGCCGGGCGACTTCGTGCCGGTAGGCTGGTATTTGTCGTGCCTGAGAACCCAAATTCGCGCCCGGAAACCTTCGGGCCTAATGCCTGGCTCGTCGACGAGATGTTCGAGCAGTTCCGGCGCGACCCCCAAAGCGTAAGCGAGAGCTGGCGCGAGTTCTTCCAGGGTTTCAAGCCCGGCGGGGCCAATCTCGCCCGCCCTCTACTGGTCGCCAGGCAGCTCGACGAGGCCGGGGGCGATGAGAGGTGGCGGGAGGTCGCCGCCCCCGACGGCGAGGCCGGCTTCGCTGAGGGCGCGGGCAACGGCGCCGCCGGGGCTGGCCCAGCCCCGCTCGGGCGGGCCGGGGCGGACCTGAGCGAGCACGCGGCCGCCACGCCTGGGCCCGCCACGCCTGGGCCCGCCACGCCTCGGGCCGCCACGCCTGGGCCCGCCTCGCCGGTGCCGGCCGGCGACCAGGAAGGTGCCACGGCCCCTCTCAGAGGGAGCGCGGCCCGAGTTGTCACCAACATGTCGGCGAGCCTTAGCGTGCCGACGGCCACGAGTTTTCGTGTCGTGCCCGCCAAGCTCTTGGAGGTCAACCGGCTCATCCTCAACGACCAGCTCGTGAGGACGGGAACTGCTGGAAAAGTCAGCTTCACCCACTTGATCGGCTGGGCGATCGTGCAGGCGCTGAAGGCCGTCCCCGCTCTCAATTCCAGCTTCAGGCAAGAACAGAGCGGTGGGCCGGAAGTTTTCCGTCCCTTCCACATAGGCCTCGGCATAGCCGTCGACCTCGAGCGTTCCGACGGCAGCCGCTCCCTTGTCGTCCCTGTCATAAAGAAGGCCGACCTGCTCGGTTTTCGCGACTTCTGGCAGGCGTACGAGGACATCGTCCGCAAGGTGCGCTCGGGCAAAGCCGATGTAAGCGACTTTGCTGGTGCTACCGTCACGATCACCAACCCTGGCACGCTTGGCACGGTCCAGTCCGTGCCACGTTTGATGGCCGGCCAGGGCGCGATTATCGGCGTGGGGGCAATAGATTTCCCAGCCGAATGGCAAGGTGCCGACCCGCGCCAGATGGCCGAGCTGGGCGTGTCCAAAGTGGTCACGATAAGTTCCACTTACGACCATCGCGTGGTACAGGGTGCCGAGTCCGGGCTCTTCCTGCAGAAGGTGCACAGGCTCCTGCTCAGCGAGGAGGGTTTCTACGAGACCGTGTTCCGCTCGATGGGGGTCCCGTACCAAGCGGTCAAGTACCGCCGGGACGCCAACGACCCTTTCGAACCGACCAGCAACCACCTCGAAAAGCAGCAAAAAGTCGACCGGCTGATCAACGCTTACAGGGTTCGCGGCCACCTGATCGCCCACCTCGACCCCCTCGACTGGCGGGACCCCCAGATGCACGCCGAGCTCGACATAGCCACTTATGGCCTCTCGGTATGGGACCTCGACCGTGAGTTCTTGACCCCGGATTTTGTCGGCCAGGCGCGTATGCGCCTTGGTGACATCCTCTCGGTACTGCGTGACGCCTACTGCCGGACCATTGGCGTCGAGTACATGCACATCATGGAACCGGCTCAAAAGCAGTGGATCCAGCGCCACATCGAGGGCGTGCCCACCTCGCTCGGGCCTGATGAGCACAGGCACATCCTTTCCCGCCTGAATGCGGCGGAAGCTCTCGAAAAGTTCCTCGAGACCAAGTACATAGGCCAAAAGCGCTTTGGCCTGGAAGGCGGCGAGTCGGCGATCCCGCTCCTCGACGCGCTCTTGGACCACGCCGCCGACCTCGGCCACCGCCACGCGACCATGGGGATGGCCCACCGCGGCCGCCTGAACGTCCTCATCAATATCGTTGGCAAGAGCTACAACGAACTTTTCGAGGAGTTCGAGGGCAACCTCGACCCATCGAGCGTCCAGGGCTCTGGAGACGTCAAGTACCACAAGGGTTTCAGAGGCAAGTTCACGTCTCGTGCGGGGAACTCGCTCGACGTCGCCCTCGCTTCCAACCCTTCCCACTTGGAAGCAGTCGGCCCCGTCGTCGAAGGCATGGCACGCGCCCTCCAGGACCGGGTTGCGGCCGAAGAGGGTGACGACGCCGGGAAGGCCGGCCGGGCCCTGCCGGTGCTCGTCCACGGCGACGCGGCCTTCGCCGGCCAAGGCGTGGTGGCCGAGACGCTCAATATGTCGGCCTTGGCGGCTTACGAGACGGGCGGGAGTGTTCACCTTGTTATCAATAACCAGCTCGGCTTTACCACCGACCCAGAGTCGGCGCGCTCGTCGGTCTATGCCACCGACATCGCCAAAATGGTGCAGGCGCCGATATTTCACGTAAATGGCGACGACCCCGAGGCCTGCGTGCGCGTTGCCCGTTTGGCGCTGGACTTCCGGCAGGAGTTCCACAAGGACGTCGTTATCGACATGATCTGTTACCGGCGTTACGGCCACAACGAACAAGATGACCCCTCGCTCACCCAGCCCCTCCTCTACCTGCTCATAAAAGAGCACCGCAGCGTACGAAAGCTCTACACCGAGGCGCTCGTGCGGCGAGGCGACATCACCCTCGCGGAGGCAGAGGCAGCGCTGGGCGACTTCAGCCGACGCCTCCAAGAGGCCCTCGACGAGACGCGCGCCTCGGCGCCGCCCAAGCTCACAAGCTTGCGGCCGCAAGCGGCGCCCGCGCCCGTACCGGTCCCTGTCGCCACCTCGGTGCCCGACCAAAGCCTCGATGTCGTGGTCCAATCGCTCGTGACAGTGCCTGAGAGCTTCACCCTCCACCCAAAGATCGCAAAGGTATTGGAAGCACGGGCTAAATTGTGGGCGGGTGGCCAAGTCGACTGGGCCCTTGGCGAGGCTCTCGCGTACGGGACGGTCGTGCTGGATGGCCAAGACGTCAGGCTGTGCGGCCAGGACACGCGAAGGGGGACGTTCGGGCACCGCAACGCCGTCTACGTCGACTACCGGGACGGCACCGATTACGTCCCGCTCGCCGAGATGGCAGAGCGCAATAGGCCCGGAGCCGGGCGGTTCTTTGTCTACGACTCGCTGCTCTCGGAGTACGCCGCTCTCGGCTTTGAGTACGGTTACTCACTGTTCTCCCCCGACGCCCTGGTCATTTGGGAGGCTCAGTTCGGCGACTTTGCCAACGGGGCGCAGATAATCATTGACCAGTTCCTCGCCGCCTCCGAGATCAAATGGGAGCAACGCTCGCGTCTGGTGCTCCTGCTGCCACATGGTTACGAGGGCCAGGGCCCCGAGCACTCTTCGGCCAGGGTGGAGAGGTTCTTGGCCCTCTGCGCCGAAGACAACATGTGTGTCGCAAATGTCACCACCGCCGGGCAGCTTTTCCACATCGTCCGCCGTCAGGTCATCCCGTCTCAGACCAAGCCGCTCGTGCTCTTCACCCCTAAGCGGTACCTGCGGGCGCGGGAGGCCTACAGCCCCGTCGAGGAGCTGTCGGGGGGCAATTTCCGGGAGGTCCTTGCCGACCCCATGGTCGAGCCGGGCAAGATAAGGCGCGTCCTGTTGGCAACGGGAAAAGTGGCGCTCGACTTGCTGGGGGCACGAGCAGAGCGCGGTGGCGCTGCGAGCGGTGCCGCGGTCGTTCGCCTCGAGCAGCTCTACCCCTGGCCCGAGCGACAGCTGGCAGAGGTCCTTGAGCGGTATGGCTCCGCAAGCGAGGTCGCCTGGGTGCAGGAGGAGCCCGCCAACATGGGTGCTTGGAACTTCGTGCGAGAGCGGTTGGCACCTGTCTGCCAAGGGCGGGCACTCAGCTTCGTGGCTCGCGCCCCTTCTGGTTCTCCGGCCACGGGGAGCCACGCGCTCCATGAGCTTGAGCAGGAGGACATCCTCGACCGAGCGCTCGGGTAGTTGCCCCGGCGCCACGTATCGATAGGCATCCGCCACCCCGAGCGGTCCTGGTGGCAGACTAGTCATAGATGGGCTCATGACCAGGCAGCCCGACTGCTTCGCGGCTAAGGAGCTTTGCCAGCGATGGCGGTGAGCTGCTCGGGCCATTGGGCCCCTCGGCCTGCTGCCGTGGGATGACGAGCTTCCCGCTCGTGAGTTCTCCCCGGCTAGGGCGCGGAAGACGATTAACGGGAGAGAGATGCCAGCACGTCACGTAGTGGTGGACGGCTCGAACATTGCGACCGAGGGAAGCTCGCTGCCGACGTTGAAGCAACTTGACGAGGCCGTGCGCGAGTTCCTGGCTGAAAACCCTGACGACCTCGTCACCGTTGTGGTGGACGCGACCTTCGGCCACCGCATCCCAGCCGACGAAAGGGCTCGCTTCGAACAGGCAGAGCTCGAAGGCGACGTAGTGTCCCCGCCCGCTGGTGCGATTGGCCGCGGGGATGCTTTCTTGCTCCGGGTGGCCGACAAGGTAGGTGCGTCGGTCCTCTCTAATGACTCCTTCCAGGAGTTCCACGGCGAGTACGAGTGGCTGTTCGAAAAGGGGCGCCTCATTGGGGGCAAGCCCGTCCCGGGAGTCGGGTGGATCTTCACCCCACGGAGCCCGGTCCGCGGGCCCAAGAGCCGGGAGTCGGTCAAGGAGGCCAAGCGCAAGAGCCGCGCCGACGAGCCCGCCGAGAGCGCCCTCGAGATGGTCAGCGGGCGGTCGCGTGCCCGGGGTGACCGCAAGATCCAGCGAGCAATCCAGGCAGCGGTCGAAGAGGCGGTAGAGCCGGACAGAGCGGCTCGCAAGCGGCGCAGGCGCCGTAGGGGCGGCCAGGTCCCCTCGGAGCCCTTGAACGAACCATTGGCGTTTATTTCCTTCATCGCCGAGCACCAGCTGGGTGACGAAGTGATGGGCACGGTCGAGGAGTTCTCCTCGCACGGGGCCTTCGTTTCTGTCGACGACGCCCGCTGTTACGTACCCCTGTCTGCCATGGGGGCCCCTCCGCCGCGTTCAGGTCGAGATGTGCTGCGAAAAGGGGAGACGCGGCCTTTCGTCGTGCAGGCTTTCGATGCCATGAGGCGAGGCATCGAGCTTGCCATCCCTGGTTTTGCGCGTCCCTCTGGTGCCCCGACAGCAGAGACCGTAGAAGCCGAGATCCATCGCCCCGGCGTGCCAGCCGGGCCGAGCGTCACGAAGCCCCAGCGGCGGCCTCGGGCCGCTCCCGGGAAAGCCGTCGCGGGAGACGCGGGCGCAAAGCCGGGGGGTCGCGCTCGCAAGGAGGGGGCCGTCAAACCGGCGACCCTCGCCGACAAAGCGGTGACGGCCAAGGCGCGTTCCACGACGAAAAGAGCCGAGCCCCGACAAAAGGCCCAAGCGACCAAGAAAGCCGCTCCTGCGAAGGCGGCCCCGACCAAGGAGGCCGCTCCAGCAAAGAAAGCCGCTCCAGCAAAGAAAGCTGCCCCAGCAAAGAAGGCCGCCCCAGCAAAGAAGGCGGCCCCAGCAAAGAAGGCCGCGCGGGTCAAGGAGCCTGCCCAGGCTAGGAAAGCGGCTCCTGTCAAGGAGTCTGGGCAATATAAGAATGCGGCCCAGGCCAAGAAGGCACCTACCGGTCAACGGCTACAGGCCAATAAAGCGCCGGCGACCAAGAAGGCGGCGCCAGGGAAAAGAACGCCGGCTGCCAGGGAAGTCTCTGCGTCAAAAGGCGGTGCGGCTAGAACGAAGCCCTCAAAGGCGGGCACAGTCGCGCCGGCCGCCTCCCGCCTGCGTAAAACCGCCCCCGCCAAAGAGCCCGCTACCAGGAAGGCCCCGTCCCCTGTCAAGGCCACCGCCACTAGCGAGGCCCCCGCAGCCAAAAAACCCCGGCCGGCCGCAAAGGGCGCCGCTGTTAGAAAAGCTCCGGCAAAGCGCAGCGCAGCTGGGCGGACCTCGGGGAGGTCGGGCCCGGCCCCAGGCAGTTAGCCCAGCTCAAAGAGGGGTCGAACGGCGATCAGTAGAAGGTAGGCGACGCCGTCGGCATATAGAGCCGTCGCCCGTGGAAAGTCGGGTTGACGATGCTGATCCAATGCTCCTTCTTGCCGGGCGCCCACTGCTCGATCCGCTCGCTCCGCGCTATCAGCGAGAGCTGGTCGATGGACTCGGTGATGTCGGCACCCTCGCCGCTCACAACGACATCCCAGCCCTCGTGCGTCACCGGGTCGATGTGGTCAGCCTCAAAGGCCACGTGGCCGAGCGGAGCACGCGACCTCATCGTCGCCGACTCGGTCACGAAGACGATTGTCCGCCCATGGAGCGCGAAATTGACCGGGAAGACCTCCGGCCGGCCGTCATTCGTTACGACAGCGACGCGCCCGTACCTGACTTGCCCGAGGAGCTGCAAGCATTCTTCGTCAGTCAGTGGCTCCAGAGCCTGCTCGGACATCTCGACCTCCTAAAGCTTCGCGGCGTGAGCCAGCCCCTGACGCACGCCACCGCGCATCAGGCCAGCCTGTCATCGTTGTGTGGCAAACATGAGGGCCTAATGTCACAACCGGAGAGGCCTTGCAGACGCCAGTCCGGCCCGCCCGCGACCTTAGCTGGTAAGGCCTTAAATGGTCGAGATCGGCACTCGCCAGTCAAACGAGGTCCCGCCCCCCTCTGGGGCCGTCAACTGCAAGCTCCCGCCGAGCAGCTCGGCTCTCGCCCGCGCGTTTGCGATCCCGCTCATGCGGCTCGGCTCTCCGATGCCGGTCCCATTGTCCACCACGAGGATTTCCAGCTCGCCTTCCTCGAAGCGCACGTGTACGTTCACGCTGCTCGCGTGAGCGTGCCGGGCGGCGTTTGTGAGCGCTTCGCGCAGCACTGCGACCGCTTCGATCTGCGCGGCCAAAGCCCCCTGCTGGTCGACGACCCCTTCGAAAGTGACGGCCGGTTTGAAACCAAGCATTTCGGTGGCATCTGCCACTGCCTCGAGCACCTTGGCTCGTAGGCCTCTCCCCGGTGGGGACTCGAGAGCGAAGATCGCCTCTCGGATCTCCTTGATCGTCCGGTCCAGGTCGTCGATCGTCGAAGAGACCCGAGCGGCAGCGGGGGAGTTGGAGATCAGGCTGAGCGCGCCCTGGAGCCGGAGGCCGGCCCCGAACAGCCGCTGGATGACGAGGTCGTGAAGGTCGCGAGCGATCCTTTCCCTGTCGGCGGAGATGAGGAGGGTGTCGCGCTCTGAGCGCACCCGGTCGAGCTCGAGGGCGAGCAGCGCTTGGCTCGCCAGCGAAGCAAGCGATTCTTCGACGTCAGCCGGCATCGGCGCCTGGCCTACTGGGCCGATGATGACGAGGAGGCCCGACGGCCGCCGGCTGTCACCATCGGGGGAGATCGGGAACCCCCGCGCGACAAGGGTTGCCGCTTTGCCGCTGCTGCGTGAAAGCGAAAGGGCTTCCGCGCGGCCGAGGGCCCATAGCTCCCTCAGGCTGCGCGGGGTCGCTGCCGCGAGAACTGCCTCGCTGCCCACCGTTGCTGCTATGTGGGCGCCCTCGCCTTCGCTCAGCAGGAGCAGGGCAGCGCCTGCGTCGGCGAGGTCTATCGCCCACTTGCAAATGAGCTCGAGGGAGGCGCCGAGCGAGCCTTCGGCGAGAAAGCTGAGGCGGATCTCGGCCGTAGCGGTTTGCCAGCGCGCTTGGCGGCGGAGAAGAGCCTCGGCAGCCTTGCGCACCCCGATGTCCCGCACGGTGACCGTATAGCCCGTCTCTTGGCCGGTGCCGAGGAGCGAGACCGAAAGGGCAACGTCCACACGCGCCCCGTCGGCGGTTTGCCAGAGCGTGTCCCGGGCCGGCGAGACCCTGCCTTTGTTGGCGCTGTCGAGCAGTTCTTCGAGCACGGGGTCGTCGGCGAAAAACTGCGAGATGTGGTGGCCGACGACGTCGCCCCGCTCGTGGCCGAACATTGCCTCGGCCGCAGGGTTCCAGCTTGTGATGACGCCGTTGTGCGTCATGGAAAAAATTCCGTCAGCGGAGGACTGCACTATCGCCGCCAGCTGAGCCTGGGCGGCCTGTGCCGCCTTGCGTTCGGTGATGTCACGGACCGCTGCGACCACGAGCGAGCCCTGCTCTTCGCCGATCGGTGCCAAGCTGATGTCGACTGGGAACTCTGTGCCGTCTCGCCGGCGGGCGTAAAGGTCGAGGCCGACGCCCATTGCCCGGGCTCGGGGAGTGCGCGAGTAGTTCGAGCGAAGGCGCCTGTGGGTGTGCCTGAAACGCTCCGGCACCAGGATCTCTAGGTTTTTGCCTTCCAGCTCGCCGGGTGGGTACCCGAAGAAGGTCTCGACTCGGGAGTTGACAGCGACGATCACGCCATTGCCGTCGACCGCGATGGCAGCATCAGGCATTAAAGACAGGAAAGTCTCGAGCATGTCCGTGCCCTGTTGCAGGACAACCGGAGCAAGCGGTGCACCAGCCGCTTCGATCTCCATCCAACCACCCAGTGTACCTGGCACCTACTGAGCGGGCGCGCTGTCTGCCGCAGGAGGACCTATTGCGTTTTCTCCGGGCGGCCTCCTAAGTAAGGGCCCTGCGTCGGGTTGTTCGGGACATTCGGCCCTGCCGGGGGCCGTGCGCTTTGCCCACCATTATCTGTGATGGCCCTCATGCCTCTTGCTGTAACAGAGACAGTCCCCGGCCTTGGGGAGATCCCCAGGTTGAGCCCGCAGCGTTGTCGCGCGCTGCTCGCTGGGGCCGTAGCGGGCCACCTTGCGCTCTCACAGGGCGCGCTCCCTCTCGTCGTGCCTGTGACCTGTGCTGTCCGGGGAGGTTACTTGCTCGTCCGCGCGGGCCGGGGGTGGCTCGGCCGGGCTACGCTCGACCCCGGCATCGTCGCCTTCCAGACCGCCTCTACCAGCTTCAGCCAGGACTGGAGGTGGGAGGTGGCTGTGCAAGGGAGAGCAGAAGTCGTATCTGGGCTGGACGCCGAGGTACCCCCGCGGCTGTGCCTCATCGATAACCAAGAGACCTCGGTCCTGCGGGTCAGCATGGAAATTGTCACGGGCTGGCAGTACGGCGGGCCGTCCGAACCTAAGGGCCCTTTTGTGGTAGCCACCGCAGAGGCAGTGGCCCACCCATCGGCCCAAGTCCCGGCTCACAGTTAGGAGTTGCTCGGATGTCTTCAGCGTCCCCCTTTAACAACGCGTCCGGATGGGACGTCGTCCTCTCGGACGGCTCGACCGCTCGTGTTCGTTGTGCCAACCCCCAAGACGCACCCCAGATCGAAGCTCTTCACGCACGCCTGTCGCCAGAGAGCGTCCGCCTGCGCTACCTCGGCGCCCACCCGCACATGTCCCCCGTCGAGCTCGCCTCACTGCTCGAGTGCTCCAACCCCGACCATTTGGCATTGGTGGCCGAGAGGGCGGGTGTCATTATCGGGATCTCGCAGTACGACCGCGTCCCGGGCAGCGACGTGGCAGAGGTGGCTTTTGTCGTGGACGACGAGCACCAAGGGCTCGGGATCGGGACGCTCCTGCTCGAGTACCTCGCGAGCGAGGGCCGCCATAGCGGCCTCAAGCGATTTGCCGCCGACACGCTCTGGGAAAACGACCAAATGGTACAGGTTTTCCGGGACGCCGGCTTCACTCAACGCTCGCGCGTCGAGGCGGGTGTGATACGGGTTGTGATGGACATTTCCCCGACGCCGGAAGCCTTGGCGGCGCTTTACGAAAGGGACCGCAAGGCAACTGCTCGCTCGATGGAACACCTGCTGCGGCCGACCTCGGTCGCAGTGATCGGGGCCTCGCGCACTCCGGGCACGGTTGGCCACGAGCTCGTGCGCAACCTCGTGACAGGTGGTTTCAAGGGCCCCGTGTTCCCTGTCAACCCAACGGCATCACATGTGGCGAGCATCCCAGCTTTCCCGGCCATCGAAGATGTCCCGGGCAAAGTTGACCTCGCTATCGTCGCCGTCCCCGCGGTAGCTGTGCCTGACGTCGTCGAGGCCTGCGGCCGTAAAGGTGTCGGGGCGCTCGTGATCGTTTCGTCGCACTTTGCTGAGGACGGGGCCGACGGTGCCGCCCTTGAGCGTCGGGTAGCCCGCATGGCGCATTCCTACGGCATGCGGGTGGTCGGCCCCAACTGCTTTGGGGTGCTCAACACTGACCCCGAGATCTCCATGAACGCAACCTTCGCGAAGGACACGCCTGTGGTCGGGAAACTGGGCTTCGCTTCGCAATCCGGAGGGCTCGGGATCGCCATCCTTGCCGAGGCGAAAAAGCGCGGCATAGGCCTTTCCGATTTTGTTTCCATGGGCAATAAGGCCGACGTGAGCGGCAACGACTTGCTCTGTTGGTGGTCCGAGGACCATGCCACCGACGTCGGCCTGCTTTATCTCGAGTCTTTTGGCAACCCGCGCCGCTTCGCTCGCCTTGCACGCCAGTTGAGCAGGAACAAACCGATCATCGCCGTCAAAGCGGGCCGGAGCTCTGTCGGGCGGCGGGCCGCCTCCTCCCACACAGCGGCGCTTGCCAGCTCGGACGAACCGACCTCGGCGCTCTTCGGCCAGACCGGTGTCATCAGGGTCGACACGATCGAAGAGCTCTTCGACGTCGCCCAAGTCGTCGGGTCACAACCGCTCGCGCGGGGTTTGCGAGCGGGCGTACTTTCCAACGTCGGCGGCCCGGGGGTACTCGCCGCTGATGCCCTCGTGAGCAACGGGCTCCAGGTGCCCGAGTTCTCCGCACAACTACAGCAGGAAATTGCCGCCCTCTGCCCTCGCAACGGGGGCGTTACCAACCCCATCGACCTGGGAGCGGAGGCCAACGCCCCGATGTACGAGCAAGTCCTCGGGCTGTTGCTCGCTAGCGACGAGATCGACGGGGTCGTCGTCAACTTCACGCCACCATTGGTGAACCGCCGCACGGACGAAGTCGCGAAAGCGATTGTCAACGCCGTGGACAGCGCCGCCGCCGCCAGTGGCGCGCCGGCGGGCTCACAGGAGCCTCGCCCGGCGCTGAAGCCTGTCGTAGTGAGCCTTTTGGGAGCTGAGGAAGTCGGCCGGGCGATCTTGAGCTCGGCTAGTTTCCCTGTCCCGAGCTATACCTATCCCGAAAATGCCGTGCGGGCGCTCGCCCATTCGCTGCGGTACGCCGAGTGGAGGAGCCGGCCCGCCGGGACTGTCCCGGTCCTCGAGGGTGTGGACGTGAACGAAGCGCGCAGGCGCCTACCTTCTGAGCCTGATGGAGCCCATGGCGCAGTCCCTGCCAATGCTTGGCTGACCGGCTCGGCGGCCATGGACGTCCTTGGCGCCTTTGGGATCCCTGTCGTCAAGACAGTGGAAGTCTTCAACGCCAGCGAGGCCGGCAAGTGGGCAGAGGAGATAAGTGGGCCAGTGGCTCTCAAAGTCCTCGGCCCAGTGCACAAGAGCGAAGGCGGCGGGGTCCAGCTCGGGCTCGAGGGGAGCGAAGCAGTCTCGTCGGCTTATCGTGCGATGCAGGACGCTTTTGGCGACGAAATGACAGGTGCTTTGCTCCAGCCGATGGTGCCCCCAGGGGGCGTCGAGATACTCATTGGCGCCGTCCAAGATCCCTCTTTCGGGCCGCTGGTGGTGTTCGGCCTGGGAGGCGTAAACGTCGAGATCCTCGGCGACCATGTGAGCCGCCTCGCCCCCTTGACCGACCTCGAGGCGCAAGACATGGTGAACGGGTTGAAAGGGTCCGCCATCCTCAAGGGTTATCGTGGGCGTCCCGGCGTCGATATCGACGGCCTTGTCGATGTCCTCCACCGCATCAGCAGGCTGGCAGAGGACATGCCTGAAGTTGCCGAGCTCGACTGCAACCCGGTTATCGCCACCCCCCAGGGTGTGCTCGTCGTCGACGCCCGGCTGCGCATCGACACCGATGCCGCTCGCCCTCTCCTCGAGGACACCCGCCACCTGCGCTGAGGCCGCTGCGCCACTTGCGCTGAGGCCGTGGCGCCACCACTGAGGACAGGCTAGGGAAAACCCCCGGGAGCTCTTAGGTGGGAACGCGCCGGTCGAGGGCGCCCGCTATTGCCGCCTGGCCGAGGCTGATGCCGCCATCGTTGGGAGGCACGCGCGAGTGGAGCAGCACCCGGAAACCCTCTGCCTCGAGCAGGTCGGCGGCGCGTTCGGTGAGGAGCACGTTCTGGAACACCCCGCCCGAAAGCGCGACCGTCGACAGCCCATCGCTCATCTCCCGGGCCCGCAAGCAAGATAGGAGCACGATGCGGCCGACCGTGTTGTGGAAGCGGCCCGCAACGACCCCCTTTGGTACCCCTGCTCGGACATCTTCAACTACTGCTCGCACGATCGACGCCCCGCTAACAGTGAACTCTCCCGCCCCCTCGAGGTTCACCTCGTAACAGGAGCGCACTTCGGGGCCTGCTGCTTGTTCGAGCTCGACCGCGGCTTGCCCCTCGTAGTTGACGCTGTCACGTCCCAAGACGATCGCCCCTACGGCGTCGAAAAGGCGGCCCATGCTCGAAGTAGCCGGGCTGGCGGTCCCGGTGCGGGCGAGCGCTGCCACCTCGTTCCAGTCTTCCTCGTGGCGCTGGAAAACCTCGAGCCAGCCAGGGGGCCCCCCGGGGAAGGCCGCTGCCAGGTACGGGACCGCCATTCGCCAGGGGTGCTTGATCGCCCCGGCGCCTCCCGGCATGGGCACGTTCGCCAGGTGCCCGAGCCGCTGATAGCTTGCCAGGTCTGCGACCAGGATCTCACCGCCCCATAAGGTGCCGTCGTCGCCGAAGCCGAGGCCGTCGAAGGCGACTCCTATCGCCGGGCCGGTTTGTTTGTTGTCCGCAAGGCAGGAAGCGACATGAGCGTGGTGGTGCTGCACGCCCACAAGCTCAACCGCCTCGAGGCGGGCCCGCTCGAGGGCGTACTTGGTCGACAAGTACTCCGGGTGCAGGTCGTGGGCGACGACCGCCGGTTGGATAGCGAACAGTTTCTCGAAGTGCGAGATCCCCTCCCGGAAAGAGCGCAGGGTCTCGTAGTTCTCGAGGTCCCCGATGTGGTGGGAGATGAAGGCACGGTTGGACTTGGCGAGGCAGAAAGTGTTCTTCAGCTCAGCACCGCACGCCAGGACCGGCCGCGGGAAACGCTCCCTCAACCTGACCGGCTGGGGCACGTACCCGCGGGAGCGTCGGAGCACCGCGGGCTGGCCTCGCAAGGACCGTGTGACAGAGTCGTCTGTTCGCATGTGGACCGGGCGGTCGTGGACGAGGAAAAGGTCGGCGACCCCTCCCAAACGTGCGAGCGCATCAGCATCCTGGTAGGCGATCGGCTCGTCAGAGCGGTTCCCGCTCGTCAGGACAAAGGGCTCGCCGAGGTCTTCTGCGAGCAAGTGGTGAAGGGGGGTGTAAGGGAGCATGACACCGAGGTAGCGGTTGCCGGGGGCCACGGAGGGAGCTACCCGGTCGCCTCCGGCCTCGGAGCGCCGGGCGAGGACGATGGGGTGGGCAGCGCTCGCGAGGAGCTCCCTTTCCGGCGCCGCCAGGTCGCAGAGCTCGCCTGCGGCATGGAGGTCCTTGACCATGACAGCAAAAGGCTTGTCCTCGCGGTGCTTGCGGGCGCGCAGGGATGCGGCCGCGTTCTCCGAAGCTGCCAGAACTGCCAAGTGATAGCCGCCTAAGCCTTTTATCGCAACGACATTTTCGGCCCTGAGCGCTGCCGTCGACCTCTCGAGGGCGGCTGACCGCTCGGCAACGACCTCGCCGCCGGGGAGCAACGACGTGAGGTGCGGCCCGCAGTTCGGGCAGCACGTCGGCTGCGCGTGGAAGCGCCGGTCCGAAGGGCTCTCGTACTCGGCGCGGCAGGCCGGGCACATGGGAAAACCCGCCATCGTCGTGTTCGGCCGGTCATAGGGGACGTCTCGCACGATCGTGAAGCGCGGCCCACAGTTGGTGCAGTTGATGAACGGGTAGCGGTAGCGGCGGTCCGAGGGGTCAAAAAGCTCCCCCAAACAGTCCTCGCAAGTAGCTGTGTCAGCCGCCACGAGCGCGTTGCGCTCGCTCACCTTGGCACTAGTGACGATGCGGAAACCGGCCTCCCCGAGGGGCGGGAGGGGCCGGAGCTGGACACCGTCTATCACAGACAGCGGGGGAGCGGCCGATTCGAGGCGGCCGAGGAAGACGTCGATGTCGCTTGACTTTCCCTCCACCTCGATGAAAACCCCCTCGCTGTCGTTGCCTACCAGGCCCGAAAGGCCGAGCTCGCTCGCAAGGTTGCGCACAAATGGCCGGAACCCGACACCCTGTACGGTCCCCTCCACCCTTACAGCGACCCGTACTGCGGGGCCCAAGCTCGCCACTTCCCTCAGCAGATGCGGGGTAACGGGTCGCCGACGAGCATGTCGACGACTCGAGCGCCGCCAAAGCTGGTTTCTTCGAGCACGAGCCCGGCTGGGTCGGCGTCGGCTCGGCCGATCACAGCGCTCCCGGCCCCGAGGGGGTGCGAGCGCATCGCGCGCAACGCCTCTCCCGCCCTCTCGCGGGCGACGACAACCACCATCCGGCCCTCGCAGGCCACGTACAGCGGGTCGATGCCGAGGAGCTCGCAGACGCCGGCTACCTGCGGCCGGACCGGGATATCGTCCTCATCGAGGACGATGGCGGCACCCGAGGCGGCGGCAATTTCGTTGAGCACGGTCGCGACCCCGCCCCTGGTGGCATCCCTGAGCACGTGCACGGCGGGGCCGACGGCTTCAAGAAGAGCTGCCACCAAACCGTTGAGAGGGGCGGTGTCCGAGCAGACATCGGCGCTGATGCCAAGCTCACCGCGCGCGAGCAGGACCGCAGTCCCATGGTCGCCGATGGGGCCCGAAATGATCACCGCGTCGCCGGGCCTGGCGGACGATGCGGCGAGGCCGGTGGCGCGCCGGTCGACGAGCCCAATGCCTGAGGTGTTCACGTAGCAGCCGTCGCCTTTGCCGCGCTGGACAACCTTGGTGTCACCGGTCACGATCGGCACGCCCGCTCTTTGCGCTGAGCGGCCCATAGCGTCGACGACCCTTGCAAGGTCCTCGACGGGGAAGCCCTCTTCGATCACGAAGCCGGCCGAAAGTGCCAGCGGCTGCGCGCCGCACGCCGCGAGGTCGTTGACCGTCCCGTTGACGGCGAGGTCGCCAAGGCTGCCGCCGGGGAAGAAGATGGGCGAGACGACGAACGAGTCGGTCGTAAAAGCCACGTCCTGTCCGGCGATGTCGAGCACTGCGCCGTCATTGAGAGGAGCCAGGGCGGGGTTGGAAAATGCCTCCAAGAAGACTGACTCTACGAGAGCGTGGCTTGCCTTCCCGCCAGCGCCATGGGCCATTGTGACAACGCCTTCGGGGCGCGAAGCCGCTCGTGGCCGGGGGGTGGTGCGCGCCGGCGGAGAGGCGGCGCTCATGAGCGCGCCTCTGCGAGCCGCTCGGGCCTCGTGAGCCGCCCGAAGTTGTAAAAAGCGGCGCATGCCCCTTCGCTCGAGACCATGCAGGTGCCGATCGGGCGTTCCGGGGTGCACGCTTTGGCGAAAACGCGGCATTCCCATGGGCGCAGGCGTCCCCGCAGTACCTGGCCGCATTGGCACGCCCGCGGGTCGGCGACGCGTACTCCGGGGACTTGGTAGATCAGTTCGGCGTCGAAGCGCGCGAACTCATCGCGCAGCTTGAGCGCTGACAAGGGGATCGACCCGAGGCCCCGCCACTCGAAATGAGGCCGTGGCTCCATAGTTTCTTCGATCGCTTGGAGCGCCCGCGGGTTGCCTTCCCAGGTGACGACGCGGCTGTACTGGTTCTCAACCTCACAACGGCCGGAAGCGAGCTGGCGCATGAGCATGTAGACGGACTGCAGGATGTCGAGCGGCTCAAACCCCGACACCACCAAAGGCCTGTTGTACTCCTTGGTCACGACCTCGTAAGGCTTGCAACCGATGACTGCCGAAACGTGGCCGGGCCCGACGAACCCGTCGATATCGACATCGGGGGCGTCGAGGATCGCCCGCAGGGGAGGGATGATCGTGACGTGGTTGCAAAAGACCGAGAAGTTGGGTACGTCCATTGCCTTGGCGCGCTGGAGGGTAAGCGCGGTGGACGGGGCCGTGGTCTCAAAGCCGATAGCCATGAAAACGACCTTCCTCGCCGGCTCCTCGATGGCGATCCTGAGGGCGTCCATCGGCGAGTAGACGACCCGCACGTCGGCGCCTTCGGCCTTAGCCCGCAGGAAGGACCCTTTGCTCCCCGGGACGCGGGCCATGTCGCCGAAGCAGGCCATCGTGACACCGTCCTGGCGAGCGATGGAGATGGCATCGTCCACGCGGCCCATCGGGATGACACACACGGGGCAGCCAGGGCCGTGAACGAGCTCAACGGCGCCAGGCAGGTAGTACTCGAGGCCGTGCTTGTAGATCGTGTAGGTGTGGCCGCCGCACACCTCCATGAGCTTGTAGCGCCGTCCCGGCTCGCAAAGCTCGGCGATCGCAGCTGAAACCGCTGTGGCCTTGTTACGGTCCCGGTATTCTTCCATGAACTTCATTTCGATTGCCTGGCTACCCTTTCAGGAGGGGCCTGGGGCTCAGCCGCCGAACGTCCCATCGCAGAGAGCTCGTCGTAGTAGGCGCTCTCCATGCCTTCGAGCATCTCGATAGTGCGGTGCGCCTCTTCTTCGTCGAGGCGTGCCAACGCGAACCCGACGTGGATCAGTACCCAGTCGCCAACTTTCACGCCCTCGTCTGCGAGAAGGGCGATGTTCACTCGCCTTTTTGCGCCGGAAACGTCGACCGATGCGAGTTGCCCGCCGTCGGGGTCAAGCTCGGTGACAAGACCTGGGATCCCTAGGCACATCAAAGCCCACCTCCTTGAAAGACCATGACAAAATTGAGGACCAGAACAGCTACCACGACGACCACGGTAATAGCGCTGCGTGCCCGGGACAGCCGGTAGGGGGCGGGCAGCGCCTTCCAGGCGATGGCAAGGAGGAACCCGAGCACGATCGGGAGCAACAGAGAGTTCCCGATCTCCACCGCGATCGAAAGCTGTACTGCATGGCCCCACGCGAGAGCAAGGACGGCGGCGATCGCCAGCGAAGCATAATAGGCCCCGTAAAACACGGGCGCCTGGCGCGCGCGTTGGTTTAAGCTCCCCCGTGCTCCCGACGCCTCAGCAAAGGCCCAGGCGGCCGCCAGGCTGACCACTATCGCAGCGACGAGGGCAGCACCTGTTATGCCAAGGGCAAAGGCCAGGCGCCCGGCGCTCACGCCTAGGGACGGCACCAAAGCCGCGGAAATGGACTGGACATTTCGTAGCTGCATTGTGCCGTGGCTCCCCCTGTGGGCGTAGACGGCGGCGGCGGTGGCAACGAGGACAGCTATCATCACGACTTGTGTGATAACCGCGCCTATCGCGGTGTCTGCTCGCGCGACGTGCAGATCCTTGGGTGTGAGGCCCTTGTCCACGACGGCGGCCTGCTGGTAGAAGATCATCCACGGCATCACCACTGCACCCACGTTGGCGGCAACTATCGCCAGGTAGCCGGAGTGGCCGACAGGGCCCAAGGAAGTAAAGCTTTTCGCCAAAGACGCTACCGCGGGGTGAGCGCGCAAAGCTGCCACCAAGAAGGCGAGCTCGAAGAGCCCAAGCCCGACGCCTATGCGCTCCACGCGCCGGTAGCTCCCAGAAAGAACTATCAGGCCCAAGAAAACGGCCGCCGCAGGTACGCTAACCAAAGGCGGGATGCCCTCCATCGCCGCTACTCCTGAGATCCCAGCGAGCTCGGTCACGAGGGCGCCAGTTGTGCTCAGGACCAATGTGGCGACAGAGATGAACGCCCACTTACCGCCAAAGCAGTCGCGCACAAGGCGAGCATGGCCCTTGCCGGTCGCGATCCCGAGACGCACGGTGAGCTCCATCACGAGGTAAAGGACCGGTATTAGGCCGACCTCCAGGGGGAGCAAGGAGTACCCCCAACGGGCACCCGACTGCGCGGCGGTGACAACGCTGCCTGCATCGGTGTCGGCAAGCATGACCATGAGCCCGGGGCCGAGGACCGCGAGAAAGCCGACAAGCGCCCAGTGGCGAGGGGCGAGGGGGCGTTTCGCCGCTATGACCTTGGCCTCCCCGACCACCCTGGAGCGGACCTCCGCGGCCGGGGCGGTGCTCTCGACCGCCAACAGCTTGCCTCGCTCCAGGACCAAGGTCGCGGAGCCCGGCACCTGGGTGTCCCCATTGCCTGCACGTTCTGCTGACTGCAATTTCGTCTGCTCCGGTGGTCTAAGGAAGGCCTAAACCCACCCTAAAGGGCCCCCACGTGGCTGCCTCGGGCCCACGGGCTCCAATCGTTAGGACCTTCGGCCCCAAGCCCATAACCCGGCCGCTTACTTAGCTGAAAAAGAGGCCGCATTGCAGCTGCCACCTACAGGAGGACCGAATTGGCTTCGACCACGCTCGCAGCCCCTGGTACAGCCTCTCGACCCGCGCCCAACGACGACAAGCGTTGGCGTCAGGTGGAAGTGAGGATGCGCAGGCTAGGCCACAGGCCCGATGGCCTGATCGAGGTGCTCCATACGACCCAGGAGCTGTTTGGCTACCTGGACGACGACGCTTTGTTGTTCGTCGCCGAGTCCCTGGGCGTCCCCCCGAGCAAGGTCTATGGTGTTGCGACTTTTTATTCCCATTTCTCGCTCAAGCCGCAAGGGCTTCACACTTGTGTCGTTTGCACGGGCACTGCCTGTTACATAAACGGCGCAAGCGCTTTGCTTTCGGCGATCGACAGCGCGCTCGGCGTCAAAGCTGGCGCGACTACACCCGACGGGCGTGTTTCCGTCCTGAAGGCGCGATGCCTCGGCGCTTGCAGCATGGCGCCGGCCGTGGTGATAGACGGCGAAGTGCGCGGCAAGGTGCAAGCCCAGGGGCTTGTAAGCACGCTGGAGGCACTATGAGCTCGACCGGTGCTCCTGCTCCCAACGGTTCGACCGAGGCCTCGGCCCGCCGACGGAAGCAAGGTGAACCCCTCTTACCCCAAGGCCCGGCCCGGGCATCGGCGAACGTTTGCCAGGCCGCTGGCTGCCTGTCTTTAGGTTCGGACCGCCTCTTCGAGGCAATTTGTGAGCGGGTACAGGCCAAAGAGCTGAAGGACGTGGCCGTACGCAGGGTCGGTTGCCTCGGGCTGTGCGCTGCGGGGCCGCTCGTTGCGGTGCCCGAGCAGGGACGGCTCTTTGACTATGTCGCAGCCGAGGGCCCGGACGGTCCGGCGAGGGTGGTCGCCGCTTTGGAGAGCGGCCCTTACGAGCCGGGGACGCCCGAGGGGGGCCGCCAAGTTGACCAAGATCCGTTCTTCGCGCACCAGGTCAAGGTGGTGCTCGAGCGCTGCGGCGCAATAGACCCGGAAAGCCTTGAGGATTACCTAGCGTCTGGCGGCTACGAGGCGCTCGTGAAGGCTGTCACCGAGATGTCGCGCGACGAGGTCATCTCCGAGGTCGTGAACAGCGGGCTCCGGGGCCGGGGTGGCGCCGGCTACCCGACGGGCCTCAAGTGGCGGACGGTGGCCAAGTCCTCCGGGCCCGACGGCAAATTTGTCGTGTGCAATGCTGACGAAGGGGACCCTGGCGCTTTTATGGACCGCAGCGTGCTGGAAAGCTGCCCCCAGCAGGTGCTCGAGGGTATGGCGATCGCCGGCTACGCGGTGAGGGCCGAGCGCGGGTTTGTGTACGTGCGCGCCGAGTACCCGCTCGCGGTGAAACGGCTCACGAGCGCGATCCGCCAAGCTGAGAGGGAGGGTTACCTCGGGCGGGAAATTGCCGGTACTCAGTTCAACTTCAGCGTCGAAGTCCGCATCGGTGCTGGGGCCTTCGTCTGCGGCGAAGAGACGGCGCTGATCGCATCGATCCAGGGTGGGCGAGGTTCACCTCGGCCCCGCCCGCCCTACCCGGCTGCCGCGGGCTTGTGGGGCTCCCCGACGCTGATAAACAACGTCGAAACGCTTGCCAATATCCCCTCGGTCATCAGCCGGGGAAGTTCATGGCTGAGCGGGACCGGGACCGAACATTCCAAAGGGACCAAGGTCTTCGCGCTGGCCGGTGCCGTCGTCAACACGGGCCTCATCGAAGTGCCTATGGGGCTCTCCTTGCGCCAGATCGTCTTCGACATTGGCGGTGGGCTGCCGAGCGGGCGGCACTTCAAGGCGGTCCAAACCGGGGGCCCGTCCGGGGGCTGCATCCCAGAAGAGCTGCTCGACATGCCCGTTGATTACGAGACGCTTTCCAAGGCCGGCTCGATCATGGGCTCGGGCGGGATGATCGTGATGGACGACAAGACCTGTATGGTCGACGTTGCGAAGTTTTTCATGGACTTCTGCCGTGAAGAGTCCTGCGGCAAGTGCCTGCCGTGCCGCGCCGGGACCGAGGAAATGTACCGCCTGCTCGACCGCATCTGCCGGGGCGAGGCCACGAGGTCCCAATTGGCCCAGCTGGAAAGCTTGGCCCAAATGGTAAGGGCGACGAGCCTCTGCGGCTTGGGGCAAGGCGCGCCCAACCCCATTTTCTCCACGCTCCGCTACTTCCGGGACGAGTACCTCGCCCACATTGACGACCACATCTGCCCGGCCGGGGTTTGCGAAATGGCCCCGGAACTGGTGACGACCGGCCACCACGCAGGAGGTGAGAAGTGAGCGAGGTACGTACCCTAGTCATAGACGGCAAAGACGTAGCTGCCAGCTCCGACCAGACCGTGCTCTCAGCTGCCAAGGAGAGCGGCATCCATATCCCCACCCTTTGCCACCTCGACGGCTTGAGCGATGTGGGCTCTTGCAGGCTCTGCATGGTCGAGGTCGAAGGCAGCCCCAAGCTCTTCCCCGCCTGCGCCACCAAGGTCGAGGAGGGCATGAAGGTCACGACCAACTCGGATCGCCTGGTCGCTTACAGGCGCAACGTGATCGAGCTGTTCTTCCTCGAGCGCAACCACGTCTGCGCCGTTTGCGTCGCCAACAACAGCTGCGAACTGCAGGCTCAGGCGAAAGCTCTCTCCCTCACGCACTTCGAGCTCCCCGCGTTGCACCCCGAGCTCGCCGTCGACGCTACGCACGAACGCTTTGTCCTCGACCAGAACCGCTGCATCCTCTGCACCAGATGTGTACGTGTATGTGACGAGATCGAAGGCGCGCACACCTGGGACATAAGCGGCCGAGGGGTCGCCGCTCGGCTCGTGAGCGACCTCGGCATCCCATGGGGCAGCTCCATGACCTGCACGAGCTGTGGCAAGTGCGTCCAAGTCTGCCCGACGGGGGCGCTGTTCGAGAAGGGCCGTTCAGTGGCAGAGCCTAAAGCACGGCGGCCCTACGTCCCCTACCTCGTCGAGGCCCAAAGGCGGTTGTCATGAGCGACGGACCTCACAACAAGCCTCGCCTTGCGACCATCTGGCTGGATGGGTGCTCGGGCTGTCACATGTCCTTTTTGGACATCGACGAGCGCCTCCTCGAGCTGACGGCCCGCGCTGACCTCGTGTACGGGTGCCTTGTCGACGCAAAGGAGTTCCCCGAGGGCGTCGACATCACTCTCGTGGAGGGAGCGGTTGGCACGGCCGAGGACCTCCACAAGTTGCTGATCGTCCGCGAGCGCACCCGCGTCCTTGTTGCGATGGGCGACTGTGCGATCACGACCAATGTCCCCGGGATGCGCAACCCGTTCGGCCCGCGAGCCGTGCTCGAACGCGCGTACCTCGAGAACGCCACGATCAACAAGCAGATCCCGGTCGTTGGGCTCCCCCCGCTCTTGCCCGAGTCGCTCCCTGTCCATGCCTGCGTCCCTGTGGACGTCTTTGTGACCGGGTGCCCGCCTTCGGCTGACCGCCTTTTCGAAGTCATCTCGGGCTTGCTCGACGGTCAGCTCGATGACGCAGCACAAGTGTCCAAGTTCGGTTGATCGGAGCCACGTCCATGAGCGAGATCACAATTGCACCCGTAACCCGGATCGAAGGCCATGCCAAGATAACGGTCTTCGTCGACGAAGCGGGCGATGTCACCGACGCACACTTTCACGTCACTCAGGTGCGCGGCTTCGAGCGGATAGCCCAGGGCCGCCCGGTCTACGAAATGCCGTCGCTGATGGCCCGCATCTGCGGCATCTGCCCTGTCAGCCACCTTGTTGCCTCTGCAAAGGCCTGCGATGAGATCCTTGGGGTTGCAGTGCCGCCGGTGGCGATAAGGCTGCGCCGCATCATGAACCTCGCCCAGATAGTGCAGTCACACGCGCTGTCGTTTTTCCACCTGTCGTCACCGGACCTCCTCCTCGGGTTCGGCTCAGACCCTGTCTCGCGCAACATCGTCGGGGTCGCTGAGCACGCCCCCGAGCTCGCCCGAGACGGGATCGCGTTGCGGAAGTTCGGCCAGGAGATAATCGAGCGGCTGGGCGGCAAGCGGATCCACCCCGCCTGGGTCGTGCCCGGCGGTGTGAGCAGCCCTCTTCGCGCCGAGCAGCGCGACGCGATACTCGTAACGGTGCCCCAAGCGAGGGCGGCGGCGGTACGGGGGCTCCAATGGTACAAGGCGAACCTTGCCTCTTGGGCTGAAGAAGCGGCCATTTTCGGCAACTTTCCGAGCCTTTACATGGGCCTCGTCCACGAGACCGGCAACGCTGCTTATTCGGACGGCGAGCTGCGGGTGATCGACGCCAAGGGCAATAGGCTCCTCGACGGTGCCGACCCACGCCCCTATTGGGACTATATCGGGGAAGCTGTCGAGCCTTACTCCTACTTGAAGTCCGCCTATTTCAAGCCGATTGGCTACCCCGACGGCCTGTACCGGGTAGGACCGCTGGCACGGCTCAATGTTGTGGACCAGCTGGGGACCGAACCAGCCGACATAGAGCTTGCGGAGTACCGCATGCGCCTCGGCCGCTTCCCGAGCAGCTCCTTCCATTACCACTGGGCGCGCCTGATCGAGATCCTCCACTGCATCGACATGATCGAGCAGCTGCTCTCGGATGCCGACATCCTCGGCGACGACGTCAGGGCACGGGCAGCGATAAACCGGAGAGAGGGTGTGGGCGTCTCTGAGGCCCCACGCGGCACGCTCTTTCACCATTACCGGGTGGACAGCGGTGGCACGGTGCAGTGGGTCAACCTCGTGATCGCGACCGGCCACAACAATTTGGCCATGAACCGGGCTGTCCTCCAGGTCGCAAAGCACTATATAAAGGGCGACGAGGTCGCCGAGGGCGCTCTCAACCGGGTGGAAGCAGTCATCAGGACTTATGACCCCTGCCTTTCCTGTTCGACGCACGCAGTCGGCCAAATGCCGCTCCAAATAGACATAGTCGGGCCGACCGGTGAGCTGCTCCGCCAAGTTTCTCGCGAGGAGGCTGCCGGGTGAGGCCCGC
>Ga0335074_10000837_pt1 | contig 42061 bp, 49 predicted proteins | sample Lox_Sample_23_FD_206715 | JGI IMG/M metagenome (GOLD analysis project Ga0335074, IMG submission 206715) | Soil microbial communities from Loxahatchee National Wildlife Refuge, Florida, United States - Lox_Sample_2.3 | ecosystem: Environmental > Terrestrial > Soil > Wetlands | place: USA...
GAGCTCACGACATACGACAACACGCTCAACCACCTCGCACCGAAGGCCATCCAGACCGACCTGGCGACCATCCAGCAGGCGGTCCCGGCCGGCGTCCCGCTGACCGAGATGGAGCAGCAGGGCCTGTCCCCGCAGACCTGGCAGCTGCTGACAAGCACCTGGCTGAAAGCCGCGAGCAAGGCGGGCACCACCAGCGCCAGCACGGTGCTCGCGGCCAACACGCAGCCGGCCATCGACGCCAAGAAGCGCGTGCTGGTGCTCGCCGCCCTCGGCGCGGTCGGCGCCATCCTCAGCCTGCTCGTCTCGCTGCTGCTCGGCCGGTCCATCAACCGCCGGCTCGGCGCGCTGCGCCGGTCCGCCCTGACGCTGGCGCAGGAGCAGCTGCCCTCGGTGGTGGCCCGGCTGCGGCGCGGCGAATCGGTGGACGTCGCGGCGGAGGCCCCGCCGCTGCGGGTCGGCAACGACGAGATCGGCCAGGTCGGCCAGGCGATCGACACCGTGCGGCAGACGGCCATCAGGTCCGCAGTCGAAGAGGCGCGGGTGCGGCAGGGCGTCAACGACATGTTCCGTAACCTGGCCAGGCGCAACCAGTCGCTGCTGCAGCGCCAGCTCACGGTGCTCGACGAGATGGAACGCCGGGCCACGGACCCGGACGTGCTCGAAGACCTCTTCAAGATGGACCACCTCACCACCCGCATGCGGCGGCACGCGGAAGGCCTCATCATCCTGTCCGGTGCCGCTCCCGGCCGCGCCTGGTCTGCCCCGGTGAAGCTGGTCGACGTAATGCGCGGCGCGGTCGCCGAGGTCGAGGACTACGCCCGGGTGACGGTCTCCACGCAGTCGCGCGCGGCTCTCGCGGGATCCGCCGTCACGGACGTGATCCACCTGCTCGCCGAGCTGATCGAGAACGCGACCACGCTCTCCCCGCCGTTCACGCAGGTCCGGGTCAGCGGCGAGACCGTGGCCAACGGGTTCGCGATCGAGATCGAGGACCGCGGCCTCGGCATGACCCCGCAGAAGCTGCACGAGCTCAACGAGCGGCTCGCGAACCCGCCGGACATCAACCCGGCCAACACCGAGCAGCTTGGCCTGTTCGTCGTCGGGCAGCTGGCCAGGCGGCACGGGATCAACGTCGCGCTGCGCCCGTCGCCGTACGGCGGTACCACCGCCGTCGCGCTGGTACCGCTCGCGCTTGTCGTCGAGGAAGGCCCGGCAGCGATCACCGCGGGCGGTCGCGGGCCGGCGGCCGCGGGCTCCTACAGCAACGGCTCCTACGGCAGTACCTCTTACAGCAACGGCCATGCCGGTGCTTCCGCCAGCGACCCGGCGCCCTGGCCGGGCGCGAACGGCTGGCCCTCGGGCGACCTGCCCGCCGGTTCCGGCGGCTACAACGCGGTCAACCAGAGCCCGGGAGAGCCGACGGTCCGTATCTCAGGCGCCCTCCGGGAGCCCTCGGCCCCCGGCGGCTTCGCCCCGCCAAGCGCGGCGGGCGGCGGCGCGAGCGCGGCGGAATCCGGCGCCAGGCGAGGGCGGCACGGCGCGGAGGACGTCCCGGTGGTGACGGGCGTGCCGGTCGGCAGGCCGGTCAGTCCGCCGCCGACGCCGTTCGATGTCTTCACGCCGATCCGGCGGTCCGAGCAGGACATCCCCCCCGCGGCCGACGTCTCGTACCCGCGGTCGTACGCCGACCCGCAGCCGTATCCCGACTTCGGCGGCGCGGCCGCCGGCGCCGCCGGCTACGTGAGCCCGTACCACGGCGACCCGGGCGGCACCGGGTACCAGGACGCCGGGTCCTATCGGGGCCCCGGGTCCTACCAGGAGCCCGTGTCCTACCAGGAGCCCGTGTCCTCCCAGGGGAATGAGACTTACCCCGGCAGCACGGCGTACGGAGGCGAGGCGGCCTACCAGAATGACCTCGGCTTCGGGAACAACGCAGACAGCGCGGGAGGATCCCCGGACGGAGAGCCCGCTGGCGGTGCCAACAGCGAGCTCAACGAACTGCCCCGGCGCGTTCGCCAGGCCAGTCTCGCGCCGCAGCTTCGGGCCTCCGCCGCGACGGCCGGGTCGGGCGGTTCGGCGGGCACGGCACGTGTTCCGCCGGCTACCGCGGCATCGCTGGCAGACATGCGAAACACTCTGTCCGCCATGCAGCGCGGCTGGCAGCAGGGCCGGTCACAAACGCAACGGGACACGGAGGGCACGGTTGATGGAGATTAACCAGCGATACCCGGTGAGCCAGCTTGACTGGCTCCTGGACGACCTGGTCATGCGGGTTCCGCATATCACGCAGGCGGTATTCCTCTCGCAGGACGGCCTCGCGCTCGGCGCCTCGCGAGGGCTTGACCAGGCCGACGCGGAGCACCTTGCGGCGCTCGCCGCGGGGTTCCAGTCGCTGGCAAGGGGTGCGGGACGGCACTTCGGCGGCGGCGACGTCCGCCAGACAATCATCGAGATGACGTCGGGCTTTCTCTTCGTGTCGGCGGCCGGGCAGGGTACCTGCCTGGCGGTGCTGACCGGGGCGGAAGCGGACATCGGCCAGGTAGCGTACGAGATGGCGATCCTCATCCAGCGCACCGGCGACCACCTGCAGGTCAACATGCGGACCCGGTCCGCTTTATCTGACACGCTAGGGACAGGCGTTCATGCCGTCGAACGACGAAGGGTGGCTCGACGCGGAGGCCGGGCCGGTGGTCCGGCCCTACGCGGTGACGCGGGGCCGTACGCGGCACTCCGGTGAGGCATTTGACCTGGTCGCCACGGTGATGGCGACCCAGGCCAGGATCGCCGATCCGGGTCTGCTCGGCCCCGAGCACTTCTCGGTATTGCAACTCGCACAGGCACCGACGACCGTGGTAGATATCGCCTCAGACGTCGACCTGCCGCTCGGCGTGGTCCGCATCCTCCTCGCGGACCTGCGTGAGGTCGGCCTTGTCACGATCCAGGCTCCGGTCCCCATGAAGACCCGCCAGGTGGACAGAAACACGCTCAGGGAGGTCCTGCATGGCCTACGGGGGCTATGAGGGTAACGGCGGAGCGGCCCGCCGTCACCGCGCGATCAAGATCCTGCTCGCGGGCGGGTTCGGGGTGGGCAAGACCACCCTGGTCGGGGCGGTCAGCGAGATCAGGCCGCTGCGCACCGAGGAACCGCTGACCGAGAGCAGCAAGCTCGTCGACAGCACCGTCGGCGTGGAGCGGAAGACCACCACGACGGTCGCGATGGATTTCGGTCGCATCACGCTGCGCGAGGACCTGGTGCTGTACCTGTTCGGCACGCCTGGCCAGGAGCGGTTCTGGTTCATGTGGGACGAACTGGCCCTGGGCGCGCTCGGCGCCGTGGTTCTCGCCGACACCAGAAGGCTCGCCGACTGCTTCCCCGCGATCGACTACTTCGAGCGCCGGGAGATCCCCTTCATCATCGCGCTCAATGTCTTCGACGGCTCCCGCAGGTATTCGGCCGAGGATGTCCGCGCGGCGCTGGACCTGGATTCCGGCGTGCCGATCATCATGTGCGACGCACGATCCAGGGAGTCGGCCAAGGAGGTCCTGATCACCCTGATCGAGCATGTTCTCTTCATGACCGACACGCCTGTCGCCCGATAAATATAAATAGTGATCAAAATATAAAGACCGAAATGGATCGCGCCGAACGGTTCGTGCTTCGCCCGTACGACCGCGTGGCACAAAACGCGCGTGCGGACGGGCCGGAGTAATCGCCATCGAAGTAATTTCCCGGTAATCACCACGGAAGACCGCTGGTGCGGTGTACGGCCGCCGCATTCCGTTACATCTGCCGCCGGGTGCCGGCCATTTCGACTGGTGACTATGATCACACCGGTTCGCAGCAGACGCCGCGCCGCCGGCCATGCGGCGCGGGCTGTGTCGCGCCGGCCGGCCGGCGCGGGCGTGCGGCTAGCCGGCCGACTTCAGGACGGCCCAGACGGCCTTGCCGTTGCCCTCGATGGGCGACCAGCCCCAGATGTAGCTGAGCGCTCCGACGATCTGCAGCCCCCGGCCGCTCTCGCCGTCGGAGCTCGGCGCCTTGGGCGTGGGAGCCTCGTCGCTCGGGTCCGTCACCGCGAGCATGACCTCGCCGATGCGGCGCAGCAGGCACAGCCGGAGCGCGGGCGCGTTCGCGCCTAGCTGGATGACCTGCGGTGCCGTGCGCAGTCCGTGCCTGACGGCGTTGCCGACTAGTTCCGCGATGATGAGCTCGGCGTCGTCGACGAGGTAGCCGAGTCCCCAGCAGGTGAGCAGTTCCCTGACGAACTGGCGGGCGGTCCTGGCCTCCTCGGGCACCGGGCTCAACGGACGACTGGTCACCGCTGGCGTCTCCCACCATGCCGAAGGTACCGGCAGGAACTGGGGGGGTGACGCCGGAAGGGCCGGGATGGCGTCGACTATCTCGTCGTCATCATCGTCCGGTTCCCACGCAGCAACCCTCAGGTGAGCCAACGCAACCGCTTTCTGCATCGTCTTGGGGGTTAGAACCGTGCTTGTCGCAGTTTGTAGGGTATGCCTCGGTTCTATGGTGCCCGACACGCCGTGCAGATGCAAGCCCGGATGCACGTTCATTCGTTGCATACGCGAATGAACGTGCATCCGCTGCAAACGAGGATGCATGTGCAATCCGCGTGGCATACTCAGTTCTGCACGCAAGTAGGTCCGCCGCAGCGCAGCCAAGGTTCTCCAGTAACCCCCAACGAGTAGTCACTGGAAGGAACATGAGCGACATCTATAACGGTATGCCCGCAACAGAACTCTCTGAAGTCACCTGGCAGAAGAGCAAGCACAGCAACCCCAACGGCGCCTGCGTCGAGGTCGCACACCTGCCGAACGGCGAGATCGCGGTGCGGAATTCGCGCTTCCCTGGCGGGCCCGCGCTCGTCTACACGCGTGCCGAGATCGCCGCTTTCCTGGCTGGTGCCAAGGACGGAGAGTTCGACCACGTAATCTGATCGCCGGGGCGGCAAACCCGGTCGTTAGTCCGTGGCGTGATACGCGGAAAGTAATCCGCGTAATGGTCATCGCCTCCTCTTCCGTAGTGCCATGATCGCATGGGAGACTACTGACTTATGCCCATGGCCGTGACCTGACGCGAGGATGCGAGGAGTAGTGATGCTCTCGCCCGAGGATTCCAACTGGGAGACCGCGGCGCCGCTGTTCAGTCCGCGTCCGGCGGGCCCGACTGTGCAGCGTCTCGTGCTCGGCGGCCACCTGCGCCGGCTTCGCGAAGAGGCAGGCATGACGACCGAGCGCGCCGCCATGAGCATCCGCGGTTCTCACTCGAAGATCAGCCGCATGGAGCACGGCCGGGTCGGGTTCAAGGAACGTGACATCGCCGACCTGCTGACCCTGTACGGGATCGGGCCGGGCGACGAGCGCGAGGCGCTGCTCAACCTCGCTCGCGAAGCCAGCACGCCGGGCTGGTGGCAGACCTACGCCGACATCCTGCCGCACTGGGTCGAGCCGTACTTCGGCCTAGAGGCCGCCGCCTCGTTTATCCGTGAGTACGAGTTGCAGTTCGTCCCCGGGCTGCTGCAGATCGAGGACTATGCCCGCGCCGTCATCAGGCTGGGCAACCTGCCGTCACAAGAGGAAGTGAACCGCCGCGCCTGGGCGAGGATCTCCCGTCAGGAGATCCTGAACAGGAAGAACCCGCCGAAGCTGTGGGCGGTCGTTGACGAGAACGCGCTGCGCCGTGTCATCGGCGGACCGCAGATCATGAGGGCGCAGCTGGAGCACCTCATCGAGATGTGCGAGCACCCGGCCGTGACGCTGCAGATCCTGCCCTTCTCCGCGGGCGCGCACCGGGCGCTCGGCGGTGCCTTCACGCTCCTCAGGTACACCGAGCCCGACCTGCGCGATGTCGTCTACATCGAACAGCTGACCAGCGCCCTGTACCTGGACAAGCCGACCGAGGTCGACGCGTACCTCGAGGTGATCGAGGAGGTCTGCCTCCAGGCCGAGCCTGCCGGCAAGACGCCGGGCATCCTCAAGGCCGTTCTGAGCAATCTTTAGCCCTGCGGAGCGCCCTGCCCCCGGTGCCGGAGATTGTTTCTGTCTCCCGGTGGCATCAGGAACATCTCCTGGTTCATCAGGAACGCGGAACGGCACAATGCCGTGCGGTCAGGCGACGACCCTGCCTTTGACTATCTACCAGTTCGAGCGTTCCGCGCGACTATCTGTCAGTTCTGGCGTCATATTTCACGGCAAAGCGGGCAAGAAAACGACCGGAACTGATAGATAGTCGAAAAAATTGGCGTAACTGAGCGGAATTTCAGATTTCGGGACGCCGGCGCGGTTCGCCCGCTCCGTGTTCCGTCACGGAGACCTGCGGGCGGTACGCCTTCGCCCGCTCCGTGTTCCGTGACGGAGCGGGCGAAACGCCTCGGCCGGTTCCCGTTGGCTGAACGGCAGCATGGCGCGGGGCACGGTATGGCGCGGGACTCCGCATTTTCTGCCGCGGAAGTACGGAACCCCGTAGCCGCCGCGTGGCGGGTACGGGGTTCCGCGGGCAAACGGCGGCTGTTACTCGGGGACGAGGGTGGGCGTGGCCCTGGTGAGGGTCTGCCTCTTGAAGTAGGCCGGCATAGCGAACCGGACCCAGATCCCCGCGATGAGGCCGACGAGGCCGGAGACGAACGCGATGATGAACACGCCGCCGATGTACCAGTGCGGCCAGAACGGCATGAGCCAGGACGTGTAGCTGTTGTCCGACGCCACGTCCCAGTCCGCCCAGATGGACCAGCCGCCTGCGAAGTACATGATCAGCCCGCCGGTCACCGGCAGGATGCCCTGCATCCACAGATTCCTGGCGCTCGACGTCAGCGTCTTGCGGTAGTACCAGGCGCAGGCGAACCCGGTGAGCCCGTAGTAGAAGGCGATGTAGAGCCCGATCGCGGTCACCGCGTCGAGGATCAGGTAGCCGCCCGACAGGTAGTTGAACGGCACGTACAGCGCGACCGAGATGGCCCCCATGGCGATGGTCGACACGGTGGGCGTCAGGTAGCGCGGGTGGATCTTGGCGAACACCGTCGGGATGGCCTTGTATGCCGCCATGGACAGCGTGGTCCGGGCCGTGGGCAGGATCGTGGTCTGGGTCGAGGCCGCCGCGGAGCTGAGCACCATCAGGATCAGCAGCCGGGCGAGGAACAGCCCGAAGCCCGAAGTGCCGAAGACCTCCCCGCCGAGGATCGACAGCACGTCGCCCGAGTTGGACGGGTTGGCCAGGCCGGTCCCGGTCGTCCCGACACCGGCGAACGACTGGGCGGCGAAGATCGTGATCACGTACGTGACCAGCAGGATGACCGTGGAGATGATCGCCGCGCGGCCGGGCGTCTTGTCCGGGTCCTTGGTCTCCTCGTTGACCGCGACCGCCGTGTCCCAGCCCCAGTAGATGAACAGCATGAGGATGATGCCGCTGACGAAGGCCGAGAAGCTGGAGATGTGGAAGGGGTTGAGCCAGGTGAACGTCGGGGTGAGCGAGCCGGCCGGGTGATGCCCGTTGCCGACCCTGACGAGCGCGACAACCGAGAACACCAGCAGCATGACCACTTCGACGCTGAGCAGGACGCGCTGGAACGCCGCCGAGACCTCGATGCCCCGGTAGCAGATGTAGGTCATCGCGACGATCCACAAGATCCCGACCAGGAGCACCCAGCCGCTTGTGGGGTCAGACCCGATGCCGTGCGCCCCGAAGAGTTCGAAGACGTACTGTCCCGCGACCTGCGCCAGGCTCATCATGACCAGGATGTCGGCGGCGACGATCGCCCAGCCGCCCGCCCAGCCGGTCTTCGGACCGAACGCGCGCGTGGCCCAGGTAAAGGTGGTGCCGCAGTCCGGGTCGGCCTTGTTCAGCTCGCTGTAGCCGATCGACGTCAGCAGCATCGGGACGAAGGCGATCAGCGCGACAATCGGCGCGCCAAGCCCCACCGCCACGACGATCAGCCCGAGCGTCGCCGCCAGGCTGTAAGCGGGAGCGGTTGACGCCACTCCCATGACAACGCTGGAGACGAGCCCCAGGGCGCCGGTCTTAAGGCCCTTGTCCACTTGCTGCTCGGCCAGGCCTGAACGCGCGTCTTCGGCGGTAGCCATCGCCACCTCCCACTTTGCTACGGAAAACCACGGTTTACGAACTTTAAACCATCTGAAGCAAGTCTTTCCGTAGGTTAACCCACAGGAAACCTCCGAAACCAGAGGCAACCGCCGGTCAGGACCGGATCGTCCCCGCGCCGTGACGTCAGCGCGACCAGCCCGTACCGGAGCCGGCGTGGCCAGGGCCGGGCCGGCCGCTCAGCCGGACAGGCGACGTCTGGTTAGGACAGGGTGGCCGGGGAACGGCGGAGCCGAATCCGTTCTGCTTCACCATAAGGGCGGCGGAATTACCACCGAAAAGCCACTAACGGGCCTTACATGACCGCAATTAGCATTTGCGTCGCGCAATTATCCTTTACATCGTGGAACGGGGTCTGGTGCGGGCCGCAACGCTGGTCTTACCGTGTGCACAGGCGCATCTGGCACGGCGAGGAGGCCGCGTTATGAGGATCAGCGTGAAAGTCGACGGCGTGCGCTACGACGACGACGTCGAAGCCCGGCTGCTTCTGGTGCATTACCTGAGAGAACAGGCAGGGCGTACCGGTACCCCTATCGGATGCGATACCTCGAATTGCGGGGCATGCACCGTTTTGATGAACGGCCGGTCGGTGAAAAGCTGCGCTGTCCTTGCGGTGCAAGCCGACGGGGCCGAGATCACCACCATCCAGGGCTTGGCCAACGGGTCGGGTGAACTCCATCCGCTGCAGCAGGCCTTCCACGAAGAGCACGCGCTGCAGTGCGGCTACTGCACTCCCGGCATGATCATGGCCGCGGCTGACCTGCTCAGCGAGAACCCGCACCCGACCGAGGAAGAGGTCAGGGACGGGCTTGAAGGCAACCTGTGCCGCTGCACGGGCTACCAGAACATCGTCCGCGCGGTGCTAAAGGCCGCGAACGGCAGCGTTGAGGCGGAGGTGACCGCATGACCGCGACCGAGATCCCCGCCACCGAGGTGGGCAAGGCGCGCACCCGCAAGGAGGACGCGCGGCTGATCACCGGCCAGACGAACTGGACGGACAACATCACGCTGCCCGGGCTTACCCAGGTCGCGTTCGCGCGCAGCCCGTACGCGCACGCCAGGATCACCGCGGTTGACCTGTCCGCGGCACGCGAGGTACCGGGCGTGATCGCCGTGTACTCCGGCGCCGACTTCGCCGCCGAGCAGGGCTCGCTGCCCTGCGCCTGGCCGGTGACCCCGGACATCGTGATCCCCAGCCACCCGCCGATGGCGGTGGACACCGTCCGGTACGGCGGCGAGATCGTCGCCGCCGTGGTAGCCAGGGACCGGTACGCCGCGGCCGACGCGGTCGAACTCATCGACGTGACGTACGAGCCGCTCGAGCCGGTGCTCGACATGGAGGCGGCGCTCACCGAGGGGTCGCCGCTCGTTCACGAAGCGGGCAACAAGTCCTTCACCTGGACGTTCGCCAACGGCGACCTGGACGCCGCGTTCCGCGACGCGCCCGTGGTCATCGAACGCACCTACCGCCAGCAGCGGCTGATCCCGTCGGCGATGGAGCCGCGGGCCGTAGTGGTCGCGCCGGTCGCCGACGAGTACACAATGTGGACATCCACCCAGATCCCGCACGTGCTGCGGGTGATGCTCACGGTCGTCACCGGCATCCCCGAGCACAAGCTCCGGGTCATCGCCCCGGACGTCGGCGGCGGGTTCGGATCGAAGCTCCAGGTCACCGCGGAAGAGGTGCTCTCGCTGCTGCTCGCCCGCAAGCTGGGGCGCCCGGTGAAGTGGACCGAGTCCCGCTCTGAGGGCAACGTCGCCGTGCACCACGGCCGCGACCAGATCCAGCGGCTGCGCCTTGCCGCCGACGCCGACGGCCGCATCAGGGGCTTCGATGTGGACCTGCTCGCGGACATGGGCGCCTACCTGATGCTTGTCACGCCGGGCGTTCCGCTGCTCGGCGCGTTCATGTTCAACGCCATCTACAAGATGGACGCCTACCGGTTCAGCTGCACCGGCGTGTTCACCACCAAGACACCGACCGATGCCTACCGCGGCGCCGGACGGCCCGAGGCGACGTACGCCGTCGAGCACCTGATGGACGACCTGGCGGCGACGCTCGGGATCGATCCGCTCGAGCTGCGCGAGCGGAACTGGATCAGGCACGAGGAGTTCCCCTACACCACGATCGCCGGGCTGACCTACGACTCGGGCAACTACGAGGCCGCCACCGCGGCCGCCCGCGAGATGTTCGGCTACGACGAACTCCGCGCGGAGCAGTCGCTGCGGAACGAGTCCGGCTCTCCGGTCCGGCTGGGCATCGGCGTCTCCACATTTACCGAGATGTGCGGGCTGGCGCCATCGCGGGTCCTCGGCTCGCTCGCGTACGCGGCGGGCGGCTGGGAGAGCGCCTCGATCCGCGTGCTGCCGACCGGCACGGTGGAGGTCGTGACCGGGTCGAGCGCGCACGGTCAGGGTCATGAGACCGCGTGGTCGCAGATCGTCGCCGACCAGCTCGGCATCCCGTTCGAGAACGTGCGGGTGCTGCACGGCGACACGGCGGTCGCACCCAAGGGCATGGACACCTACGGGTCGCGGTCACTCGTCGTCGGCGGCACGGCGGTCGTCGTGGCCTGCGAGAAGGTGCGGCAGAAGGCGCGGGTCGTCGCGGCGGCCATGCTCGAGGTCTCCCCGGACGACCTGGAATGGGACTCGGGGCGCTGGGCAGTGCGCGGCGACCCCGACCAGGGAAAGACGCTCGGCGAGATCGCGTTCGCCACCTTCGCCGCGCACAACCTGCCGGAGGGGGTCGAGCCGTCGCTGGACTCCGACGCGACCTATGACCCGAACAACTTCTCGTTCCCGCACGGCACGCACCTGTGCGCGGTCGAGGTCGACACCGAGACCGGCCAGGTCAAGATCCGGTCCTATGTCGCGGTCGACGACGTAGGGGTCGTGGTGAACCCGCTGATCGTCGAGGGCCAGGTGCACGGCGGGATCGCGCAGGGCGTCGCCCAGGCCCTGTACGAGGAAGCCGCGTACGACTCTTCAGGCAACCTCGTCACCGCGTCGCTCGCGGACTACCTCATCCCGTCGGCGGCTGACCTGCCGTCGTTCACGACCGGACGGACCACCACGCCGTCCACGCTCAACCCGCTCGGCGTCAAGGGCGTCGGCGAGGCGGGCACGATCGCGTCTACCCCGGCCGTGGTCAACGCGATCGTCGACGCGCTCCGCCCGCTGGGGGTGTCCGACGTGCCGATGCCCTGCACGCCTGAGCGCGTGTGGCGGGCCATCCAGGAAGCTCAGCGTACTGCGGCCGCGGAAGGGGCTGACCGATGATTCCGGCGAAGTTCGACTACACCCGGCCGTCGTCGCTTGACGAAGCGATAGGCGCCCTCGTGGCCGGCGGCGAGGACGCCAAGGTGATCGCGGGCGGGCAGTCGCTGCTGCCGCTGCTCCGGCTGCGGTTCGCCTACCCGTCGGTGCTCGTGGACGTGGGCGGGCTCGCCGAGCTGCGCGGGGTCCGCGACGCCGGCGACGCGCTTGAGATCGGTGCGCTGACCACGCACTACGAAGTGACGCGCGACCCGCTCATCGCAGCGCACTGCGGCCTGCTCGCGCAGGCAGCGGGGACGATCGCGGACCCGGCGGTGCGGCACCGGGGCACCATTGGCGGCGGTCTCGCGCACGCCGACCCGGCCGGCGACCTGCCGGCCGTCATCACCGCGCTCGACGCGACGCTCATCGCGACCGGTCCCAATGGTTCCCGGGAGATCGCGCCCGCCGACTTCTTTACCGACTACCTGAGCACGTCCCTGGCTCCCGGCGAGATCCTCACCACGATCCGGGTGCCGAAACTGGACGGCTGGGGTTACCGGTACGAGAAGTTCAACGTCACCGCGCAGGCCTGGGCGATCGTCGGGGTCGCCGCGGTCGCCCAGCGTTCCGACGGCCACGTGACGCAGGCCCGGGTCGGGCTGACCAACATGGGCTCGGTGCCCGTACGTGCGCACGCGGTCGAGGCGGCGGCGTCCGGTTCCGAGGCGTCGGCCGCGGCGGTCGCTGCCGCCGCCGCGCACGCCGACGAGGGCACCACCCCGCCGAGCGACCTGCGCGGTGCCGCCGACTACCGGCGGCACCTGGCCCGCGTCCTCACCGGCCGCGCCCTGGCAACGGCGGCCGGCTTGTCGTAACACACCAGAGCGGGCCCGCCCCGTGCCGTGGCGCGGCACGGGGCGGGCCCGGGTGTTTTGCCGGACGCTTAAGCTGCTGACACCAGGGGAGAGGCGTGAGCATAGAATCTCCACGAGCACGTTAACCGGCGAGAAAGTAGTGTCCGTATGGCCATTGAGCTTGACAACTCGTTCACCGTCCCGGTTCCGCCAGAGAAGGCGTGGGACGTTCTGCTTGACGTTGAGCGGATCGCTCCGTGCATGCCGGGGGCCAGCGTCCTGTCGATTTCCGAAGACGGTAACGAGATCGAGGGCCAGGTGAAGGTCAAGCTCGGCCCGCTGTCCCTCATGTACAAGGGCACGGCGAAGTTCACCGAGAAGGACCAGGAGAACCTCAGGATCGCGATCGAGGCATCCGGCAAGGAGACCCGCGGCGCGGGCACTGCCTCGGCGAACGTGCAGGCCAGCCTGAAGGCCGCGGACACCGCAGGAAGCACCCTCGTCGCCATCCACACCTCGCTGAACGTGACCGGCCGCCCGGCGCAGTTCGGCCGGTCGCTGCTGCCCGAGGTGAGCGGCAAGCTCATCGCGCAGTTCGCGTCCAACCTGGAAGCGCTGATCGCCTCCGACAACGCCGCCACCGCCGCCGGGGAGACCGCCGCCCCCGAGGCCGACGGGACGGCGGCCGGCTCTTCCGGCGAGGCGGCACCCGTCGCCGCCAAGCCCGCCGCCGTCCCGGTGATGAAGCAGGAAGAGTCGCTGAACGCCTTCAAGTTCGTCGTCGTCCCGATACTGAAGCGCGTGCTGCCCGTCGCCGCGATCAGTGCCGCGATCGCGGTCGCGGTCCGCAGGCTCACCAAGAGGAAGCCGAAGTAGCCAGCGCCCTTCCTGGCCGGCGGCCCCCGCAGCCTCGTGACGTGCGGCGCGAAGGCGGCATCCGTTTCTCTTAGGGGACCAGGACCTCGGCGACCGGGAGCGACGAGTCCGCGGGCAGCGCCAGGGTAGACGGAGGGCGGCCGGCAGCCACGATGGAGGCACCGAGCGCGGCCACCATCGCGCCGTTGTCTGTGCACAGGCCGGGACGGGGAACGCGGAGCCGTATGCCCGCGTCGGCGCAGCGCTCGGCGGACAGCGCGCGCAGCCGGGAGTTCGCCGCCACCCCGCCGCCGATCACCAGGTCGCTGACACCGTACTGGCGGCAGGCGGCCACTGCCTTGCGGGTCAGCACGTCGGCGACGGCCTCCTGGAAGGAGGCCGCCACGTCGGCCACGGGGACCTGTTCCCCGGCGTCCGCGCGAGCCTCCACCCAGCGGGCGACCGCGGTCTTGAGGCCGGCGAACGAGAAGTCAAGTGTGCCGTCGTGCAGCTTGGCCCGCGGGAACCTGATCGCGTCGGGCGATCCTTCCCTGGCCGCCTTGTCGACTGGCGGGCCACCGGGAAACGGCATGCCGAGCACCCGGGCCACCTTGTCATAGGCCTCGCCCGCAGCGTCGTCGATCGTCGCGCCGAGCGGGCGCACCTCGCCGGTCACGTCCGGCACGAGCAGCAGCGACGAGTGCCCGCCGGAGACAAGCAGCGCGATGCAGGGGGCGGGCAGCGGGCCGTGCTCCAACTGGTCGACGGCGACGTGGGCGGCCAGGTGGTTCACGCCGTAGAGCGGCTTGCCGAGCGCGTAGGCGTAGGCCTTCGCCGCCGCCACGCCCACCATCAGCGCTCCGGCCAGGCCGGGACCGGCGGTCACCGCGACCGCGTCGATGTCAGACGGGCGGACACCCGCCTTCGCGAGCGCGCCGTCGAGCACGGGCACCATCGCCTCCAGGTGCGCCCGGCTGGCCACCTCGGGCACCACCCCGCCGAACCTGGCGTGCTGGTCCATCGACGAGGCCACCTCGTCCGCGAGCAGTTCCCTGCCGCGGACGATGCCGACGCCGGTCTCATCGCATGACGTCTCGATGCCGAGCACCAGAGGGGAATCGGTTATCACCGCACGAGTTCCTTGCGCATCACGATCGCGTCCACCCCAGACGGCTGGTAGTAGCCGCGGCGCACGCCGATCTCCTTGAACCCGCGCCGCAGGTAGAGCCCGTGCGCCCGCGGGTTGTCGGCGCGGACCTCAAGGAAGACCTCCCAGCAGCCCCGCTCCTGAGCGGTCGCGAGCAGCGTGCCGAGCAACTCGGAGCCGATGCCCTTGCCCCAGTAGGCCGGGCGGACCGCGATCGTCAGCACATCGGCCTGCGACCCGCCAGGGACGAACATCATCCCGGCGTAGCCTGCCACGACGGGCCCGCCGACCGCGCCGGCGCCGCTCACGATCTCGCTTTCGCGGACGCCCCCGTCGCCGGCATCCGCCTCCGCGATCAGGTAAAGGCGGCTGTCTGACGGCCTGGCGACCTCGTCGGCGAACATCTCTGGCGTCCACGGATCATCGGGGAACAGTTCGTGCTCGAGCGCGATGACATCGACCAGGTCCGCGGGGACCATCGTGCGCAGCCGTGCCGCCGGGGCATCGCCGCCCCTGTCGCCGGCCGGCCGCGGGTCATCGGGTGCGGGCCGCCGGGCCCGCCAGCCGGCCATCACGGTGTCACCCGCTTCGGCGGCCGGGGCTCACGGGCGTCTGGGCGCCGCAGGTACAGCGGCTCCGGCGGCAGCAGCACCCGTCGGCTGCCGACGCCGGCCCTGGTGTCGTCCGCCGGGGGCTCGCCGTCAGCCAGGGCGGCGCTGACGATCCGGCACAGCGTGGCCGCGGCCGGGTAGGTCGGCGCGATGCCAAAAGGGAAGTGCTCCGGGTAGATCAGCGGACCTTCACCCGCGACCGGCATGTGATTCACGTTGAGGTGCCTGGGGACCTCCGCGGGGCGGTCGACCTCGGGCCCGGCCGAGCGGCCCGTCTCGCCGTAGCGGGCCCAGTAGACCTCCTTGCGCCGGGCGTCGGTGGCCACCGCGAAGGGCGGCTCGATATCGACGCCGGCTGCGATCACATCGAGCGTGCACACTCCGTAGACCGGGATCCCGAGCGCCGCACCGAGTACCTTCGCGGTCACGACGCCGACCCGCAGGCCTGTGTAGGGGCCGGGGCCGACCCCGACCGCGATGCCGGTCAGGTCGGCGCGGTCGGCGCCGGCGTCGGCGATGACCTTGGCGATGGCCGGGGCGAGCAGTTCCGCGTGGCGGTGCGCGTCCACAGTGACGAGCTGGGCCAGCGGCTGGCCGCCGTCATGCAGCGCAACCGTCACCGCGGGAGTCGCGGTGTCCAGTCCGAGCAGCAGCACGAAGAACGAGGGTAGCCGCAGCGGCGACTAGTTTGCGATCTGAGCCGCCATTTGCGTGGCAACCGCGTTCGCCTCGGTGGTGAGGTCGCTCATGGTCACCGGGCCGTACTGCTTGCCGCCGCTGGTCTGGTCGAGGCCGTCGACCACGACGGTGATGATGACGTTGCGGTAGCGGACGAGGACGTTGGCCACGTCGGTGACCGCGCCGCCCCGGTTGAACACCTGAGTGGCCTGGAAGGCGGACGTCTGCGTGCCGCCGGGCATTCCGGACAGGTCCGTCACCGTGGCCTTGGGCTGTCCGCTCTTCGGCCCCGGCGAGGTGAAGCCGTTCTCGAACGACTCATAGGCGTCTTCCGCCGCGAAGGTGGCGCTGCCGTCCCCCGAGGCGAGCCCGCTCGGCGAGTAAGCCTGAAGCTGCACCTCGAGCACCCGGTAGGTCGGCGCGTTGTCCAGCGTCCACGTGCACTCGGTGCTTGCGCCCGAGTTCAGCGGCGGCGCGGCCTCCTTGAGCGTGCCAGGCATGTACTTGCTCAGCGTCGCCGCCGGGAGCGTAGTACACGGGTCGGGCACCTTCTGAAGCTCGCCCGGCAGGAAGCTTGTCACGAAGTTACCGAAGCCGAGGTTGGCGGCCCCCGGGCCGCCGCTAAGAAGGTAAACCGCCGCCCCGACCGCCAGGGCGACCACCACGCCGCCCGCGATCAGCAGCCGGCGACGCTTGCGCCTGACCTCTCGTCGCTCTTCTCGCGAGTCATCCAGGCCACGCCGGTGCCAGCGCTCGGAGAACGCCTCTACCGAGTCGGGCTCGGCCCAGGACGGCGCCTCATCCTCGCGCTGCCGCGCCGCATCCTCGCGCTGCCGCGATCTCCGCTCCTGCCGCGGCGGCGCCACCGGTGGCTGCGGCACCGACGACTGCTGCTGCTGGTACTGCGTTGGCTGCGCCGGGTCGGGCTGTCCCGTCTGCTGCCCCGGCCACGGCTGCTCGGGGCCCCAGGGCGGCTGGCCGCCTCCGCCGTAGCCGCCGCCAGGGTAACCGCCGCCGTACTGGCCCGCACCACCGTAGCCGCCGCCCGACGGCGCCTGACCGCCCTGCTGGTAGCCATCAGGACCGCCGGCGCCGGGGTAGCCGTAGCCGCCTGGATGACCGGGCTGACCGGGCTGACCGCCTTGCACCCGGCTGTCGCGCGCCCGGGCCTCCCGAGGGCGGACCGGTGCGAGGTCGGGAAACTCGCGCTGGTCTTGCGGCGTGGCGTCATATCCCTGCCAGTCATCCGGCCCGCCGCCGGCGTGACGTGCCCGGCGGCCACGCGGTCGGCCGGGGAATGACCCATGCTGAGACACGGCATGCCTCCGGTGAGGGTTGGTGACCTAGAGAGCAGGTAGAACGTACAGAACGGAACGGTACAAAGCCGAACTATAGACGATCAGCGAGATCCGCGAGTGGCAACTCGATGCCTTCCCAGCGCTCGCCTACAGCGGAAATCCGCACCGTGCGAGGCATGTCCCCGGCCGAGTCAGCCAGCACATCGGAGATGGCCGGCTCACTCGTGATCGTGATCTCCAGGCGGTCGGCTGACAGACCCTCGGCCAGCCCTTCGCCCCACTCCACCACTGTCACCGCGGCGGCGGTGTCTGTGTCCAGATCAAGGTCGTCAAGTTCGAGCGCGCTGCCAAGCCGGTACGCGTCCGCGTGCACGAGCGCCGGCTGCGGCCGGGTCAGGTTCCGCCCGACACCGCCCGTCCTGCCCCAGGCGTCGGGCGCGGCCGGCGGGTGCACCCGCGCGATCACGAACGTGGGCGAGGTAACCGGTCCGCGAACGCCTAGCCCCTCACCAATCCCCTGGGTCAGCGTGGTCTTGCCCGCGCCGAGCCCGCCGCTGAGAATCACCAGGTCACCCGCGCGCAGCAGCGCGGCCAGGGACCGCCCGAGCGCGCGCATCCCGGCCGCGGTGGGAACGGTCAGCGAGATACCGTCGTCGCTACTCACGGTGCGACCTCGGCACCCGCGCGCCGATGCCGGTTACGATCTCGTACGAAATCGTGCCGAGCGCCTCGCCCCATTCCTGAGCGGTCGGTTCGCCGTCATCCCCAGGCCCGAAGAGCACTACCTCGTCCCCCTCCGCCACCGGCTCGTCGCCGAAGTCGATAACCATCTGGTCCATGCAGACCGTGCCCGCGATCCGCCACCGGCGGCCGCGGACGGCCACCAGCGGCAGGCCGGTCGCCGTGCGCGGGATGCCGTCGGCGTAGCCGAGCGGCACAAGCCCGAGCGTCGTCTCGCGCGACGTCGTGTACCGGTGGCCGTACGAGACCCCCGTGCCCGCCGGAACCCGCTTCACGAGCACCAGCCGGGTCCGCAGCGTCATCGCGGGCCTGAGCCAGGCCGGCGGCCCGCCGGGAAGGGTGGCGAGGCCGTAACCGCCGCCGCCGACCCGCACCAGGTCATAGCGGGCCTCCGGCACGTCCAGCGCCGCCGCGGTGTTGGCGATGTGCCGCACCTGCGGCGTAATGCCCGCGCCCTCCGCGACCGCCAGGGCTTCCTTGAACACGGTGAGCTGTGCCTGGATCGACGGGTTACCCGGCTCGTCCGCCGAGGCGAAATGCGACCAGAGGCCCGCGATCACGACGTTGCCGTCATCGCGGGCCTGGCGGGCCGCGGCCAGCACGGACGGCCAGTCCGCCGCGGTGGCCCCGCCCCGGCTGAGCCCGGTGTCCGCCTTCAGGTGCACCCGCGCCGGGCGGCCCACGGCCTCGGCGACCGCGGCGAGCCGCCGCACCATGTCGGCCGACCCCGCCGCCAGGTCCACGTCAGCCGCGATCGCGGCCGCGTGGTTATCCGAGCCGATCGCCATCAGGCACAGCAGTGGTACGTCGATGCCCGCCCGGCGGAGCTCAAGCGCCTCGGCCACGTGCACCACGCCGAGCCAGTCGGCGCCGCCGCGCACCGCCGCCCGCGCCGCGGGGACCGCGCCGTGGCCGTAACCGTTGGCCTTCACCACCGCCATGAGCGCGGCCGGCGCCACGTGCGCGCGCAGCGCCGCGATATTCCGCGTGATCGCGCCGAGCTCGACGCTCGCCTCCGCTGGGCTGTCCATAGGCTTCATGCTATTTGCAGCGCGGACACGACGAGGCCCGCCGGCGGCGGTGTCGTCACGCGGACGATAAGAGCGCGCCGAACGCCCGCGGGAGCGCGGTTACCACGTCCGAGGCACCGATAGGTGCCGCAGCGCGGTAAAAACCGGGCTGCCCGTCGCCGTCCCCGGCATCCACACCGGAGGCGGCGAACCTGGCGGCGAGCCCGTGCAGGTAAGCGGCACAGATCGCCGCCTGCGGCGGCAGCAGCCCCTGTGCGAGCAGGGAGCCGGCGAGCCCGGCGAGGACATCGCCGGTTCCCGCGGTGGCGAGCCACGGCGTCCCCGTGGTGTTCACGAGCACCGGATCAAGGCCGTCCGGCGGCGCGATGACGGTGGTAGATCCCTTGAGCAGCACGCACGCGCCCAGCACGGCCGCGGCGTGCCGCGCGTACTCAAGCCTTCTCGCCTCGATGTCGGCCGGGTCCGCGTCAAGGAGCCGGCCAAGCTCGCCCGCGTGCGGGGTGAGCAGCGTGGGCGCGGGCCGGGGCAGCAGCTCCCTGTGCCTGGCGAGCAGCGTCAGCCCGTCCGCGTCGATCAGCACAGGCAGAGGGGTGGCAAGCACCGCCGCGAGCCGCCGTGCCGCCGTCTCGTCGGTGCCCATCCCTGAGCCGACGGCCCATGCCTGTACCCGGCCCACGTCTTCGGGGAACCCCGGGCCGCTGCCAGACGGCTCGGAAGCGGCTGACCCGGAACGGTTGCCTGTTTCACCTGCCAGCTCGGTGATGACCACCTCGGGGTGCAGCTGCCGGACGGCGGCTGCCGCGCCAGGGAAGGTGACCAGCCGGACCATGCCGGCCCCGCCCCTGACCGCGCCTCCCGTCGCGAGCACGGCAGCGCCCGTATAGCGGTCGCTCCCGGTCAGCAGGCCGAGCACGCCGCGCCGGTACTTGTCGGATTCCGGCGTCGGGCGCGGGAGGAGCGCGGCGATGTCGTCCGCCTGCGGCGCGGTCACGTCGGGCGAGTTGCCCAGGTAGGGGCCGAGGCCGATGTCGACGAACTCGACGACGCCGGCCTGGCCGGCGCCCGGGTCGATCAGCAGTCCCGGCTTGACCGCCCCGAACGTCACGGTGACGTCGGCCCGTACGGCCGGCCCGGCGACGATCCCGGTATCGGCGTCGATGCCGGACGGCAGGTCAACCGCAACGGTCACGGCATTCCGCACGTTCGCCGCAAGCTGCGCGAGCGTGGCGTACGGCTCCCTGAGCCCGCCCTTGCCGCCGATGCCGAGCATCCCGTCAATGATCAGGTCCGCCCGTCCGATGGCCCGGCGCACCTCGTGCCCGGCATCGTAACGGCCTTCCCCGCCCTGCTCCGCCGGGCCGCCCAGGTCGTCCCTGGTGGCGTCGGGATCGCGCGGCGGCACGACCGGAACGATCCGGCCCCCCGCACCGATGAGCGCCCTGGCGCCCTCGTCGTGTATGTGCGGGCCTGCCTGGATAGCGGTGACCGACGCACCTCGCCGCGCCAGCCGCTCCCCCGCGTACAGCGCGTCTCCGCCGTTGTCGCCGGTCCCAGCCAGAATCACGACCCGCGCACCGTAGACCCCGCCCGCGCCGTCCCGGAGCATCCCCGCACACACCGAGGCGAGCCCCGCCGCCGCCTGCTGCATGAGCGCCCCGCCGGGAAGCTGCGCCATCAGCGCACCCTCAGCCGCCCGGACCTTGGAAACCGAGTAAGCATCGCGCATGCCACCTAGTCTCCCCCGTCAGCCGGGGACAACCTGTGCGACACTCTCCAGGTTTTGGCCGGGCAGCGGTTGACCTTGCAGGCTGGGAGACAGCCGTGTCAGGACATAGCCAGGCGGACCGCGCTCGCCAGCTGCCGCGCGACCTCCTCGGCAAGCGCGGACTCGCGGGTCTCGACCATCACGCGGATGACCGGCTCGGTCCCGCTCGGCCGCAGCAGCACGCGGCCCGCGTCGCCGAGCTTGGACCTGGCCGCGCTCACCGCGTCGGCCACCTCGGGGCTGGCCATCGCCCGGTCCTTGTCGCCGCGGACATTGAGCAGGACCTGCGGGTACCTGGTCATCATCTTGCCGGCGGCGGAGACCGGGACTCCGCTGCTGTTCACCGCGGCGAGCAGGTGCAAGCCGGTTAGCACGCCGTCCCCGGTGGTGGCGTGGCCCATCTGGATGATGTGCCCCGACTGCTCGCCGCCGAGGATGTAGCCGCCGTCGCGCATCGCGGCGTACACGTGCTTATCGCCGACCGGGGTCTCGATCACCGTGATGCCGGACTGGCGCATCGCGTCGTGGAAGCCCAGGTTGGACATCACCGTCACGACCACCGCGTCGCCGGCAAGCTGGTTGTCCTGCTTGAGCCGCGACGCGAGCACGGTGAGGATCTGGTCTCCGTCGAGCGGCTGGCCCTCCCCGTCGACGGCCAGGCAGCGGTCGGCGTCACCATCGAAGGCCAGGCCTGCATCGGCGCCGTGCTCGACGACCGCCGCCGCGAGCGTGTCGAGGTGGGTAGAGCCGACACCCGCGTTGATGTTCAGCCCGTCTGGGGCGGCCCCGATGGCGACGACTTCGGCGCCGGCACGGCGCAGCGCGCGCGGTCCGATGCTGTACGCGGCGCCGTGCGCGCAGTCCACGACCACGCGCAGCCCGTGCAGCGCCGGCTGCCCGGACGCCGAGACCGGCAGGGTGCCGAGCAGGTGCTCGAGGTAGGTCTCGTGCGCGGAGTACGCGTCGGTTACCCGCCCGAAGCCGTGGGCCGCGATGAGACCCTCAGACGCAAATCCCGGCAGCCGGGCGGTACGGGGCGTCGTCCCCCCGGGCGCGTTGAGCCACGCCTCGATCTCGTCTTCCGTCTCGTCCGGCAGCTTGACGCCTGCCCGCCCGAAGAACTTGATCCCGTTGTCCACTGCGGGGTTATGGCTCGCGGAGAGCACGACACCGAAGTCGGCGTTGAGCGCCCCCGTGAGGTAGGCGACGCCGGGGGTCGGGATAACACCGAGCCGGAGCACGTCGACCCCGGAACTCGCCAGCCCGGCGACGACGGCCGCTTCGAGGAAATCGCCTGAAGCCCGCGAGTCGCGTCCGATGACGGCGACGGGATGGCGCCCGAGACCAGCAGCGGTCGCGGCAGGTGCCAGCACGGGCACCGCCGCGCCCGCCAAGTCCATGGCAAGCTGAGCTGTCAGCTCAACTCCAGCGGCACCGCGAACACCGTCAGTACCGAATATCCGGCCCATGTCGGTAGATCTGGGTGTGCCGCTGCTAGCGCTTGGAGTACTGAGGAGCCTTGCGGGCCTTCTTGAGGCCGTACTTCTTGCGCTCCTTCACCCGGGCGTCCCTGGTAAGGAAGCCGGCCTTCTTCAGCGGCGGACGGTTCTCCGGGTCCACGAGCGTCAGGGCGCGGGCCAGACCGAGCCGCAGGGCGCCAGCCTGACCGGTGGTGCCGCCGCCGACGATGCGGGCGATGACGTCGAACTTGCCCTCGGCGCCGAGCGTCACGAACGGCTCGCTGACGATCTGCTGGTGAACCTTGTTGGGGAAGTAGGCGTCAAGCGGTCGGCCATTGATCGTCCACTGGCCGGTGCCGGGGACGATACGCACGCGGGCGACGGCCTCCTTGCGGCGGCCGGTGCCATTGGCGTGACCGGTGATCACCGGGCGCCGGTCGGCGCGCGGCGCCGCAGCCTCCGGGGACTCGGTAGTGTACTCCGACGGGGCGTCCTCGCCGTCGAACTCTTCCTCGGTGTACTCCGGGTCGAAGTATGCCGTGTCGTCTGCGGGCGTCTCTACGCCAGTGTGCTCGGCCACGTTGCTCTTCCTCACGCTTCCCTTGCGGCGCTACTGGGTAATCTGCCGGATCTCGTACGGCTGCGGCTGCTGCGCCTGGTGCGGGTGCGTTGGACCCGCGTAGACCTTGAGCTTGCCGAGCGTCTTGCGGCCGAGCGAGTTCTTGGGGAGCATCCCCTTGACCGCCTTCTCGACCACCCGCTCCGGGTGCCTGGCCATCAGGTCCGCATAGCTGACCGCGCGAAGACCGCCCGGGTAGCCGGAGTGGCGGTAGGCCTTCTTGTCCTCGAGCTTGGCCCCGCTCAGCGAGACCTTGTCCGCATTGATCACGATGACGAAGTCACCCGTGTCGACGTGCGGAGCGAAAATGGGCTTGTGCTTGCCCCGCAGCAGCACCGCCACATGGCTGGCCAGGCGGCCGAGCACGACGTCGGTGGCGTCGATGACATGCCACTGACGCGTGATGTCACTGTCCTTCGGGCTGAAAGTGCGCACAGTCGTTTAGCCTTCGCATGTGGTTCGTGATCCTCAAGACCCTGCTACCGGATGGTCCAGGTGCGGAGTCAGCGCAGCCGGAAAATGCTGCTCGTCGCGGATGACGCCAATGCAGCATACTCGAATCCACGCCCGCTGCCAAAGTGCGCGCAGACTCTCCTGCCGTGTATCCCGCTAGCTTACCGCACCGCAGAGCGTCCAGACGCCGTGTCCGATCGACTCAAAAAACACATCTACCCGTGTCGGAACTGGTACTAACGCTAGTCTCGACCATATGGGATACCGAGGTGAGGACGTCTCCACCACGCAAGGAGCCTGGGGGCGCCAAACGCCTTGGCAATCGTCATCCGACGACTACCAGGCCGCCGACAGCGGCGGCTTCGGTCACGGACCTGACGACGGCTACCCGGGGCAGGGTCAGCCGGGACAGGGCCAGCCAGGGTACGGGCGGCAGCAGGACGGGCAGTACGGCAGCCCGTACGGGCAGCAGCCGTACGGAGACCCGTACGGCTCTCCCTACGGGCAGCATGACGGCTACGGGTCACCCCAGGGTGACGCAGGCGGCTACAGTGGCCAGCCGGGGTACGGCCAGCACGACGACTACGGCTACGACCACGGTGCGTCCCCTGCCTCCGGGTACGGCCAGGCCGGCTACGACTCCCGCCCAGAACCCGGATACGGCCCCGGAGCCGGCGGGTATCAGGACCCGGCAGGCGGTTACCAGGGCCCGGCTGGCGATGGCTACCCGGCACAGCGCGGCGGAGGGGGGAACCATCTCGCGCTGCCAAGCGGCTACCAGGACGACTACAGCGACGGCGGGTACAACGACAGCGGCTACGGCCAGCCGGGTGGTTACCCGGCACAGCGCGGCGCCAGCGGGGGCTATCCCGCGCTGCCAAGCGGCCCGGCCGGTGACGCGGGAAACGACTGGTACAGCGGCCAGCCGGGCGCCGGGAATGGCGCCGGCTTCGCTGACACCGGCTTGTACCGGGTAAACGGGCAGGCTGCCGACGATTACGGCACCGGCCCCCGGGGCGCACTGCGTGATCCGGTTCGCGGCTACCCGCCGGGTTCCGGCCAGCAGGAGGCCGGCAAGCGGCCCACCACCGCGATCCCCGCGCTCTCCGGACCGCAGTCCGCCGCGCGCAGCGGGCAGCAGGAACGGTACGACGACAACGCGTACCAGCGGTACGGACGGGACGAACCGAACGGCCGACCGGGACGCGGCGCGGCCGACGGTTACCCCGGTCGCGCGGGACGCGACGGGTACGGCGGCTACGACGACTACGCCACCAGCACCGATCTGGCGGCGACAGGCTCGTACGGCACCCAGGCATACAACGAGTACGGCCAGGCGCCGTCCCCCCGGACCGTCGGCGACCGTGGCTCCGATCGCGGCGGTGCCCCTGACGGATACCGGGACGGCGGCCCCGAGGGATACCGGGACGGCGGCCCTGAGGGATACGGCGAGTACGAGGCCGGGGATCCCTATCCGGATCCCTACGGCGATGAGCCCGGCGGGCCGCGGGGTTCCGGGCGGCGCCTGAACCGTGACGCTTCCGGCGCGGAGGGACCGGGTGGCCCGCTGGGCGGGAAGCGCCTGCTGTACGCGGCGGTCGGCGTCGTCATCGTCGGGATCGTGGCGGCCGCGGCCTACGTCTTCGTGCTCCGCCCGAGTTCCTCGGCCGGCAACGCGAACGCCCAGGGGCCGCTCCCGACCTCCAGTGCGGCGGCGGCCCAGCAGGCCTGCGCGAAGACGCTCGGCACGTACTGCCACATCGAGTCGCGCACCGACGACCCCGCGCCGCTCACCACGGCCGAGCTCTTCCCGCCCGCGTTCACCAACGAGACCGACAAGATCTCGTACTCACTCGTCTCCACCAAGGTGGACACGACCTGCTCCAACGCGGTGATCGGCCAGGACCTCATCAACGCGCTGAAGTCAGGGAAGTGCACCCAGGTGGTGCGCGCCAGTTACGTGTCGGGCAACGGTCAGATCATGGGCACGATCGGCGTGGTGAACCTGATGACGACCAACGAAGCGCACTACGCGGGCAAGGTTGTCGGCGAGAACGACTTCATCGCACCGCTGACGGCCTCCAAGGGCGTCGCAAGCAAGCTCGGCAACGGCACGGGCGTGGTCGAGGCGGAGTACAAGGGCCACTACCTGATCCTGACCTGGTCGGAATTCGTCAACGGCGACGACCCGTCTACCACCGCTCAAGACAACCAGCTCGAGCAGTTCAGCAACGACCTGGTAGCCGGCACAGCGAACGTGGACCTCAGCCAGCGAATGGTCACCGGCACCCCGCCGACCGTCAGCCCCACCGCAAGCGCCAGTGCGAAGGCTAGCGCCAGCGCGAGCAAGTAACCGCTGCGGCGACGCGGACGCTCACCCCGCTTCTGGCTCCCGGACGCGGCGGGTGAGGGCGGCGCGGGCCGCTAGCTGGCCCGGTTCCGGGTAGCGAACCTCTTCGAGTGACAGGCCGTGCGGCGGCACAACCCGCACGGCCGGGTCACGGACTGCCCTGGCCAGCACCTCGGCGGGCCAGGACGGCGCACGGCTGCCCTCACCGACCGGCAGCAGCGCACCGACAAGCGCCCGCACCATGTTGTGGCAGAAGGCGTCCGCGACCACGGAGCCGACCGCCACCCCGTCCGCGTCACGCTCCCACTCCAGGCGCCGCAGCGCCCGCACGGTCGTGGCACCCTCGCGCTTGCGGCAGAACGCGGCGAAATCATGCTCCCCGAGCAGCAGCGCCGCCGCCTCATTCATCGCCCGCAGATCAAGCGCCCGCGGACTCCAGAACGTGTCATGCCGCCGCAACGGATCCGCCCGGGCCGGGTCATCGCAGACCCGGTAGGCATACCGCCGCCACAGCGCCGAGAACCGCGCATCAAAGCCATCGGGCGCGGTCCCGATCGAGCGGACACGGAGATCGGGCGGCAGCGCCCGGGAAAGCCGCCAGGGCGCCGCGCCGGCGTGCACCGCCCAGGCGGCGGCCGGCAGGTCCGCATGCACCACCTGGCCGCGCGCGTGTACCCCGGCATCGGTCCGCCCGGCCACAGTCAGCCGTACCGGTTCGGGCAGCCGCAGCACGTGCCCAAGCGCCGCGGAGAGCACTCCCTCAACGGTCCTGCGCCCCGGCTGCGCCGCCCAGCCCGAGAACTCTGTCCCGTCGTAGGCAAGGTCGGCCCTGACCCGCACGACGGGGTCATCGGCCAACACCTCGACCTCCTGAACAGTTATCCGTGTGCACCAAAGAGCGGTCCGGAACAGGCTAGCCCCGGCAACCAGAAATCCGCGATGTCGCAGAGACGCGGCCGGGCGCACCAGGACGCCCCTCGCCGCGCACCACCCGGGGACCAGGAATTTTGTTCTTGACTTTGGCGACCCGGCGAACACAGAAAACGGGCAGCTCACGATGGTGAGCTGCCCGCATTCCTGCTCGTGAGCAAGACGGCGCTATCCGCTGCAGGCGTTACGCCTCAGGCTCGTCCTCGGCGTCGGCTTCGCCGGCCTCGGCGTCGTCGGCCTCGGCGTCGTCGGCCTCGGCGTCGTCGGCCTCGGTGTCCTCGGCAGCGGTGTCCTCGGCAGCGGTGTCGTCGACCTCAGGGGCCTCGGTCTCTGCGTTCTCGGTCTCCGCGGCCTCAGCCTCGGGCGCCTCCGTCTCCTCGACCTCGGCCGGCGCGGCGGCGGCGGCAGCCGGGGCGGCGGGACGGCGGGTGCGGCGGCGCGGCCGGCTCGTGCCAACCTCTTCCTGGACCAGTTCGATGACGGCCATCGGGGCGGCGTCGCCCTTACGGTAGCCGATCTTCGTGATCCGGGTGTAGCCGCCGGGGCGGTCCGCGAAGCTCGGGCCGATCTCGGTGAACAGGTTGTGCACGATGCCCTTGTCAGTGACCACGGTCAGCACCTGACGACGGGCGTGCATGTCACCGCGCTTGGCGAAGGTGATCAGCTTCTCCGCGTAGGGACGCAGCCGACGTGCCCGGGCCTCGGTCGTGGTGATCTTGCCGTGCTCGAACAGGGAGGCGGCCAGGTTCGCCAGCATGTGCTTCTGGTGAGCCGGGCTGCCCCCCATCCGGGCACCCTTGGTTGGCGTGGGCATTGAAACCCTTTCTATCCAGCGCCGAGACTCCGCACCCGCCCCGCGCGTCCGGTACAGCCGAGGGCTGCGGCCACCGGACACGCGGTTGCGGTATGCGGGTCGTCTCCCGGGCTAATACTGCTCGGTCTCGACGTAGCTCTCATCTTCATCGCCGCCGAACGAATCCACGGCGCTGCTCGGGTCGAACCCGGGCGGGGAGTCCTTCAGCGACAGGCCCATATCCACAAGCTTCTGCTTGACTTCCTCGATCGACTTGGCGCCGAAGTTGCGGATGTCGAGCAGGTCCTGCTCGCTGCGGGCGACGAGCTCGCCCACAGTGTGGATGCCCTCGCGCTTGAGGCAGTTGTAGGACCGGACCGTGAGGTTCAGGTCCTCGATCGGCAGGGCCAGGTCCTGTGCCAGCGCGGCGTCGCTCGGCGACGGGCCGATGTCGATGCCCTCGGCGTCGACATTGAGCTCACGGGCCAGGCCGAACAGTTCGGTCAGCGTCTTGCCGGCGCTGGCCACCGCGTCCCGGGGACGCATGCACTGCTTGGTCTCGACGTCCAGGATGAGCCGGTCGAAGTCGGTGCGCTGCTCGACTCGGGTGGCCTCGACCTTGTAGGTGACGCGGAGCACCGGAGAGTAGATCGAGTCGACGGGTATCCGGCCGATCTCCTGGCCCGGCTGCTTGTTCTGCGTGGCGGAGACGTAGCCGCGGCCGCGCTCCACCGTGAGCTCCATCTCCAGCTTGCCCTTGCTGTTCAGCGTGGCGATGTGCAGCTCGGGGTTGTGCACCTCGACGCCCGCGGGCGGCGCGATGTCCGCCGCGGTGACCGCGCCCGGACCCTGCTTGCGCAGGTACATCACGACCGGCTCGTCGTGCTCGGAGGAGACGACAAGCTGCTTGAGATTGAGGATGATGTCGGTGACATCCTCCTTGACCCCTGGCACCGTGGTGAACTCGTGCAGCACGCCCTCGATGCGGATCGAGGTGACCGCCGCCCCCGGGATCGAGGACAGCAGGGTCCGGCGGAGCGAGTTGCCGATGGTGTAGCCGAATCCTGGCTCGAGCGGCTCGATCGTGAACTTCGACCGGTAGTCGCCGATCTGCTCCTCCCCCAGGGAGGGGCGCTGTGCGATAAGCATTGCACTTTCCTTTCCGCCGGCCCGCTATATGACCGGCCGAATGGGGCCGGAGCTGAATCCGCCCCGGAATTACCTTTTGCCGATTACCTCGGCTTGTACTCGACCCCTCAACGGAGCCGGCCGACTGGCTGCCGGCCTGAGAGTCGGTTACTTGGAGTAGTACTCGACGATGAGCTGCTCCTGGACCTGGGTGTCGATCTGGGCCCGGGCCGGGAGCTGGTGGACGAGGATGCGCATCTGGTCGGGCATGACCTCGAGCCAGGCGGGGACGGCACGCTCGCCTGCCTCCGCGCGGGCGACGATCATCGGGGTCAGCTCAAGGGACTTGCCCGTGACCTCGATCACGTCGTTCTCGGTCACCCGGTAGGACGGGATGTCCACCCGGTGGCCGTTGACCAGGAAGTGACCGTGCCGCACAAGCTGGCGGGCCATGTCCCGGCTCTTGGCGAACCCGGCGCGGTACACGACGTTGTCGAGGCGGCTCTCCAGAATCTGCAGCAGCGCCTCGCCGGTACGGCCAGACTTGCGGGCGGCCTCGGCGTAGTAGCCACGGAACTGCTTCTCAAGCACCCCGTAGATGCGGCGGGCCTTCTGCTTCTCGCGGATCTGCAGGAGGTACTCGCTGTCCTTCTGACGGATCCGGCCGTGCTCACCCGGCGGGTAGGGGCGAATCTCGATCGGGCACTTCGGCGAGTCGCACTTCGAACCCTTGAGGAAGAGCTTGACCTTCTCACGGCGGCACAGCTTGCAGTCCGCCCCGGTGTAACGAGCCATTCTTTCGTCTCTCCTCAGACGCGCCGGCGCTTGGGCGGGCGGCAGCCATTGTGCGGAACAGGGGTCACGTCCTGAATGGAACCGACCTCAAGGCCGGTCGCCTGGAGCGACCTGATGGCCGTCTCCCGGCCGGAGCCCGGCCCCTTCACGAAGACGTCAACCTTGCGCATGCCGTGCTCCATGGCACGGCGCGCCGCGGCCTCAGCGGCCTGCTGGGCAGCGTAGGGAGTCGACTTGCGCGAGCCCTTGAACCCGACCTGTCCGGAGGACGCCCACGAGATCACGTTCCCGATGGGGTCGGTGATCGAGACGATGGTGTTGTTGAACGTAGACCGGATGTGGGCATGCCCGTGAGCTACGTTCTTCCGCTCCTTGCGGCGCACCTTCTTGGCTGCGCCCTGCTGGCTGCTCTTGCGAGGCGGCATCTGCTTCCTTGCTCCTGGTTGAGGTGATCACCCGGGGGACGGGTTACTTCTTCCCGGCCTTCTTCTTGCCGGCGACGGTCTTCTTCTTGCCCTTGCGGGTACGCGCGTTGGTCTGCGTCCGCTGACCGTGCACCGGCAGGCCCCTGCGGTGCCTGATGCCCTGGTAGCAGCCGATCTCGATCTTGCGCCGGATGTCCGCGGCGACCTCGCGGCGGAGGTCACCCTCGACCTGGTAGTTCGCGTCGATCCACTCGCGCAGCTTCTGGAGGTCGTCATCAGAAAGCGCGTGAACCCGGACGTCGCCGCTCACGCCGGTTGCGGCGAGAGTTTCGGCGGCCCGGGTGCGGCCGATGCCGTAGATGTAAGTCAGCGCGATCTCAAGCCGCTTCTCGCGCGGCAGGTCAACGCCAGAGAGACGTGCCATCTGGGCAGTTCTCCTTCGTTTGGTGGAGGTCCTCCGCATCGCCGCCCTGCCCCTGCCCGAGGCGGGCCCCGGCCTCCAACCGGGGGTCACGGCCTGCCGGTCGTCTGCGATGCGCGTATTACGTCGCGTTATTCGGTTGTTTATGAAGCTTTCTCATCCCGCCCCCGCTGCCGGGCCCTGGGCCCGGCGGCGTCATCGGGATGAAAGGCTCACTAGAACAGGCGCGGCTGGCGCTACTGCTTAGCCCTGGCGCTGCTTGTGCCGGGGGTCCGAGCAGATCACCATGACGCGGCCGTGGCGACGGATGATCCGGCACTTGCTGCAGATCTTCTTGACGCTCGGCTTGACCTTCACGGCAAACTTCTCCTCTTTCGGGGGCGTGGGGGTCGTCCCCCCACACGATACAAACCGCTTGGAGGTGGCCGGAGACCACCGGACAGCGTCCTGCATCGCCCGCATTCGCGGGCCGGTTAGCTCCAGGCACCAGGTGCCAGGATGCCCTTACTTGTACCGGTAGACGATGCGGCCGCGGCTCAGATCGTACGGACTGAGCTCAACGACCACCCGGTCATCTGGCAGGATCCGGATGTAGTGCATCCGCATCTTCCCGCTGATATGGGCGAGTACCTTGTGCCCGTTGTCCAGCTCCACTCGGAAGAAGGCATTAGGCAAAGTCTCAACCACCGTGCCCTCAATCTCGATGGCGCCGTCTTTCTTGGGCATATCCTCCGCGCTTCATCCTGCGTAGTCATGGTTGGTATCGCGGCTGTCCGCGGCAGCCCAGACGAGAAACGTCGAGCCGGACGTGACATACTCCCCGTGGCAACCGCGCTCTGAACGGCACGTCGCCATACGGAAAGCCAGCCGATGGGCCGCAGCAGAGTCTACTGCACCCATCCCGCGAACGCGAACCAGCAGCATAACATCGAGACCGCGCGCCCTATTCCCCCCGGAAGATCACTCCCGGGGGACACCGGCGACGCGCCTGGCCGTATTCACCCGCGTTACCAGGGTACCCGACCGTGCGGGTCACATGCGGCCGGCTGGGGCCGCTACCTGGACCGGTAACGAATTCCGGGGGTCAAACGCTGTCGGCATGTAACCTCGTGCGCCCACGCACGGGTGATCGGGAGGCACAAACATGCGTAAGCCCCGTACGCGGTTCCTGGCAGGCGCTGCCATCGCGGCGACCACGGCGTTCGCCGCGGCCGCGGCGACCACGGCGTTCCTGGTCACAGACTCGGCCAGCAGCACGACGGCGACCGGCACGCTTGCCGTCGCCACGGCCAAGACCGCCACCACGCTGTCCATCACGGCAGGGACGTCCACGATCACCGGCGGCCAGAAGGACACCATCAGCGGCACGCTGACGGCTGGCGGCGGCCCGGCGGCCAAGAAGGTGGTCGACCTCTACCGGTACAGCGACCGGCTGCACCGGTGGCGGCTGATCAGGATCAAGCTGACCAGCCAGTCGGGCACCGTCACGTTCCACGTGGAGCCGTGGATCACCCGGGAGTACGAGCTCGTGTACCACGGAAACTCGACGCTGGCCGCGGCGCGCAGCGGTGTCGTGACCATCGACGTTAGGCCGGGCAACAGGAGCGCGACGGCGCTGTCCGTCACCGCGGCACCGGCCAGCATCACCACCGCCGGCGGGACGACGACCATCAGCGGCGTGCTCAGCACGGCCACCGGGCCGTTGCCGAACAGGCTCGTCTTCCTGTGCCGCTACGACGCGACGACCAAGACCTGGGTCAAGGTCGCGGTCCACCGCACCGGCCAGCAGGGCGGCGTGGTCTTCGTTCGCGAACCCTCCACCACGGCGACCTTCGAGCTCGTGTTCCCCGGTGGACCCAGGTTCGCCGGCTCGCGCAGCGCCTCGGTCACCGTCACGGTCACCGCCCCGTCGGACGGTGCGACCCCGGCGCCCTCCGGTAGCCGCGCGACTTCCGGAGGCACCACGGCGGATCTGGCCTAGCCTTGGAACATAGCCTGGCCTCGCATGGCAGCATTCGGCGGCGGCAGATGTGGGGCCAAGTGAGCGCGATGGGGACCGAGACGGGCGGGCCCTCGGTCGACGACGCGCTCGCCCGGGCCAGGTCCGGCGACGAGACCGCCTTCCTCGTTCTCTGGGACGCGCTGCAGCCGCGCCTGCTGCGCTACCTGCGGGTCATCGGCTGTGATGACGTCGATGACGTGGCCGGCGAGACCTGGCTCCAAGTGATCCGCGATCTGCCCAAGTTCAAGAGGGACAGCATGGACGAGTTCCGCGCCTGGCTGTTCACCATCGGGCGGCACCGGGCCGTCGACGCCGCACGTTCCCGCAAACGGCTGCGAGAGAAGGTGGTGACCGCGGAGCCGGTGCCGCCTCCGGCGACGGCAGCCAGTCCCGTCGAAGACGAGGTGCTCCAGGAACTGGCCACGCGCCGGGCCGTCGCCATGGTCGCGGGTCTGTCCAGAGATCAGGCCGAGGTGGTCGCGCTGCGCGTGATCGCGGGGCTGGATACCGAAGCTGTGGCCCGCATGCTGCGCAAGTCCCCGGGCGCGGTGCGGGTCGCCCTGCACCGGGGCCTGCGAACGCTTTCTGAGGATCCGCGCATTCACCGGATCGAGGAGGTGGATGAGTGAGCGAGTCCCGCGAACCCGGCGTCGACCGGCTGATCAGGGCGCTGACGGCGGACGGCCACCCGGACGAGCTCACCGGCCGTGACGACGCTCTCGCCGCGTTCCGCGCGGCAGGCGAGCCCCGTCCGGCCGACCGGGTGCCCTCGTGGCACCGTGGCATACCCTTTCGCCGGCCGGTTAACGGGTGGGTTCCGCGGCGGCTGGTGCTCGTTGCCGCCGCCGGGGTCGCCGTCATCGCGGGAATCACCGCGGCGGCGTACACGCAGGCGCTGCCCGGGCCGGCTCAGGACATCGCGCACACCGCGTTCGCACCGCTCGGAGTGCCCGGCGGCGAGTCCGCGCCAGGCCCAGGGCCGACTGATGTCACCGCCGACACGCCAGGTACCGGGACACCGGCAGGCTCGCCGCGGGCGACCCATGGCTACCTCATCACCCTCGCCGCGGCCCGCGTCCGCGTGCCGGCCGGCGCGGTCGACGTGCTTGCCGGCCGGGTTACCGACGACGGCCGGGCCGCGGCCGGTACCCGGGTCTGGCTGGTCGAACGGGCCGCCGAGGCAACGCAGTGGAAAATCGCGGCCACCGCGGTGACCGGGCCCCGCGGCGGGTTCGCCCTGGTGAGCCCGCCGCTGACGACTACCGTGATCTTCCGGGTAGTCGTCAGCGGCGGTGCGCACAGCGGCCCGGTCCGGGTCACCGTCCCGCGCACGCCCAGCCCAGCCAGCGCCGGTGCCTAGCCAGGAGCTGGCTGAGTCACCCCGCTAGAGAGCAATGGCGCCGGGGTCTGCCTGGTGGCGGGGGAAACGGCAGTCACAGCCGCCGTAATGCAGCGGGTTGCGCTGTCACGGCTCATTCGGCCAGCGGCGGCCAAGAGCCAGCCGCCACGGGATCATGACGAGCCCGAACCACGGGAACCATGCCACGCCGCCGACCAGGATGCCGAGCGCCACCCAGATGACGACAAGCAGCGCGCTTACCGCCGCCCAGGTGATCCACGGCGCGGTCCGCGCTGGCATGAGTGCGTCATCGGCGGGACGTCGCAGGCCCGGCCCCCGGGGGCCCGAGCCGCGGCGGCGGGCGGGGCGGATGCTCGCGGACGGGAGCTGGTACAGGTCGATCGCCGGCAGGTCACTGAGCAGCGCGTCCAGGTCGCCAAGGGTCCTCGCAGAAAACACCCGCTCCACGCGGTCGTTGAACTCCTCGGCGCTCAGCCGCCCGACCGCATGGTGCTCGCGGAGCAGCTCGGCAGTCCGCTCGCGGTCCGCGTCCGACGCGCGCAGCCGCGGGTCACCCGGCATCGCGCCCGCCGTCGGCGACGGAGACAGCGGAGCGGCGGAGAGCAAGCCGCGCCCGTTCGGGCTGATCGGAACGCGAAGTTTTCTCTTCCTCGCGTGCGGTGAGCACCCACGGCCCTTCGGCCGTGACGGCGACCGTGTGCTCGAAGTGCGCTGCGCGGGAGCCATCCACGGAGACCACTGTCCAGCCGTCGTCAAGCTCGGCGACGTGCCGGCCGCCCCTGGTGATCATCGGCTCGATCGCCAGGGCCATCCCGGCCCGCAGCCAGGGCCCCTGCCCCGGCGGCCCGTAGTTCCTGACGGGCGGATCCATGTGCATCTCGGTACCAATGCCATGTCCGGTGTATTCGCGGATGAGCCCGTAGCTGCCCGACTGGCGGACCGACTTCTCCACCGCGTGCGAGATATCGCTGAGCCGGTGCCCGGCCACCGCCTGCGCGATCCCCGCCCACAGCGACGCCTCGCAGGCATCAAGCATCGCCTGATCGGCCGGGTCGGTCTCGCCGACCGCCACGGTGAGCGCTGAGTCGCCGTGCCACCCCTCCAGGATGGCCCCGCAGTCGATCGAGATCACGTCGCCGGACCGAAGCACCTGATTCTCGCTCGGAATCCCGTGCACGACCTGCTCATTCACGGATGTGCAGATCGACGCCGGATACCCGAAGTAGCCGAGAAACGACGGTACCGCCCCCGCCCCCCGGATCTCCCGTTCCGCGATGGAGTCGAGCTCCGCGGTCGTGATCCCCGGACGCACGGCGTCTTTGAGCACGGTGAGCGTGCGCGCGACCACCTGTCCCGCCGCGTACATGCGGTCAATCTGCTCAGCCGACTTGACCTGAATCGCCGGTTCTTTCCGCAGCCGCATGCAGCACCTCCAGCTATAACGCTACCTGTCCGGCAGCGCCCCGTCTGCTAGCGCACGTAGGGTTGCAGAGCGGTCAGGGCCCGCGAGGTGACTTCTTCCACCGGCCCGGTCGCGTCTATGCCGACGAGGATGCCCTCGTCGGCATAGAAAGCGATAAGCGGCGCCGTCTGGCTGCTGTAAACCTCGAGGCGATGACGGATGACCTCTTCCTTGTCATCGTCCCGCTGGAAGAGCTCACCGCCGCAGTCATCACAGATTCCCGGCTGGGACGGCGGCTCGTAAAGCACGTGCCAGACCCGCTGGCAGCGCCGGCAGGTGCGCCGTCCGGAGAGCCGCCGGACGACCTCTTCCTCGTCGACCACAAGCTCAAGCACGACCGTCAGCCTGTTGTCCAACTCGGCGAGCATCTTCTTCAGCGTCTCGGCCTGTGGCACGTTCCGCGGGAAGCCGTCGAGCAGGAAGCCAGCCTTGGCGTCCGCCTCGGCGAGCCGGTCGCGCACCATGGCCACGGTGATCTCGTCGGGGACGAGGTCACCGCGGTCCATGAACTCCTTGGCCTTGGTGCCGAGGTCAGTGTTGTTCGCGACGTTGTACCGGAAGATGTCACCGGTCGAGATACGCGGGATCGCCAGGTGCGATGCGATGAAGTGGGCCTGAGTCCCCTTGCCCGCTCCGGGGGGCCCGACGAGGACGATGCGCACTATCGCAGGAAGCCTTCGTAGTTACGCTGCTGCAGCTGGCTCTCGATCTGCTTGACCGTGTCCAGGCCAACGCCGACCATGATGAGCAGGCTCACGCCGCTGAACGGGAACTGGTTGCCCACGCCGATCGCGGCCAGCGCGACCAGCGGGAAGAGTGCGATCACGCCCAGGTAAATCGATCCCGGACTGGTGAGCCGGTTGAGCACGTAGCCCAGGTACTCGGCGGTGGGCCGGCCGGGCCTGATGCCGGGGATGAAGCCGCCGTACTTCTTCATGTTGTCGGCGACTTCGACCGGGTTGAAGGTGATCGACACGTAGAAGAACGTAAACGCGACGATGAGCACGAAGAAGGCGCCGAGGTAGAGCCACATGTCCGACAGGTTGCTTGTGCTGCCGACCTCCATGTAGCGCTCTACCCACGAGACCCAGCCCTGCGGGTTGGTCTGGCTGCCGAACAGCGAGATCGCGAGCTGCGGCAGGTAGAGCAGGCTCGACGCGAAGATGACCGGGATGACTCCGGCCTGGTTCACCTTCATCGGGATGTAGGTGGACGTGCCGCCGTACATCCTGCGCCCGACCATCCGCTTCGCGTACTGGACGGGGATGCGCCGCTGTGCCTGTTCCATGAAGACCACGAAGGCGACGACCACGAAGATCACGATGATCGCGAGCAGCGCGATGAACGTGCCCCGGTCCTGGTAAATGGTCAGCAGCTCGCCGGGGATGACCGCGATGACCTGGGTGAAGATCATGACGGACATGCCGTTGCCGATACCGCGGTCGGTGATGAGCTCGCCCATCCACATGATCACCGCGGTGCCGGCCACCAGGGTGATGACCATCGTCGCGATGGTGAAGACCGATGCGTGGGGGATGATCGGGTTGGTGCTCATGCTGCAGCCCGGGGTGAGCTCGCCGCTGCGGGCAAGCTCGATGTATCCGGTCGACTGCAGGACCGCGAGGCCGATGGTGAGGTACCTGGTGTACTGCGTGATCTTCGCCTGGCCGGCCTGGCCCTCGTTCTTCAGCGTCTCAAGCCGCGGGATGACAACGGTGAGCAGCTGGAGGATGATGCTCGCCGTGATGTACGGCATGATGCCGAGCGCGAAGACCGACATGTACTTGAGCGCGTTGCCGCTGAGCAGGTCGACGATCTGCAGCGTGCTTGCGAGGCCGGACGTCGACGCGACGTTCGAGCAGTACGAGACGTTCGCCTCGTTGATGCCCGGGGCGGGCAGCGTCGAGCCGAACCGGAACAAGGCGATGATGCCCAGCGTAAAAAGCAGCTTTTTGCGCAGGTCGGGCGTTCGGAATGCCCTGATGAACGCGGTCAGCATGCGTGATCCCTCTTCATCGGCGGAACCTGCGTATAAAAACGGCTTGCGTATCTTACTCGCAGGCGCACCCCGGGGGTGTGGGGGCGTCCCACACAAAATACCAAGGGACCGGGACGCTGAGCGAAACTCAGCGAACCCGGTGACCCGTGAGTGCGGGGGTATCCCTCGCGAAGCGCCGGGGGACCGGGCCGCTGAGCGGAACTCAGCCAACCCGATGACCCGCGAGTGTGCTGTACCCCACAAAGCATCAGGGTACGGCGAAGCTGAGCCAAGCTCAGCGAACACGGGGACCCGGGGGTGCGGGGGTGTCCCCCGCAAGGCACCAGGCTACCGGGAAGCCGAGCCAAGCTCAGCGAACACGGGGACCCTGTCGCCAGCTCGTCCAAGGGCCATTCCCTGAACGAGCCAGCCTGGGGCGCGGAATCGGTAACCACTGCGTGGCGGCCTAATACGGCCTAACCGAGCAGCGTGACCGTTCCGCCCGCCGCCTCGATCTTCTGCCGAGCCGAGGCGGAGACGGCGTGCGCGCTCACCCGCAGCGCAACCGACAGGTCACCGTCGCCGAGTACCTTGACAAGCTCGCCGCGGCGCACCGCGCCGCCGTCCGCCAGGGTCTCCGGCGTCACCTCGCCGCCAGACGGGTACAGCTCTGCGAGCCGCCCGATGTTGACGATCTGGTAAACGGTCTTGAACTGGGCGTTCGAGAACCCCTTGAGCTTCGGCAGCCGCCGGTGCAGCGGCATCTGGCCGCCTTCGAACCCAGCGGGCACCTGGTAGCGGGCCTTCGTGCCCTTCGTGCCACGGCCTGCCGTCTTGCCCTTGGAACCCTCGCCACGGCCGAGCCGCTGCTTTTCCTTGTGAGCACCGGGAGCCGGCCGCAGGTCATGCAGCTTCAGCATGGCTAGTCCACTTCCTCTACCCGGACCAGGTGGCGGACCGTGTGGATCATGCCACGGAACTCGGGGCGATCCGGCTTGACCACCGTCTGGCCGATCTTGCGGAGACCCAGCGAGCGCAGCGCTCCGTGCTGCGTGCTGTTACCGCCGATCTTCGACTTGATCTGGGTCACCTTGAGCTGAGTCATCGGTTTCCCTCCTCTTACGCGCTGGCCGTGGCCGCGGCACGCGCCGCGAGCATCGCCTTCGGCGCCACGTCCTCGATCGGCAGGCCGCGCTTGGCCGCGATCTCCTCCGGACGGCTCAGGTCCTTGAGCGCTGCCACGGTGGCGTGCACGACGTTGATCGGGTTGGACGAGCCTTGCGACTTCGACAGCACGTCGCCGATCCCGGCGCACTCGAGCACGGCACGCACCGGGCCGCCGGCGATGACACCGGTACCGGGGCTGGCCGGCTTGAGCAGCACGACGCCGGCCGCGGCCTCGCCCCGCACGGTGTGCGGGATAGTCGTGGCGATACGCGGCACACGGAAGAAGTGCTTCTTGGCCTCCTCGACGCCCTTGGCGATCGCCGCGGGCACCTCCTTGGCCTTTCCGTAGCCGACGCCGACCATGCCGTTGCCGTCACCTACCACGACAAGCGCGGTGAAGCTGAACCGGCGTCCGCCCTTGACCACCTTGGCCACGCGGTTGATGGTAACCACGCGCTCCAGGTAGACGTTCTGCTTCTCGGTCTGACCGCCTCGGCGGTCGTCGCGGCGCTCGCGCCGCTCGCCGCCACCCTGGCCGCCGCGCCGCGGAGCTCCTGGCATTAGCTTTCCTTCCTATCGATCATCACAGCGTCAGCCCGGCTTCCCGCGCACTGTCCGCGAGCGCGGCGATGCGGCCGTGATACTGGTAGCCGCCACGGTCGAAGACCACGGCGGAGATGCCAGCCTCGCGAGCCCGCTCGGCGACAAGGACACCGACAAGCTTGGCCTTCGCCGTCTTATCGCCCTCGGCGGACTTGACGGACGCGTCCAGGGTGGACGCCGACGCCAGGGTACGGCCTACGGTGTCGTCCACGACCTGCACGAAGATGTGCTTCGCGGAGCGGTTGACGACCAGGCGCGGACGCGCCGCGTCGCCGGCCACCTTCTTGCGCACGCGCAGGTGACGCCGGACGCGGGCGCGGGTCTTCGCCGCGGTGCGCGACCCGACCCGCCCTGTGGCGTATTCGATCGATGACCTCTTGGCCTGGGTACCAGCCATGACTACTTACCAGCCTTCCCGACCTTGCGGCGGATGACTTCGCCCTGGTACCGCACGCCCTTGGCCTTGTACGGGTCGGGCTTGCGGAGCTTGCGGATCCGCGCCGCGGTCTCGCCCACCAGCTGCTTGTCGATGCCCTCGACCACGAACCTGGTCGGCGCCTCGACGCGGAAGGTGATGCCCTCGGGGGGCGTGACGACGACCGGGTGGCTGAAGCCGAGCGCGAACTCGAGATCCCTGCCCTTTGCGGTCACGCGGTAGCCGACGCCCACGATCTCCAGGGTCTTGCTGAACCCGGTGGTGACGCCGGTCACCATGTTGGCGATGAGCGTGCGGGACAGGCCGTGCAGGGCACGGACAGGACCATCGTCGTTCGGCCGGGTGACCTTGAGCTGACCGTCTTCCTGAGCCACGGTGATCGGCTCGGCGACGGTGAGGCTCAGGGCGCCCTTCGGGCCCTTGACGCTGACCGCCTGGCCCTCGATGGACACGTCCACTCCGCTGGGGACGGGAATGGGGAGACGTCCGATGCGCGACATTGTTATTCCTCCCCTCCCTTACCAGACGTAGGCGAGGACTTCCCCGCCCACACCGTTCTTCTTGGCCTGCTTATCGGTCATCAGGCCGCCGGACGTCGAGATGATGGCGACGCCGAGCCCGCCGAGCACCCGGGGCAGGTTGTCCTTCTTCGCGTACACCCGAAGGCCGGGCTTGGAGACCCGCTTGATGCCCGCGATGGAGCGCTCGCGCGCGTTGCCGTACTTGAGCGTGACCACGAGGTTCTTGCCGACCTCGGCGTCCTCGACGCGCCAGCTGGCGATGTAACCCTCCTGCTGGAGGATCTCCGCGATGTTGGACTTGATCTTCGAGTACGGCATCCCCACGGTGTCGTGGTACGCCGAGTTGGCGTTGCGCAGACGGGTCAGCATGTCCGCGATCGGATCGGTCATTGACATGGCCGTTCGGCCTTCCCCGCCGCGGTTTCCGCTCACTGAGCGGACCTACGGCGCGTAGATGTTTACCAGCTTGACTTCGTGATGCCGGGCAGTTCGCCGCGGTGCGCCATGGTGCGGAAACAGATGCGGCACAGGCCGAACTTCCGGTAGACCGCGCGCGGGCGGCCACAGCGGGTGCACCGCGTGTAAGCCCGGACTTCGAACTTCGGCTTGCGGTTCGCCTTGACGATCAGCGCCTTCTTAGCCATTTACTAGCCCCTCCTCCCAGAGCGCGGACCGGGGCCGGACTTCTTGCGCGGCTTCGGCGCGACCACGCCGGGGTCGGCGAAGGGGAAGCCGAGCTGCCGCAGCAGCGCCCGGCCCTCGTCGTCGGTGGTGGCCGTGGTGACGAGGGTGATGTCCATCCCCCGCTGCCTGTCGACCTTGTCCGGGTCGATCTCGTGGAACATGACCTGCTCGGTGAGCCCGAAGGTGTAGTTCCCCTTGCCGTCGAACTGGCGGGGGTTCAGGCCGCGGAAGTCACGGATGCGGGGCAGCGCGATGGCGAGCAGCCGGTCTAGGAACTCCCACATCCGGTCGCCGCGCAGCGTGACGTGCGCGCCGATCGGCATGCCCTCGCGCAGCTTGAACTGAGCGATGGACTTCTTGGCCCGCGCCACGGCGGGCTTCTGCCCGGTGATGGCCGCGAGGTCCCTGACGGCGCCGTCGATCAGCTTCGCGTCCCGCGCGGCCTCGCCGACGCCCATGTTCACGACGATCTTGGTAAGCCCCGGGATCTGCATCACGTTGGCGTACCCGAACTCGTCCTTCAGTGCGGGAGCGATCTCCGTGCGGTACTTCTCCTTGAGCCGGGGCCTCGCCTGTGCCTCGGTCGCCATCAGATTTCCTTCCCGCTCGGACGCAGAACGCGGACCTTAGTGCCGTCCTCGTTGATCTTGTAACCCACCCGCGCCGGGCGCTTGGTCTCTGGATCGACCAGTTGCACGTTGCTCGCGTCGATCGGCGCCTCCTGGGTGACGATGCCGCCTTCCTTGGCACCGCGCACACCCTGGTTGGTCACCTTCTTGTTCTTCTTGACCATGTTCACGCCCTCGACGAGGACCTTGCCGGTCGCCGGGTAGGCCGCGATGACCGTCCCGCTGGCGCCCTTGTCCTTGCCGGCCGTGACCAGAACGTGGTCACCCTTCTTGATCTTCATTTAGAGCACCTCCGGCGCCAGCGAGATGATCCGCATGAAGCGCTTCTCCCGCAGCTCACGGCCCACGGGGCCGAAGATGCGGGTGCCGCGCGGATCCCCGCCGTCCCTGATCAGGACGGCGGCGTTCTCGTCGAAGCGGATGTAGGAACCGTCTGCGCGGCGGCGCTCCTTGCGGGTACGCACTATGACCGCCTTGACGACGTCGCCCTTCTTGACGCCAGCCCCGGGCAGCGCGTCCTTGACGGTCGCCACGATGACGTCACCGATGCCCGCGTATCGCCGGCCGCTGCCGCCGAGCACGCGGATGCAAAGGATCTCCTTAGCACCCGTGTTGTCGGCGACCTTGAGCCGCGACTCCTGCTGGATCACGTCAACTCCTGCTTCGTCACGCCGGTGTGTTCCGCCGGCGATTCGTCTTTACCTAGAAGGCATCAAATACTCTTGTTGCTGATGTTCCTGGCCGCCCGAACTTCGGGACTAGGGCAGGAACAAGAGTATTTGTTACTTAGCCCGTTCGAGGATCTCGGCAACCCGCCACCGCTTGGTGGCGGACAGCGGCCTGGTCTCCATCAGGAGGACGCGGTCGCCGACACCGCACTCGTTTTTCTCGTCGTGTGCCATGTACTTCTTCGTACGGCGCAGAACCTTGCCGTACTTGGGGTGCTTCACGCGGTCTTCCACCGCGACGACGACGGTCTTGTCCATCTTGTCGCTGACCACGTAACCCTCACGGGTCTTCCGGTAGCCGCGCTGCTCGCCAGCCTCTTCGGCAACAGTCTCGGCCGGATTGGTGCTCACTTCGCGCTCCCTTCGACATCCGCGTCGCTCTCATCCTCGACATCCGTAATGATGCCGAGCTCTCGTTCCCGCAGCACCGTGTAGATGCGGGCGATCTCCTTGCGCACGGCGTGCAGCCGGCCGTGGCTCTCCAGCTGACCAGTGGCGCTCTGGAAGCGGAGGTTGAACAGCTCCTCCTTGGCCTCGGCCAGTTTGCTGGTCAGTTCCTCCGGGGAGGACGAGCGCAGCTCCGCGGCGGTCAAGCCCGTAGCCATCAGCCCTCACCCACCTCTCGCGTCACGATTTTGCACTTCATGGGGAGCTTGTGGATCGCCCGGCGCAGCGCCTCGCGGGCCACCGGCTCCGCAACGCCGGACAACTCGAACATCACCCGGCCCGGCTTCACGTTGGCGATCCACCACTCGGGCGAGCC
>Ga0335074_10000838_pt1 | contig 42033 bp, 46 predicted proteins | sample Lox_Sample_23_FD_206715 | JGI IMG/M metagenome (GOLD analysis project Ga0335074, IMG submission 206715) | Soil microbial communities from Loxahatchee National Wildlife Refuge, Florida, United States - Lox_Sample_2.3 | ecosystem: Environmental > Terrestrial > Soil > Wetlands | place: USA...
GGGTTTGAAAACCTTTGCGCTTGTAGTTGAGACCTGATCCAATGTCTTGGATGATTTCGTATCCTGGGAAACTGTGCTGGAGGTCTTGCACTTGTCTTTGTAAATCTTCCCTTTGGTGTTCGCTGGACACTCTTGCGTAGCACACTTTGATCCCCTCTTTCTCTTCCCTCGGTGGTGGTCTCCTCCAAACAGTTCATCAACGTCTGTTTTGTTTAATATTAAATAAAAGACATAAACATTAAATTATAATATAAAAAGCAGAGGTTGAAAAGAAAATGAGGATACAAATTGGTCAAAGAGAAAGAGATAAAATCCAACAAGAAAGATTAAAATCAATAAGAAAGTAAAGAGAAATGTGTAAATTGTGATTTGTAAGAAAAATAAAGTACAAATTGATTACAAAGAAGGAAAGGGAAGGAAACCTTGGAGCTTGTATCTCCTGAAGTTCCCTGGGGTTCTGATGGTAGCAATCTTTCCTGTCCTGTCCCACCTCCTGAGGGTAGACAAAGAGATCCCATATTTTCGTTGTAGGAAAAGTGCTGTAACGTACATCCAAGTTCAACTTCAACACAAGGAACAAGAAGAACTAAGTTTAAATAACAAGACAACTTTCCCGCCTTTTATCTGTCAATGTCCGTCTTTATTTACCAAATTTGCCCAGTCCTGTAAAAAATCGGGTGGCAATTGCAGACGCCAGACCTTTTCAAAACTCGATGCATCGAGACTTGCCAAATCTCATATGAATAAAAATCTGAATTCCGACGTCATATTTGTAAGATTTTATTGACTGAGATTAGCATTACAGTGTCTTAGATTTGGCTTATGAATCATCTAAGCTTTGGTTGCTCCACGTACAAGAATCCCTTCATATTGTATCTTACATTTTGATGATTTTCCATCTGAGATTTCATTAGTACGCCATCTAAGACTATGTATGTATTCCAACTAATATTTCAACTGTGTTAACTTACTTGGTATCAATAAAATTGGATGAGTCATAGGCTGTTCATTTCTCCACTGTAATCTTGTGAGATCACATACTACATATCTAGTGATTATTAAAGTATTTTCCATGATTACAATAGTATAGGATATGTTTTCAAATCAACTTGAAGCTTGTACATGTGGTTAAGTATGCCAACATACTCAATGTCTCCAATTTTGTACTGTACACACCAACTTCTCCTCTTTGTTTTGTTGAGTTTCCATTGTTTGCTGAAAAATCGTCGATCATAGAAAATACCACGAGTGAACTATGCATAATGTTAAAATACTAAACAAAAATGAAAACAAGAAAAAACTTACTTCTAATACTTCAATATTCATTGGGGCATCAGTTGGAAGAATTGCAGTCACAACAGCTAAATTACGTTGATATTCAGACAAATTGGTTTTCTTCATCTTCCCAATTGCATACACATTCTCCAGTAGTTCATATTGATGCCTAAATGATAAAAAATTATGTAATAACAATACACTATTCTATTCTTACTTTGTCTTCTTGGGTTTGTATTTTGGAATACTGGCTCCAAAAACACTCAAATACTGTGCTAGTTTAGGATTCAAATCTAAGAAGGTAATAATCAATGAAAAGGGAAGAAAGAGTATGTATGGATTGTTTAAAGTCAAATTAAGTAAGAAGTTTAACTATCTAACCACTTGGAAGTGTAACTACCACTTCCTAGCAAGCACTAACATCTACTAATGGTTATCAGAGGAAAACACATACCAATCTTGTGTAATAAATCATTTTGGCATTGAGCAATCTGAAAAACTTCATACAAACTCAGTTGTATGCTAACCCCTTTGGCAAAGCAGGCATGTAGCAAACATCCCAAAATGTGCTCATATGGAAATCCACTATGTGTCCAAAGAGGTCCATACTGCTCAACTATATAACCAATATCAATAACAATGTTCAGTTGAATTCAAACTGAAAACAAAAATAAATACCTTGGTTATCAAAATGCAAAAGCAAATGAACATGGAGGTTCATATGCTCTTCACCATATAAGAACTCTGTCTGTGCTGCAAACAATTTGAAGTTAGCTTTTGCAGCTTCAATTTCACTTTCAAGAAGATGTTGCTTGCTCAACAAGTACACTCCATGCACTAACAACATCCAATGTTTGAAATATTCCTTAGGTAAGTATTGATACAACACCATAGGAGATATATACAAACAAAAGTATCTGTATTCAGCAGCTGCAAATAAAAATTTCATGTTCAGTAGTGTAAAACAAAAAGTATACAAACAAACAACAGTCAAAAAACCAGTTATACACACCTTTCCAATGACTTCTATCATTTAAAGAATGAGGTGTTGCAGCTCTTTCATATGGTATCTTCAATTGTGCCAATTGTTCATTGATAACTGACACCTGGTCACATATGTTGAAAGGCTTTCCCTGAAATTCAACCCACAGTTAGAAAAATACACAAACAAAACTTCAAATACCTTGTATGTGGTAGAAAACATGTGTTCCAGAAAGTGAGGCATAGCATTCAAGTAAAATGCATGCATAGGGTCAATTGGAAAGTGTTTGACATAGTCAAAACTCTTCAACAGTCTCAAAACAGAGTTACCTTTCACACCCATCTCAATTTCCTTGGAAGTTTCTGCTTTTGTTGCAAAGTGCTCTGTTTCAAACCTTGTTCTCAGTCTTTGAGCTGTGGAATCCTTGGCATATTTGCTGTGTAAGAAGACAAAAGAAGATCCATATTCATGGTGGACAGTTTCTCCAAAAATATAACATATTCCACATCCATTCACACAATTAGGTCCACCAAATACTTGAAGAATCTCCTATATGTTGAAATAAAGTTACTAACAAAATTCAATTAATACTTGGTACTATACCTTTCCTCGAAGATCTGCAACAAAAGTAAGAACTACAACTCTGCAATGAAAAGACAAACCATATTCATTGATTAGGTCATACCCTTGACTTTCTGCAGCACTAAGATCCATCATAGTTGGCAACAAGAAAGAATTGGTCACAGGATGACCAGATCCAACCCACAATCCCAAAAAAATGATGTTAGAGGTCTTAAACCTGAAACAAAACTAATATGAGTTTGTATTTCATCTGATTACAGAAATCAAATAAATTACCTTTCATTGGGAGGTAAATTGGTATTGAGTGCCCAGATTGGCCATGTACTCACACCAGAAGATTTGAACAAAGCACCACCATCAGTTGATAAAATCACGCCAAGATCTTCAGGTCCTTGAAACCATCCATCATTTTTCAATTGCTTCCATCGTTCTCCATCATAGATATCCTGAATAGTGTTGACTGGTGGTTGTAGTCAGAGGTTTGGATGGTTAAAATCTCTCCATGACCCCTTTCCTATCAAAAAATAAATAAATCAATCACTTTCTTCAAGAATACAAGGTATACATGATGAAATATTGATACATACGTTGATAGAGATGTTGTAACTCAGTTTTCAAGTCTGCTACCAAGAAAAAAGAACAACATTTGCCTTCTACATATCGAGGTTCTCCACAAACACACTTGTCTTCTTGAACCTTGAAAATTCGTTGGCAGAATTTGCAGTAGTCATAAGTTTTGAATCCATTGTCTGCTTCATATAGCTATAAACAACACATCAACATCAAAGAAAGAAAAGAAAGAAAAAGTGAGAAAAAGGAAAAGAGGGAGAAAGAAACATAACTACTCACCTTTAAGAACTGACATAAACTCTTTGGAAGTTGGAGATTAGCAGACTCAGGAAACAGCATGTAAATGAGTTGCAGCAGTTTCTCTCGTCCAGTCTTGGTGAGGTTAACATCCAAATTGAATTGTTGAATGAGAATGATGGCTTCCAAGCAAGAAAGATCACTACCCTCACACAACTTTTCTTGAGACAGCTCATAAATCAGTTCTTCCAAGCTTTTCTTACTGGGTGGTGCTCTGTTTATTTGATCCAGCATAAGAGATTGCATTTGTGCTTGAGAATTGAGAAGAGGAGTATTGTTGTTGTTGTTGTTGTTGTTGTTGTTGTTGTTGTTGTTGTTGTTGTTGTTGTTGTTGTTGTTGTTGTTGTTGTTGTTGTTGTTGTTGTTGTTGTTGTTGTTGTTGTTGTTGTTGTTGTTATTGTTTAAGTTGTTGTTGTTGTTGTTGTTGTTGTTGTTGTTGTTGTTGTTGTTGTTGTTGTTGTTGTTATTGTTATTTGATATAGTGATCAAAGATATAATAAAAAGGAGGTACAAGATAATAAATCTGAAAGGTAGAATAAGAGTGGAAGAAAGAGTAAAAGAGGTAATGAATATATTCAGGATATCTTCTAATCCCAACATTTGTTGCACCAATTGTTGCTCCCTCTGTCTTCTATGTTTGTTAACATAGAGCCTATTGAGTTGTTGTTTGGACATCTAATGTGTTGATCAAAATAATGAACACAATAATACTACAACAACGTGTACAATAATACATGAAATAAAATAGTGAATCATAATGCATAATATGAAACAAACAATACACATCTCTTTCAGCACAATCTTTTTGACAAAATGAACACACCTTTGAGACAATCACTGTACAACAACCTTTTCAACAAAGCTCCTTCACAGCAGGAAAGTGCAAGTGTTGTTGAAACAATAAAGCTCCTCACTTATATCATGATTAAATGGTGATACAAACTTTTGATCAAATAGAATGGTTTATTACTCACCACAATCCACAAAAGAGATAGCATTCTAACACTGAGATCTGTTGCTGGTATATTCCACGCAAATCTACTGCAATTATTCTGTGTTGGAAAATCTTCTACGTCTCCTTTTCTTGAATTTCGTGTCTGACACTTCAGGCCAATTCTCGACGAAGCCTAGATTTCAAACTTGTTGACGAACAATTCAAATTGAGACGTCGAGACTTGGCGAATCCCCACTTTCCATTTCTTACAGGTAAGCTGTTAAAAAATTATTGGCAGATTGCATTTTATACAGGAGGAATTCAAAACGCGTCAATAGTAACTCCTTCATCTTCCATTTATAAAGTCAAACAATAAATTGTCAAAAAGAGATAAATCCAAATCCAGAAGTTTAAAATAGAGGAAAAAGAAAAGAGATATCAAATGTTATACAAGCAATGGGAAATATGAGATTTATTTAACACATACAAAGGAACAAATTAAAAAATAAAGAAAACCCCAACTCAAACGTTGCTTTCATTCTTGGTTGGTCAGTTACGCTTTCTTTTCTTGGTTGAATTTCTCAATGTGGGGTGATATCTGCAATTCACTCTTCCACACTTCTTCCCCTTTCTTGTACCACTTTTGAGCGTTGCTTTGCAAACTTTATCCCCCGTGCCAACCTCCTCTTCACTTTCTCCTTGCTCTTCACTTTGTTTGCGTTTTGCGCTTGGGTGATTGTCAGAGCTGACAATGTGCTTGTAAACAGGCTCTTCTGAGATGGACAATTCCATTGTATACTGATCTACTTCCTGACTATCTGTTCCAATCACTGATTGATTCTCAAGTTGCGCAAATGTATTGGAAGGCACCACCCAATGGTACTGAAAAGGTTCTTCGAACGTCTCAGGTAGCTTGTTGAAAGATGCCTTCAAGCTGGTACTGGTAGCAGCGCTGAGCTGTCGTTGCAATTCCTTCGGTGTTGTCACGCTGAAGAGGATGGGAGGATTGCAAATCATTGCATCAAACCCTGGGAACGCGTCGTGGGCCATTCCGTACTCATCTTCGCTTACCGTGGTTAGGTCATTGATGGTATGCAGTTGCTTTACATTCTTTCTCTCCAACTTTAGGAATCCTGTATCGCCAGTGGAAAGGTTGCGAGTGTGAAACATGCCACCTCTTGGAATCACTTGGTGAGCAAACTTCTCGTAGAGGCGGCCAAAGAGAAGAGGATCACGGTCACGGAATTGAAGGACGCGAAGCATTGTCAGATAATCTTGTCGAGAATCCTGTTGAAATTTTTCTGCCATATATGAAATGAATAAAGTTGGTATTTTGATTGATGTGAACAAGCTGAAGATGGATTTGTTGTTTCACTTACCGGTCAGCGCATTTGCAACATATTCAGAAGCAACAACAATCTGACACTTTGAGTACAATTGTCTAGGAGGAACCTGACCCCCCAATTCCTGCACAGTCGTCACGTGTAACAGCTTGTTACAAACATGATCAGGGATTTTCTCGGAGCCTGTGTACGTCGTAACATCGGATATGGAGCAGTTCTTGATAGCCACCTCAAGGCCGTCTTGATCTTTAATGTTATTTGCTTTCTCCAGCACATAACGAGGAATGCCGCCCCACTTTCCGTAAAGCTCGTCTACTCGTGCTTGAGACACGACGTTGGTACTGGTACCAGGTTCATCGTAGAGCTCCTGAATAATATATGTATGAGCAGAGTGTTAGATCAGAACACAAATGAAAGAGGAGGAGTGAATAGAAAAATGTGAAATTAAATTTTTGAATTCGTTTAAATAAAGTGAGTTTGTTCGTTTTTCAGATGAAGAGGTTGGAGAGAGGGATGAAAAACAACAATCATACCCTTCTGCAAATATCAATTTCTTCCTTGCTCCAAATGGGCATGTACTTGATCCTTACGTTGGTCTTGCGAAACTCCTTGTATGTTTCCTTATAAGGCGAGGACACCAAAAGTGTCTTTGCTCTCACCTGAAGTGGCAGCGCCTCGTCCACCAGGTACCAAGTGTTGGGGTCATCCATGTACTTTGTATCAAAGTGTTTTTTCGATGCCGTAAAGACTCCTTCTTTCAAGAACAAGTACCACTTCTCCTCCGAGCCACGATAAAGGATCACGTTGGCTTCTGGTTCTGTTGTTCGCAGATGGCACATGAAGAAGAAGAGAAAGTAGCTCTTTCCAATGCCCGGGGTCCCCGTAATAACCACGTTGGACCCGCTGCTGATAGTCCCCACCGTGTCCTCCAGTAGCTCCTGATAACATTTGCGAAGGTATAGTTTGGAGCCAAGTTCCCTATTCCCCAAGAAGTAAACATTAGCTCCGAGGTCCAAGAAAGTACCAGTAAGGTCATCTGCTGTTCCTTCGCCTTCGCCTTTGTCTTTGCTTTTCCCTTTCCCTTTGTCTTTCCCTTCCTGAGTTTCATTCCAGTCTGAGGTAATTGTAGGGTTCAAAAGAGAGTTCCAGAAGTCAATGAGCTCCTGTGAAGCTATAGAAGAACTACATATTAATATTGTATTGTACACGAGAAAGGAAATGAAAGAGTGGAAAGAAATAAACTAAACACGTTTAAAAGATAACCGAAATCAAACCTGGGGTAGCTGACCTCTCTACTGTTGGGGAGAGAGAGAGGAACGTTAATACAAATAAACATAATTGAAAAAAGAAGCAACTAACTACCTTGCAGTGTTTTCCAAAAAGCTTTAACCTCTCTCATCCTTTCTCCTTTGTACCCTTGGAATTCTAACTCTTCCTCCAGCGCTGTAGCTGACCATCCTTTCACTTCCTGCTCGGTTCTCTTCACGTTGGATAGGAATTCTTTCCAAGCTTTCATTTCTGTAGTCAATAGGAATTAAACAAAAAAGAATACAACAAAGCAGAACACACTTGGGGTACTTATCCTCTTTGTTCCCGTGACTTGTCCATGTCAGTCAGGAATTTAACAAGGAATACCTTTGGAAGTTGGGGAAACCATGGCTATGGAGGTAGAAATAAACGAAAATAAGGTCAAAGTGGAAATTAAATTAAAAATGACGACTAGGGATTAATATATAGAAATGGGGGATATGGAAAAACAAATGTGTACATACATAAAATGAAATAAATGAATGGTCACATTGGTACTGTATTGAATGTGTCACGTCAATCCGTGGGAAAAGTTATTCGCTTACTACATGACATCAGCTGTTCGTCATCATCAGTATTACGTTTACTTATAAAGAATAACCCTATATATTATTTGCAGGTGCTAATAAATTGAATTTATTCTAGAAGAATTGAATTCATCGCAGGAAAGTTGAAAACAAATCAATGAATGAGCTGTTATGAGGAGTATTACACTAAATTACACACAATCAGGTTCTCTCCCAATGATTTTTTTGAAGGATCAATGATTGATTGACATTGACATTGATGTGATAAAAGTAAGTGGAATTCTCTCTCTCTCTCTTTCTCTCTTTTCGTTCTTTGCAATCACATTATGGCTAATATGCCCTGTCCTTTCCTTTCTGAAATACTTCGCTGCATTCCTGCGATACACTTTCCAAATGACGGTGTTTGTTTGTTCTTGTCAAAAAACAGTTGTGTTGTGTTTGTTATCAGAACTTTTGACAGGAAAACTAAAATTTAAAAAAAGAAACCTTGGAGCTTGTATCTTTTTTCACGTATTAATTACAACACACTCCAACAGGAACACATAGGATTTCTCTCTCGAGACCACGCTCCAACAGATGAATGAATGAACACGAGAGGGGATTTCTCCCATCCCATTCATAATTACTGATGAACATTCCCTACGCTATATACTGAAAACACATAACAAATAAAGAGGGAAATAAAAGATTTGAAACAGCAAACACAACTCGTTTTTAAGTCTGAGACGCTTTTTATCAATGTCGCCATTCAGTGAAAATCAAAGTGAGCATTGACTAAGTATCGCCTAAATGACACAAAATAACGCCTATTTTGAAATTCAATTTTGACAACAACTTAATTTGTACTTATTTACAAACAAATCGCACATTTCTTATTAGCTTATCATTGCCTTGTAATAAACATATTCTGAATCCAAATATGCACTTGTTATTTATTTATTTCTCTCAAACCTCCCCCCTTTTTTTACTTCGTTTTTTTGTGAAAATTTATTGTATCTTCTTTCTCTGCGAGCATGCAAATATTGAATATTTTTTTTTTTAATCATACAGAACAGAAAAAAACAAAAAATGCCCATCACTAAAGAAGCGCTCCAAAAGTACATTTCACCCATTTTTTTTGAAACCGGGTCCTATCAAGGAGAGACCATTGACATTGCACTTGATTTGGGATTCAACAGTATACATTCCATAGAACTGTCGCAGAGATACCACCAGGCGCTTCTCGACAAGTACGCGGAACAAAAGAACGTGCATCTTCACCATGGAGACTCTGGGCATTTGATGAACTATATTCTCCCTCGCATTCACCACAGGTGTACCTTTTGGTTGGACGCGCATTTTTCCATTCCCGGCGATGCCAGAGGCCAGCAGATGTCTCCCGTAATGTCGGAAATAAGTCAGATTGCTAAGCATCACATCAAAAATCATATAATCCTAATCGACGATCTGAGGCTAATGGAAAACGTTTACAACATCAGTATCAACTCTCTCATTGGGCAAATTGGAAAAATCAATCCAAACTATTGCATTGCTTTTGAGAATGGGTACACTGAGAAAGATATTCTGGTCGCTTTCGTGCCAGAAAACAATGATCACTTGATGGTGGACGATCCTTTTTCTAACGCAGGGAGTGGTCAGAAAACGGATGAAAATGAAAACAAAACACAGGAGCAGGAGTCCAAGAAAAGGAGAACCGAGTGAACAAAAACAAAATGCAATTTTTGTAAAACTTTGTTTTATTACAATGAACCCTACAAATTCTGTTTTTTTTCTCTTTTCACACTTCCTGTTTTGCTTACTGCTTCTTTCTTCTAACTCCTATGTCTCTTTCTTGAATTGCCTTCACTCGCTTCATTTTTGAAGGTAACCGCAGTGTTAAATGCTTTTTGGTATTGTTGAACAAGCTCCATGAAAGGAAAGCAGTCCTTGCAACTCTCCGCGAACCTTGGATCTTTCATAACATAATTTAAAGCATTGGCGCCATCGCTTTTCGTCGCTCCGCCCACGCCTATCACTTCCCTGACGATCCTCGCCAGGTTCCTGTTTTTTTCTTCCAAGTTTGTCTGATATTGAGCTTCTCGGAGGACGTTTCTTTCAATCAATTGTTTCATTTCATTGATTTGTTCTCGGTAGATTCCGACGTCTCTTTGGTATTCGGTAATAATTTTTTTGTTTGTTTCATCGTTGACAACCCATTCCTGGATTCTGCCATTGAGGATCAGTATATTTTGTGCTTGCATGTTAATTTGCTCTGTTTTCTGATTTACCGTTTCGTTTAAATCTTGTTCTTTCTGCTGTGCTGTCTTCAAAGCTGTTTGGAGCTGTAAGTTTGAATTTTCCAAAAAAGAAATCCTTCCCGAAAGCTCTTGATTTTTCAAGGCGAGATCATTATAAGTTTTCGATAATTCATTGTACAGACTTTGCAAGTTTGCCAAGGCTCTTTCCAAGTTAGATATCTGGGAGAGATGGTCTGACTTTTCTTCCTGTATTTCAGCCAATGCAGTTGAATCACTAATATTCTTTCTGGTCGCTTGTATAACCACGTCGCACTGCTGTATTTCGTTTCTCAGTATGTTCGTAACATCGGGAAAGGGATTTCCATTTCCCTGGTTAAGAGTATCGAAACCATCCTCAATTCTTTCAAAGTCATCAATTACTTTGAATATTTTCGTGTCCAAATCATCCAGAAAACTCTTCAATTTGGATTTAGCTTCTCGCAAATTATCTACAGCCCCATTTTCTGCAACTTGCATTTCATCAATAACCTGTTTCGATTGTTGCAGGTCCTTCAGACTTTTCTGTATCTTCTCATTGTCGATCAAATTTCCCGGGAAATTCAAGCCCGGGTTTTCGCTTCTTATTCGTTCCCCTTGCTGTCGGAGCGACTCGAGGATTTCTGCTTCCAATGTGAGTTTTCGCACTTCCTTCTCCTGGTCCTTTTTCCTCAGCTGTATGTTCTGAAGTTGTGCCCTTGCATTTGCCACGTTCTCGTGAAATGCACGAAACTGGCCATTAGAAGCATCCATCAATGATTTGGCTTGGTTGAAATTGTTGGCAAGTTCTAACTGATAATTTTGCATCACCGTCTTCCAGTCGGATGAGGGGATTGTGAGCATGGTATTAAAAAACGATTGATTGAGTGGATTTAGTTTGTCAGTTGCCTCTTTGACGACCCTCTGTAAATCGTTGCTGTCTGAAACTGGAATATCTGTCAATTGATTTTGGGTCCTCCTCGCTCTGACAAGCTCGTCTTGCATTTCGACGGCATACTTTTTGTAGGCTTCCATTTGCTCAGCAAGCAGAGATGCATGGTTTTGGTTTTTAAGAAGCTCAGCATTTTGCTGCTGCATCTCTTTCTTTAAATCTCCTGTCTCCCTTTCCAAAACCGCCTTTTCATTTTGCAGTTGGGCGAGCTGTTTCATTTGGTTTGAATTCAGGGCAGTTCTAGAATCTTTTACAGATTTGATTAGGTTTTTCATTCCAGCTGCTTCGCTGTCCATCACTTTTTTTACGTTGTTGATCGCTGAGTTCAGCTGGTTTATTTTCGGAACAAGTGAGTCTCGAAGGCCCTGGTGTTGATGGTTGGCTTTTGAGAGAGAGTTTTGCAAATCGGTTTGAAGACTGAGGAACTTGTTCCATATGTTCTCATTGTTTGCAGCGAAATCCCTCAAATTGTTCTGCACGTCTTGTTCTTCCAAACCATGTGTTACCAGAGCGTTCATGGTGGGAACTAATTGCTGAAAGTACTTGTCGCTGCTCTGAGTCCAATTTAAGTACATGTCCCTCCATCTGTCGCTCAAATTCTGAAAATCTTTCAATGCTTCCATTTCAGCTACATACTGCGTCTCGTTTGCTCGGTACGTACTCTGGAGTTGTACCAGCTGTGAAGAAAGGTTGGCATTTGCGGTACCATTCCGTATCAGCTGCTCTTCCAGATTTGAGAGTTTTGAAGTTGCATCGTCCAGTTGGCTTTGCAAACCACTTTCCCTTGCTTTGATTCTTGCAATCTCTTCATCTCTGGAGGTGATCGTCTGCAGCAGCCTGTCCCTTTCATTTTGAACGTTAAGGTAATCTTTTTGTGTTTGAGAAGAGGTTTCAGTGAGCTCGGAAATCTCATAACGCCGCCGTTCCACTTCCAAAGTCAGATTATTGATCCGCGTGTCTTGATCTTTCAACCTTGTTTGTGACATTGCCTCATTGGTTGCGAGTTGCTGTAGTGATTTTTCCAAATCTACAATGGTCTTCTTTTGTTTTTCAGTTTCTTTTTCCAACTTGCTGACTTGCCTTTGCAGTTCTGCATTCTTTTCTTTGGCAGAATTCATCGAGAACAAGTATTGATTCACTTGATTTCTTAGGTCAAAGACCTGTTTTTCCAAGTTGGCAATATTGCCCAAGGCGCTTGCATTTTGCGTCAGTAATTCCTTGTATTGATCCTGTAATTTAGCATTATTGGAAGCTGAGGCATCTGCCCTTTGAGTTTGAGTTGTTCTCAACTGTTCGACCCGATTTATTTCATTCTGGAGATGATGCACTTGCTTGATCAGCGTCTCAATTTCATTTATAGCCAATTTTTGTTGTTTGGTGTTTGTTTCAAGTTGTTGTTCCAAAGTGGCAACGTAGCTGTTGTTTTCATTCAGAGAGTCGGTCAATTTCTTGTTTTCATTCTGTAGGTTCAAAACGTTCATGTTGCTTTCATGCAAAGTGGAATGGTAGTACTGGATCAAAGTTTTTCCCTGGTTCAAGTCATTGAGATTGCTTGCCTGTGTCATTTGCGCCCTGTGGAGGGCTTCGTTAAATTCGTGTAATTTATTGGTAAGATCATTGATGGTTGCTTGTTTTCGCGCATCCTCACCCGTAAACTGTGATTTTAAGAGGTCCTGCTCCTGCTGGAGACGAAAAATTCTCTCTTGCAATTCTTGCCTGTCTGAAGTCCATTGCGCGACGGCGGCTTCGGTGTTAGTGTTCGCCGCCGCAACGTTCTTCTGCAGCTCTTGTATTTCAGAGGCCTTTTGTGCAATCTGTATTTCGAGCTGTTGATTTTTTTGCAGTGCCTGCTGAAGCTGCGACGTGGAATCCTGCAACTGCGATTGCAATTCCTCCAGTTGCTGTTGCTGAGCGCTCTGATCTTGTTCTGTTTTGTCTTTGAATGCCCTTTCTCTTGCTTTCCACTTTTTCATCTTATTTTTCAGGACATTCAACTCTTCTGTGACGGTGGACAATTGTTCGCTGGCCTCGTCTTTTTGCGTGGTGAGTTCTTGGATTTGTCGTGCCCTTTCTTTTTCATCAAGCTTCTCTTGGTTGTTTTTGTTGTTGGTGTTTCTTTGAAGTTCACTTATTTTTTTGTTCAAATCGCTTGCCCTGGTTTTTTCCGACTGCAATCTGTTTTCCAGGGACTGCCTCTCCTCTGTCATATCTTTCAATTTTTGGTCGTACTCGGCCAACTTGATTTCGCTCTCCTGGTCAGCCAGGTTTTTCTCGTGCACTGCTGCTTCATAGCGCCTTTTCATTTGGCTGTTCCGATCCTGTAGCTGCAGGTTTTCAGACATGACTTCTTTTAGCTTCTCACCAGAGGATTCTCTTTGTTGCGTTAGTGTGGAGACCAGAGTTTTGGAAGCGGCTAGATCCAATTCCATTTGACTTATAGTGCTGCTCAGCTCTGCAATCTTCCTGTCTCGCTCAATCTGGAGGTTTTCCTTGTGAGCTTTGAGCACTTCCTTTTCAACCTGGTCCTCCATTCTTTCCTGTTGATCATCTGGCAATGAGTTAAAGTACAGCTGCAACCGTTCCTCTTCCTCTTTGCTGACGCTTTGGCTGATTTTCTGGGCTTTGGCTTCTGTGCTGTCAAATTTCTGTTCCGAGTCCACTTCCAGCTGCAGAATCCTTTCATTCAGTGTTTTGACCTGTTCGAGATGTTGATTCTCAATGTCCTGCTTTGTTTTGTTGGCCGTGTCGAGCTGCCGCTGCAAAGCCGTGGACTTGTATACCTGTTCTTCATAAAGTTCGTGCCATGACGTGTCCGATTCTTTCAATTTTTCGAGTTGCTGGTCTAGTTCTTTTATTTTGGATTGCTGCTGTTCTTTCGTGCGTCTCAGGGCTTCCGCTATGATATTTTGTCCACCCATTTGAAAGCGGGTTTTTCGCAGCTCTTCCAATGCGATGCGATATTCTCGATCTTTGTCCTCCAGATCGGCTTGCAGTTTCTGTTCTCTGGTTTTTACATTTTTCAATTCTGCTGAGAATGTTTCCAGAGACTTCTGAAGTTGGATTATTTCAGTTTGCTGGCTTACGTTATCCTTTAATTTTTGCTCGAGTTCTTTTCTCAAGGTATTCACTTTTTCTTCGCTCAACCTCAAAGACTCTTGGTATTGGACACTTATTTGCAGCGTTTTCTCTTGGGACTGGTTTTGCACTTTTTGGAGGTCGTCGAGGCGCTGCTTTAAGGATTGCGTGTAAAGTTCCAGCTCGTCGATCTGTTTCTGATTCTCCTTTGCTGCCGAGTTAAACGCGTCCAGTTGTTTCTGGCGCTCTTCCTTTGCCAGTGCTTTTGCCTCTTTGTTTGCGTTTTCCAGGAGCTGATTATCCTCTTGTAGCTGACTTACCAATTTGCTGACTCTCTGGTAATTATCTCGCAGCTTCTGCGTGTCGGCGGTCTCTTTTTCATTCCTGGTTCTGATTTCTAACAACTTGCTCTTGTAGTTTTCGAGGAGCGCCAGATTTGCTTGTAGCTCCTGTGACACCTTCCTCTCTCTTTCCTCTGCAAGACTCAAAGTCAAAGCATTACGCTCGGAAGATTGCTGCTCTTGCTTTCTAAGTGTTTCGTTCATCCTCTGGATCTCCAATTTTCGAGCGCCCGATTCCTTGTTGGCTGTTTCCAATTTCTGATTCAGATCCTTTATTTCGGTCTGGAGGATGGAGAGCTGCTGTTCGCCGTTAGCTTTGGAGCTTTGCATTTGTTCTAGTGAAGTCCTGGTAACCTGGTTTATTCTTTCCAGATCCCGTATGGTGGCTTGGTAATTGTTAATGCTTTGCTGAAGGCTGTTATTTTTGTCTATTATTCCCTTCAAGTCAGAATGCAAAGAGTCCATGTCGTCCAAAAGTGAATTTTTTTCTCTTTTCAACTGAATTTGATCCGCGTAGGCTTTGGAGGCTTCCTTAAGTTTTTCATTGAGTTCTTCATTGGTTTGAGATATCTTGGCTTCATGGCGAAGGAATTCCTTTGCGACATTGACAAGATTAAGATGAGTTTTGGTTTCACGTAGCACTGAGGCAGAGGACGAGTTATCACCTCCTTTTGGTCCGTCTTTCCCTTTCTTGTTGTTATCGATTAATGTAGGATTTACAAATGATATAGATTGCTGTGCTTCCGCAGGTTGCTGTGCCGGTGCCGGTGGGGGCGCGGAACGTGGCGGCATACTTTTGAATATACCAGTCAGTGGAAGGGGAAAGGCAACGGAGGAAGGAGGAGGCGGTGGTTCCCCAGAAGCCTGCCCCTGCCCCTGTTTTATTTGTTTCAGGTTGTCTTGCACAGCTTTGTTGAACAACAAAAGTGACGCAGAAGGTAATGAAAGCCTAGAAGCATTGTTGTTTCCCAGGTTAAGGACAAAGTGAGCGTCAGGTCTTGTGCCCACGTTATAAACACGGGAAGGTACAACATGTATTTGAGAAGCCATATGGAAAAAAGGGAACACGTTCCGTGGAACAACGTGGAAATGTAACCAAAACAACTATAACTTATAAATAACTAATTAATTGCTTAGCCTTACTTACATGTTCTATAGTAACAAATTTTTTTGATTGTTTTAATTTTTTATTAAAATTTGCTTCCTGATCTGATCGAAATCGAAAAAAATGTCATGATATTTTTCTATAAGTATTTGATGAAGAACGAAACATCATATTTGCCTAGACTTTCATTGAGAGAAATAATAATTCCATCCACGTTCATGGAAATCTGATAATCAAAGGACGTCAATTAAACACCAGAGTCCTCGTTTCTTCTCAGCACCTCAAGGGCGTGGATGTCGGCTTGAGAGAAAACATTGACCACCTATTTATTTTGGAGAATGAAACTAAATAAATAAATGAATTGTTTTCAAACTTAAAAATTTCAATTTGCGAGATGATACATCATTCGTTTTGGACCATGGAAAAAAAAACTAACTTAACACATTATTATTACTGTTAAGCAGGCAATGAAAAATCAAAAGGAAGTCATTTTAAAGAAACTAAACGCCAATGAAGATATTCCTATACACAGTGTCGTTGGTTTTATTGGGAAAAGAAAAACAGGGAAATCAACGTTGATCAAGGATGTCATGTTCAAATTTCGCCACGCCTTGGATTGGGGCGTGGTGATGTGCGCCACGGAAGAAGCAGAACCTTTCTACAAGGAGTTTGTGCCCGATTGCTTTTGTCACACTGCGTGGAAGCCCGAATTGATTGCCGATATGATTAAAGATCAAGAGGCACACAAACTCTCAGGCAGCACCATTCGCAGGAACGCCTTTGTGGTGATAGATGACTGCAATTATGAAAAATCCATGTGGAGAGATACGGTTATGAGAAACCTAATGATGAATGGACGTCACTTCAATATTACAGTTTTTGTCTCATCACAATACCTCATGGATATAGAAATCAGCTTGAGGAGCAATATTGACTTTCTATTTGTATTGAGGGACAACAACGTGCAGAACATGAAGAAACTGTACAGCAATTACTTTGGAAATGTCGAGTCCTTTCAAGCTTTCAGGAGCATTATGAAGTCATGCACGGAGGATAGGAATTGTCTTGTTCTTGACTGTTGTTCCAGCAGCAATGAACTGGATAAAACCTTGTTCTACTACAAAGCAAAAATACACAACCTGTTTTATGTGGGAAATGAAAACTTTTGGAAAACAGCAAAGAGCATATACAATCCTTTCTACAAGTCAAAAGAATTGGAAAAGAACAGTTTCAAAGGGAGGAGAGCCATTTTAGCTCCAATTGCTTCAGACCAGAAGGTAATTGGGATTTGAAAAAGTGAAGTTGAGCCACAAAAAACTAATAATAAAAAATTGTCGAAAAAAACTGTATTTTTTCCTCTCTTTTTGGATTTTTTAAATCTGATGAAAGGTTCTCCTTGTCATTTTGTTCATGCATTTTCCAACATGATTCCTTTCTGCCTTTCTTTCTCTTGCTGAGATAGTTTTTTGTGCACACCTCCAATGAAGAAGTAATAATAAATGCAAATGTTTTGCAAATGAAGGTGGAAGGGACGACGAAACGAGTAGAACGGAGCACTTTAAGCCTTTCTTCTCCAGTTCATAGACTGTCTCTGAGAAAGGTAACAATCTCCATCAAGAAAAGCATTCAAAACTTTGAAAAAGGGAAGTCGCTGCAAGAACGTGAACTGTCAGAATCAATGAAAGAGAAACAGCATGTCCTGTCCTTGTCAACAAATAATAAACCTAAAGACCAAGATGAAAACCCAGGAGAAACCATGGCCACAAAGATGGTCATAAATATGGAAAACACCTCAAGAAGCTGCCATGGATACAACCTGCGACCCAGGACCAGAAGTCTCGGTGGTTCAGATGAAAGGGCGCTTCCAGTGAAGAAGCAGCAACGGCAAAGACAACGAAAACGGAGCGCAAGTACAAATCTCAGAGTGAAAGGTAGGAAAAAGAACGTCAATTATCAGACAAGATTCAATCTTTACAAAAAAAGTGCCACCAAAAGAAATCTCTCTTTTCGGCTTTCTGCAAAAACAGCAAACAGGTACTTCAATTCCCCATGCTACTATTGTGGAGAGAGACTTCGTCCGAATGGAATTGACAGAGTGGACAACAAGAATGGGTACTTCTTGGAAAACATCGTTCCAGCGTGCTGGCCTTGCAACAAACTGAAAGGATCAATAGACGTGGCAAATTTCATCAAGCAATGCATAAAGGTAGCTCAAAACTGTAAGTCCAAAGGAATAGAAGAAATACATTATTGAAAATGAAAATATATTAGTTATTGCACATAGAAAAATTAAATTAATTTGCTTGCTTCGATTCGCTGTACTACCTAATCTCGATGATCTCTTCCTTTTTACCGAAAATATCAAAAAACGCAGATTTGGCTCCTGTGCAACAAATGAGGAGAAAAATCAAATCAAAGTATGCATATACATATATTGCAGAAAAGGGATGAAGTGTTGCAAAAAACGAAAGCGTTTGTCTTTGTCTCTGTTATTGAATTTCTGGGAACCCAAGGAAAGCGATGGATTTATTCTTTTGCACATTTTGAGATACCTTTCTCCTCGGGAAATGTTGATCCTGAGAAATTGCAGCAAACGATGGAAGGTGTACATCAGCAAACACTGCGAAGATTACTGGAAAACTGAGTGGAACATGGTGCAGAAATATGACAGGCCTCTTCTTCCCTTTAAGGACAATGTGTACATGATGCAACTCGCGAGGGATTTTCCTAAAAAGCATCTCGCTTTGAGTTTGAGCCGATCCAACTGCCACTCCTGTAAATCTCCTTCATTGTGCAACCACGTTTTCCTCAACGTTCCAATGCACGTGCTCAAGTATCGGAGTTCTTTCATCAAAATTTGGAGGTACCACGAGATTTTGAATTCCTCCATAAACGTTGGGGTTGTCGTGGGGCGAAGGAATGCATTTCAGGAAATATTCATCAACGAAACAAAAAGAATGAAAAAGTATCTAGCAGAAAACTTGCGATCCTACCTGGAGAGCCTGTCTGGAAGATCGTTGCTCAATTTCCAGACCGCCCCTTTCCTGATTTATCAATCACAACAAATAAATACGAGAATGTAATCTAATATTTAAAATTTTCTTTAGTTGTTCCATGTATTCTTTCTTTATATATAAAACGTAAATTAAAGGTAATGCAAAGGAAGCTCGACGATTTCGACTTTTTCTCCTGTTGTGAGCAACTGCTTTCTTCTCTGGTACTGCTCTTCGGTTTCGCCATGTCTCCTCAATTCTATGTATTCATGCCTGCCTGAATTCCGAATATCGATATCGATTGGCTCTTTCTCACTGTTTCTTCCCCCCCAAATGTCATCTTTGTCTCCTTCCTCTCTTCTTTCCTTTCGATGCACCACTTCTGTGCTTTCTTCTTCTTCTTCCAATTTTCTTTTGTTATTAATATTATCCCTTTTCTTCAACACAGACTCAAAGGGCTGCGAAATTTCATTGAGCGTGGCGGAAGGTTCCTGCGCTCTAGTCTCTGCGTTCACTGTTGACGGAATGAATTTTGGCAAGGCTTGGGAAGAGATGGGTTTCATGTATTTCCTTGCCTCGTCGAGTCTTTCCTGGAGATGTAATTGGCTCTTCTCCATACTTTCGTAGTAGCCCTCCATGATCTGATCCAGGTGTTTGTCTGTATACTTCATTCTCACCTGTTCCGGGTTCAGAGGGAGCAGCACCCATGTCCACATTGGAATTATAAAGTAGTCAAAATCAGGGTCCACCTTTTCTCTCATGTCCTTAGCAAATTCATCTGCTTCCTTTATGGACGAGAAGCATCCTCGCACTTTTATGGCTACAAAGTCGTTTTTTTGTCCTGCCGTTGGACCCACGTTGGAAATCAGGAGATAATTCTGTCCTGGAATACGAATAAACGGAGGGTCAGGCTCCGGAACTCTGGTTTTTCCTCCTCCTGCGTTTGTCTCACTGCTGTTTTCAGAGAAATTCGTGTTTTCATCTATGATTTCGCCATTTTCAGCTATTGATACCATTATTTCGTTTTATTTTGCTAAGATGAGCACTTTAGAAAGAATGACATAAGACATGACCATGCAATAATTTGATTTTGGTTAGATTGGATTATAAATTGCGATTTTTTTATGGATCGAAAAAAAAAGAAAAATTAATCGTTTCATTGAAGCACTAGTTGGTTTAATAGAAAAGAAAAGTTTTTTTACAACACGGCAAATACACCAGGATGTGCAACTACATTCATGGCAACGCTGTAATTGTGAGACAATGGATTGGAAGTTTGTGCCACATAAACATTTCCATTCACGTCGGTGGTGAAGGCAATGACTGCACTTCCAGAGCTGATAAATGTAATTGTTACGTTTCCATTAGAGACCTGAGTCAAATTTGCTCCGGGAATATTTGAAGAAGGAACCGCATAAAGGTAGCTCCCGTATATCAACAAATTGCAAGAACTGTTGAAAGAAGCTCCAACGTTGCTGTCTGTCAACTGTATTAAAGTGGAGAGAGATTGCATGCTCGCATTGGGCTGGGCTTCTCTGATGAGAACAGGCGTAGTACTCAAAGCTGTGGAACTCACGATAAAGTGCTCATTTGCATTTTCTTGCTGCAAGGCTGTGTTATCTCTGAAAGTTCTCTGGTTAGTTACGGCGAAAGACATTTCTGCTTTTTGTTTTTTTTTCTTTGTCCAAAAAAATCCAAAGACTTACTTTACTTGGTTGTTACTGATACAAAAGGCAAAGAAAAAAAATTTATGTTTTTGTTGTTGGAAATATAATTATTTTTGTTTCCACTGATTGACATTGTTGCATTATTCATTCTTTTGTTTTTCATGACAAAGATAGCTTTAATAAAAGTACAACTGCGTTTTCATTCTTTGCAAGATCTCCAACGAAAATTTTCAATGCTTTCAGAAAGGAAGGGGGGAGAGAGGAGACATTCAATTTCCCCTTTTCCAAGCCAGGGACCATTTCTTTCTTTTCTAATTTCGAGCGCAATTTACTTTTCCAATACTGTAAAGTGCGGAAGTTACCTAAAACTACAAAGGTGGGAGCTAATCTGTCGCTAAAGAGCACCTCAGGTGAGAGACAAACAATCTCAGGCTGAATTTTCCGCAACAGACTGGCGAAACAGCCTTCCTTCGAAGAAAAACACCCAAATCCTGAACGTGGAGAAAACAAAGAGGAAGCGAACGAAGGAAAAAGGGGCTTTGAAGTCTTTTTTTCTGCCTGTTCTTGCATTAAAATAGCCTGGCAGCTTTGCCCCAACCTTGCACTGATGATGGAATTGTCTGAGAACTGTATCAAAAGTATCACGGCACAACCTTGGTTCAGTAGATGATAGCAAAGGCTTCCTTGTGTGTGAAGCTTCTCAATTTGGTCCTGAAAGATGAAAAAGGAGTTCCCGACCACTTCCTCCGCTTTCTTCGCCATGGACATCCCAACTTCGCCAGGAAGCTCTAACGACAATTCAGTTTCCAGACGATCCAGCAACAAACTAATGAAGTTGAATCTTGTGTAAAGGAAAACTGACACGCCATTTTCCTCCTGAAAAACAGCGTGCAAAGAATATTCTTTGGATTTGCAAATAAAATGCCTCCTCGCCTGCTCGTCTGATAAAATAGAAGCTGCTGCTCCTCCCGGAGGGCATGTATAATAAGTGCAATCAGAGGTGTTCATATGCTTTTTCAATGCAAAGATAAAAGAATTTATTGGAGAATTTACTTTTTTTTGCAAAGGAAATTGCTTTGGTTGGTTTTTAGGTTTTTAAAGTCTACCTTTTTTGTTTTTTTTAAAAAAGCTCTTTCTTATTCTTCAATCATCGAATGATACGATAGTATCTGCATTCAACTGAACACAAATATGAATGCCTTTTTTTTTGTAAAGTTCTTTTTTTTTTGGATTCCATTCGTTCTCGTTTCCCTCCTCCTCGCGCTGAGATGACTTTCTGCTTTCCAGCGCTTGGGTCATGTCCATTTCAATGTTCTTCACATTAGCAATGGCGTAGTCCACAACTTTCTTCTCAAGTGCCCATTTGAAGAATCTTCTTTGACAGGAAGAAGTGTTCAGCTTGAGCTCGGAATTGCTGGTGGGAGCGTAGATTTCTTTGTTTCCTCTTCTGAAAGGATCAAATTCTTTTTTCCTGTATTTTTTTAGGTGTATGGTGTAATCTTCATGCATGTTGAACAATTCCTCTACATTTCCTTCGACGTCGAAAAGTGGATAAACAATGACGTGATCTTTGGAGTAGTTGGTTACCAACCAGTCAATGATTCTGAGAGAAACATATTTCTTCTTTCCCACTATATCGTAGAACATCTTCCAGTTTCTTGGATGTTCGTAAAATTGTGCAAGGGAAGGATCCCCTTCCAGCTTACATTTTTGTTTTGTAAATATAATATTCCTCTTTGTCATTTCATTCACCCACCCCCTTCGGCGTGTACTGTGTGCACGATGTGATTGCCTTGTGAACTAATTTGTTCTCTTTCTTATTTCTTGCTTCGCGTTTTTTATTTTCTTTGATTGGCCATCCATTGAAAATCTAATCTAATTTGAGAAAATGTTATGAGTTCTTCTTTGCATAGAAAAACAAACAAGGAGAACGATGAAATAATTTTTGTTGCTTCTTATGTAGAATTTCTCAAATAAAATATTTTCACCTCATATTTACTCATTGTTTCTCTTTCTTGCGCGAAAGTAGTTAATGTGAAGAAACAAATTAACTGCACAATTTACCTATGTAGTTTATTAATTTATTTTACGTTATAAGTACAGATAATAAGAGAAGAAGGAAAGGAAAAGATCAATCACAGCAGGCAGTGCAGTGCTTCACGTTAGATGCGATACACATATTCTCCATCTACTTTGTCATATCCTATGACTCGCACTCCTTCAATTGGCAATGTTAGGTACAACTCCTCTGGGAGAAAGAGGGTGTGTAGGTTGATGAGTCTCTCAAAATCCTCGATCTTTCCCGCTGAGAATTTCTTTCCTAGTCGGAGCGTTCTCAAGGACAACGGCAGGCTTGTAATGGAGTGGTCGAACATCTCTCCAAGGGAATACGAATCCGGACAACAGATTCTCGTTTTCAGGTGGAAGCAGGAAAGATTGCAGTCCTGTTTGGAGAGGAATGTCTCAACCACTTTCTATTGTATTGCAAAATTCTTGATGAATACGACCCTTATTTTTACTTTTCTTGATGGATATAATAGCGCATGGGCAATAAATTACTATTTTACCTGCATATTGTATCACGTCTATTTGTCATCACAAATATTTGTCCATTGAGAAGAAAGAAGAAAATTACCTAATTGTTGTGATGATTGCACATAACAATTTCAGAAACGAGAAAATAAAAAAATAATGTTTTCATTTGATCATAGTGACTCCTCCCTGAGATATCAGCGTTTGAGAGAATGTTAGAGATATTTAGTGACACTGCAATACATGCAGATTTCCTGAATATTTACAACTTGCTGAGAGGGAAGATAGTGATCAACTTTCTCAAGAATGGTGAAGAATTCAAGGCTTTTGTGAACAAACCCTACCTGTCCTTGTCCACTCACAAGAAGGAAGAGTTGAGCTGCTGTACAACCCCATCACATTATCTGAACATTGTTGACACTGGTTTTTTCAGCACAACTTACTTAAATGTCATCCAAATGCACATTGGAGGACTATACATACATGGAACACTTTACATCAATGAGTGGAGGTGGTGGAAAAAAGTGCACTTAATTATACACCAAAGCAAGGGACATCTCGCTAGCTGGCTGCTTGGATGCGTTGAGCTTCATCATTCACAAGAAAATTCCAGAAGAAGATGTGAAAAAAAAGGATAGAAGAAGACGTGGTTCACTTGAAAACTGCATGGTTATCACAAGCATTCTTCTTCGCATGAAAGAATTCATCAATGCTAATGGAAAGTACTTTGTCAATTAAGTTCATCAATCCATTATTTTATATACACTTTACACTTTGAATTTTTGTATTCATCTTGATTTCAAAAAATATCAAAAGAGCACAGAAGGCTCTGCATATTCTATCTGGAAGACACAATGCGCATACTCCTCAAATTTACTGAAAAAAGATCTCACTTTCTCCTCAATATCAACGCTCAAACATACAACTAACTCCATATATGATATGTCAAGGGAAAAAAAATAAAGAAGAACAAAGTTTGAAAAGATACGTCAAGGTTAACATAGGCACAAGACACGCCAGTACAATCTGTTCTCCCAGCTGATGCAAAAAATTGTATACATCTTCTACAAAAATTATATAATGTTGGCATTTCCTGGCATTTTGTTTGAACTTTGATGTAACTGAACACACACCTTCTTCACTTCGTTGCTTGTCCATCTCTGACTTCTTGCTGTTAATTTCATTAAGAGATTGTTTGAGTGAATCCAGACACAGATCTATATATACAACAAAGTAAATAAGAAAGAGAAGAAATGAATATGAAACATGAACTATGAAACCCAACTCGCATCCGTTGTTGTCTCGTTTGATGATGATTGACTATCATCCTCATCCTCCGCATTTGAATGAGTCCCATGCAGCAGATGTGAGTAATACACCATGTGGCTATTGTAGGGAAAAAGGAGAACAGGAGAACAAAGTGTGCAGCACCTCTTTGGAATTCTTTGACATGTCTTACATTTGAGGTTGTAATTGTTATCATCACCGTGAGCGAAAGTTCTGTGTCTTTTGAAAAGCCAAGGTGCAACAGTGTAAACAACAAACTGCAGAGTACTTGCGATTATCCATTCGCAAAAGTAAGAAGGACCAAAGACGCCTTATAAATAGAAATAGGGCCGCGAACTTTTTTTTTTAGGCGGCTTTTGCTTTCCTGTTGAAAATGAAGCTAAGGTCGCTTACATAAGTTCAGACATATAGCTTGGTGTGCACAGAGATGAAAAAAAAGATAATACAACAGGGGTTCTTTTTCCAACTATTTTATGTTTCCCCTCTCTAATATCCCAAATTATCATTGTAAAGTGCATTGCACGCTTCATATGAGCAAAGTTTACATTTAAGGAGTTTCTCAAGGACTTTTATGAGACCTTCCACGTCCGCCGCCGCGTCGTGCGCGTTTGGCAAGGGTGAAGAAAACAGATACTGATAGCACATCCCAAGGGAAGCGGAGGGAACTATCCCAAGTTGTTTCATCTTACGCAGGGTGAACAGCGAATCCCAGAACACCACGCTGTAGTACGGAAAGTGCACGCGCGCATCAAAGTATTCCTTCACCAGGAGAGGAAAGTCCGAGTGTCTTCCATTGTGTGCAATCATTATAATCACCTTTTTGAAGTTGTTGCTTATCTCCTTGAGCCAGTTGATGAACCTCCTTCCCACATAGAAGAAGATTTGCTTTCCACTAACTTTTTCATTGGTTATTCCAGTAATCTCCGTGGTAATGGGAGGAATTGAACGCAGAGGATTTACCAGCTCATTGAAGGCTTTAGCAGTTCCAGTATCCCGCGCAGCAATTTGAATAATCTTCTTGCGGACTTCATCTATGAACTCTAGATCCAACACCACGACTGAATACAAACCATCAAAGTCAACACCCTTTGCATAAGAGGAGCTCATCATGCTCTTGGGTGTTCACCAAGGAACTTCCTATAGATGACGAAAAAATAAATTATAAACATTCATTTCCATTCATTTCAGAGAAAATGAAAAAAAAGGAATTTACTTAGCTACGCCGTTTTGGTAATTCAAACAAAAATCAAATGGTAAAAAAAAGATCCAAATTGACAATATTTCTTTTGTTATCATCATCTGCGCAAAATTTTAGATTTTTTAACAATGTTCTCTTTTTTTTTCACACTTCCCAAGTAAGTTTGGAACTTGAAATATTTCCTCAATTTCTCTTATGGACGAATTGAATTTTATCTTTGCCTTTTAATTTTTTTTCTTTGCTCTTTAATAGCATTTTTATAAAATCACAGTGAAAAAAATTTATATTTGTTTTTTGTGCATTGAAAGAAGCGAAAAAAGAAAACATAGTAAATAAATGACCACAGCTGCTCCGATCACTACTCCACCTCCAAAGGGCGCCTTCAGAGCTCAGGTGTTCCTGGGTTCTCCTGGCGGCGACGATGAAAACACCAGCACTACATCGGTTGACCAGATCATCAAAGTGCTAAAGCAGGAATTCACGGTGCTGCTCGTGGAGAGTCCTACGGGAAGGCAGCTGTACAATGCAGTGTACGCCATAAGATACAAGCCTGATCCCTATGGAAAGGGCGTCTACGAAATCGTCTATGATGATCTCACTTTGCTGCACGACAACTTTCATGAAAGTCTTATTCGCACCTGGCTGAACAAGAAGATATTCAACAATGAGAACTTTCTCTTCGTGGTGTACGATATTCCACTGCATGGCAGTGTCAGGTTCTACAAGGCTCAGATCACAAAGTCGAGTGGAGCTCCAGTGAGTGCAGTGCAATCCCAATTCACCATGCAATCGGCTCAAGCTGACGTGAGTGATACCACTACTCCCACCACTGAAGGGAACAGTGTCACAACTCCCCTTCCCCCATCCACGACAGTATCTACTCCTTCCACTGCTCCTCCCACCCCTCCTGCTTCTGGTGTCTTATCTATCAGCAGTCCAATTCCAAGCACTTCCAGTTCTCCTTCCACGCATGCAGCATCGCCACCGTCAACAACCTCGAAGGGACAGCAAAACTTTCTCCAACGCCATTCAGATTACATTTGCATGTGCCAAGGCAGGAAATATCCACATTTTCATACTCTCCGCAAAAGTTACTGTTATTGTCCTGGGCAAAAGCCAAAATACCTCAAACAAAGGATTCCAGTGAAATTGCTTCACGTGAAAAATGCTTTTCAAGACAGCATGAATCTCTCTCAAGAAGACATTATTCGAGGAATTGAGGAAAATCAGCAAAACATAAAACCTAATAAAATGCAAATGATGCAACCTAAAAAGAAAAGGGGCTGTCCTCCCGGAAGACATTACAATCCAAGTACTGGATTGTGTGAAAAAACCTTTCAGTTCAAAAAGCCGTGTCCCGCGGGATCCTTTTCAGCACCTGATGGATGTCGAAAGGTTAAATTTGCAAGATAAAAAATCAAAAAGAAATTATTTGTTATTGGTTTAAGTAGGATGCAAAGTTTACATGGGTATTGTGGTGTACTTGGTTGTTGAAATAATAATAAAGATAAATCATGACACGTTGTTTCACTTTGAAGTCAATGAAGAGTGTGAACAAAATATTTAAGTCGTTTCTAACGCTTGCATGGGCTCTTCTATTTGAAAAAAACACGCCTGGAACTCGTATTAGTAACAGAAAGGAGTAATAGCCAAGATGTCGGTAGGCGACATCTGCCTCCGTGTGTGCCTTTCTGACATTGTAGTTTTTGTCATGTGTCTGTTTGTTGACATTGTAGTGGTTTCTTTGTGCTTTTTATTGTTCTCCTTCTCTTTTGTCTCTCTTTTCCTTTTCTCTTCCCCCCCCCTGACATCCTGACTTTTCTGCCATCTCTGCCATCTTCCCTCCTGTACACTCTTTGTCTTTGTGACTTTTCTGCCATCTGTGCCTTCTTCTTTCTTTTTACCTTCTGACATCCTGCCATTTCTGCCATTTCTGCCATCTTCTTTGCCTTTTGCCTTCTGACATCCTGACTTTTCTGCCACCTCTGCTATGTTCTTTGTTTGTGCTCCTTGGCTTCTTGACATCTCTGCCATCTTGGCATTTCTGCCATGTCCAATGTCGTGTACTGACATTTGCTGACATTTGCTGACATTTGCTGACATTTCCTGACATTTCCTGACTTTTATTGACATTTCCTGACTTTTCTTTGACCTTTTGGTGTATTTCTTGTTTTAAACTGGCTTTAATTTTTGGATATTTAATCAAGCTTTTCATCATCATGTACATTGGTTCTCACTTATCTTTTCATACTTCATATTCTTTAAGATATGCAGGCTTCTTCTGTGCTCTTCTGGTGTTCTTGGCGTCGGCTTTCCTTTCTGCTGGAGCCTTCCTCTTCTCCCCTGCCAGTTGAGCACTCTGTGTCTGCTTTTGCTTCCTCTTCTCTGGGCCAGGTTGATTCACTGCTTCCCCGGTGTTCTCCATCACTCTTTGTACCCAACGTGACTGTCCTGTGGCCTGTGGTTGCTTGGAGGTGTTGTTTGTTTCCATCTGCTCCTCTTCTTCCACTTCCTCCTCTTCCTTCCCTTGCTCTCCTTGCTCCTCTTCTGAGCTGCTGGTTGCTATGTCGGAAATAGAAGACATGGAAGAGTCTGACTCTTTCTCCTCAGCTTGTTCCTTGCTGCTGCTGGTGCTTTCTTTCCCTCTCTCCTCTTTCTCTGCTACTGCCTGCTGTCTCAGTGTCTCTTCCTGCATAGCTTTCTCCCTCTCCTTCCTCGCTGCCATCACTTCTTTCATTTTGTTGATTCTCTGCCTTTGCTCTTCTTCTCTCTTTCTGTATGCCTCATCTTGTAGTCGTTCTATCTCCTTGAATTTGGCAATTTCTTTATCTTGCTCTTCCTTCTTTTGCTTTTCCATTTCCTTCAGCCTTTCGTCTTCTCTGGCCTTCTTTTCTTTTTCTTTCCTCTCCCATTCTTCTTTCTCCCTCTCTGCTTTCTGTCTTACCCTTACCCTTTCCCTTTCCATCTGCCTTTGCCTCTTCCACAACATTCCACTCTATGTTTCTTCCCTTTCCTTTCTTTTGCGCTTCAACTCTTCAAGCTGTCTTTCTAAATCTTTCTCCTTTTGCAACTCACTGTCTGTCTCCCTCCCTTCTCTTACCTCCTCCCTTGGTTTAGCAGTTGGCTCTTCCCCTGATTGGCTGGGTGCACTTCTCTCTTTCTGTGTCCTCCTCCTCTCTTTTCCATCTTCAGGGTGTGCACTGTGAATCACTCTAGGTAGTTCGTCCTCTCTCCCATCATCATCTGGGTGGGGCTGTATAGCTGTAAACAGAAGTAAATTTGTGGCCCTTGCTGGTGAACCTTGATTTTTTCTCCACTTACGTGACACATCCTCTGAGCTTCTGTCTTCTTCGAAAAAGTCTCTTCCTTCACCTTCACCTGTCCTCACAGTTGGCATTCTTCCCACCATCCCTTCTGTTTGCACTTCATCATCTTCTGCCTTCATCCCATTGTATGCCATATGCCTCTAACAATCCTCTCCTTTCTTCATTCAGGTTCTTCAGCTTTTGGAACCTGCAGTTTTTTTTGTTAACCTTCTGCTCACCAACTGTTGCTCCCATTTGGTACTTACACTAATGATCCTGTGGCATTTGCTCGGGTCACATCTGGAGGTGCGTAGTACCCATTAACCAGCCTTCCCAGTCCTGTGTCAAAAGGAAAAAAGAAGCAATTTATGGTGACTAAGTGGAGTGTAACAGTGTAAGTTCTTTTTACTCACCTTGCCTTGCTAGCTGCTCTGCAATTGGTCTCCATTTGCTCATTATTCTGTACTCTGGGTTGGCGCCAACACGTCGGTTCTGGGTTATCCAAGCTAGGCGCACTGACTCCCCATTAACAGTTAGCAACTTCTCAATGGCTATCTCAACCTCAGTGCATTGTCTGATTAGTGCACTGGGTGTTTTGGTGGGTATTGGTTCATCATCAGGGTACTGTGACAGCTCTATCCAATTTTTTTCTTGTTCAGAGAACCTGTCATCTGAAAAGAACATGGTTTAACTTGCTTACACAGTGCTGTTATACTTACTTGACTCGATATTTATCCTTTGCCTAATAGCATATGTTACGAACTCTATTGCAACATTCAATGTTTCCACAGACACCTCTTCTTCAGGGGTTTTCATGGCAAATACTGGCTCCAACTCATGCAACACCAATGCTACTCTTCCAACATAGCTGACAGATTTTCCGTATGCTGCTACATTAAAACAGTTAGCATTACCGTTAGCAGAGAAATGCATGAAATGTTTCAAAGTGAGAGTGGAAATTGTTTGTTGTCATGCAGAAAAGTTTTGAGGAAAGCCAGTCTTTGAGTGCGAAAATGTGTTACTGTGGTGATACACTTACATCCAAAGCACTCTTCAACGTAATTTGAGTGTGAAATTCGTTGTGCCTCCTGATAGAACTCCTTCATTCGGGCATCTGCTTCCTCACTCAGGTCATATACTACTTCCTGCATTTTTTTTGTTAGCATTGAGTTATAAGTTCTCTCTTACTTTGACATTGAATTACCTTTCCATCAGCATGAAACTTCCATATGGAGTAGAACAAGTCATCTAAAGAGAACTCACCCTCTTCTAGGCCTTTTGGAAGTGGCTTTCTCAGGTCTTCCCAGCGACTGCTCACTGGTACAGGGCAGAATACCAAGAACCGAGAAAATAGTCCATCACTGTTGTCTTCGTACCACTTTATCATTGACTCCATCTGAGTGAATCCTGTTACATTGAAGCAAGGTTTCTCAATGAACACTGGCTGTTGTGTCTTGTAGGTTTTCTCAATCTTCTTCCCTTCAAAGAGCTTCAACAACAATGCACGGTCATGTCGGCTGGCTGTATACAATATATTAATGGAAAGCTGACAATGTATACTAATTGCTGTTGAATTAGTGGTTGAGGAAAGGATAAAGGGAGTTGAATGTGAGAAGAACAGGTGAATGTAAATAGAGAGGACAGAGGAAGGGGTGAGAGTTGAAAGATTCATGATAAACAAACTTACATTTTGCATGATACAAGTCTATCTATGAGATAAAGCTGGACAACTCATCGGTGATAGCAATTAATCTGTTACCAGGACTGTTGAACAATAACACTCCAAGACCCTCGAAAGTGAAGTCTGTTGTGAGATAACAAAATCAGCACTAGTGTTAACAATGATAGGATAGAATACTTACTTCACCCAAGAATCTTTACAGTCTCATCAATTGCAGAACCAGACTGGTTGTTGATGACGAAGATACATAACACAACGAATATTCCACTCTTTCTCTCTCGATGTCAGATGGCACCTCTCTCCAAATGGCAACAGGGGACATCTTGGCTATTAGTGACAGAAAGATGAAAATTAACTTGTAATTGTAAAAGGAAATGAAAGTAATAGTGCCTCTTTGGATCGTTGGTCACAAAATCAGAGTGACAGAAGTAACAGCACACGTGATGACAGGCATCTCGGGCAATTTAGCGTAAGGCTATGACGTTATGATTACATGTGATTGCACCTGACCTTCATTGATTCTCACTTATAAAAGTATGCAAGGGAAGGCTTTTGTTCCTCATCAACTCACCCACACATTCCTTGTTTATCTTTATTATAATCTTTTTTCGCATTGCTTTTGTTTGTTACTTTATTTCATGAATTTTGACTTAACAAAGCTCGAAAATGCTCTCTCTGGATGCAGATTCTTTGCAATTTTGAATGACGATATTTTGGATAAGTACATCAGACCAGCGCATAACTGTAATTTAATTCTTTTTATTGATTATTTTGTTTCTGTATTTTGTGTTATTCATATTTATCTAATTTTTATTTCACCCGACAGTATCCACGCTTGAAGTATATATTTTGAGCAAGTACATCAAAGAGCATTACATTGCGCTCAAGCGTCCGAACATTATTGGCCATATATGTAGAGACACTTTGGAAAAGCTACTCAAAGACGTTGATTTCTTCCCTTCTTTTGGAAAGTGAGTATTTTTTATATTTTTTACGTGGTGTAGTCTTCTTTGTTTCTTTGTTCTTTTATCTCTTGTTTTTAATTCTGTACATATCAGTATCAGCCACGATAACTACAACAACCCAACAATTGCCGAGCTGGTGTTAGAAGGGACCCTATTTCGACGGATGAATGGCATTACTACTTGGAAAGGTCCTTCAAACAAACAAAGAAACGTAGAAATCCCAAGTTTGTCGCTGTGGGTCAAACTTGATTGTCTGAAACGCAGGAACTCAGAAAATGAGATACTCTATCCAGCTTCGGAAACAGCCATGAATGAGCTAATTGGCAATGTCAACGTCTTTCGTGTCAAGGTTCTCGACTTGCTTAAAAAAAATAATAGACAAGGCGGGGGAGATGGTGGCAAAGATCGAGGTATATCGTTGGCTAGTTTTATTTTTCTTTCTCTCTTTCTCTTCGACTAATATTGTTTTTAACTATTAGAAAAGGGAGTTGTAACAACAAAAGAGAAGAAAGAGGAGAAGAAAGAGGAGAAGAAAGAGGAGAAGAAAGAGGAGAAGAAAGAGGAGAAGAAAGAGGAGAAGAAAGAGGAGAAGAAAGAGGAGAAGAAAGAGGAGAAGAAAGAGGAGAAGAAAGAAGAGAAGAGAGAAGAGAAGAAAGAGGAGAAGAAAGAGGAGAAGAAAGAGGAGAAGAAAGAGGCAGAAGAGACAAAGGAAAAGAAGGCGGAAGTGAAAAGGAAAGTTATTTCAATAACAGAGGATAAATCCAAGGAATACAAGGAAAGGGAAGTGATTATAATAATGGATGATGATGAAGAGAAGGAGGCGAACAAATTGAAGAGGAAGAAGATAGCAGAAGAGTTCACTGCCAGGAAGCAGCAACGCAAAGCCGTCGTCTCGGCAGCAAAAATGCAAAAGCAAAAAGGTAACGTTATGTTTTATAATATAATCTCTCCTATTTGTTATTAAATAATTACTAAATGCCCCTTTTACAACAAAAGATAAAGAAGAAGCAAAGGAGGAGGAGAATTTAGAGAAGAATCAACCAGGGAGAGAAGATCCATCCTCTATCACTACTGCTACCACTATCGAGCCTCAAAGCTCCTACGCCCAAGACGTGGAAATGCCACAAAAGCAAATCGGTAACGTTTTACAATCTCTCCTATTTGCACGTTCTGTCGTTACTAAAATTATCTTTTTATACAGACATGGCAGCAAAAAATAAAGAAGAAGCAAAGGAGGACCTGGAGAAGAATAAACCAGGAAGAGAGCAGCCAGTGTTCATCATCAGTGATGTGCTCTATGACCATGGCAAACGGAAAACGATGACGACAGGTAATGTGTTTCCACTGTTTTGTTTATACTGAACTGCAAATAACTTCCGTTTTTATTAGAAGTGGAAGAGGAACTCTCTGGAAAAGAAAAGCAAGAGGAGAAGAAGAAAAAACAAAGAAAAGATCCAATGATCTTCCAGGACACGGACACACGTGGAAGTGTCACAGTTGAAAACAAAAGGAGATCGGGGCGAATGTTGGAGAAGAAAAAGACCAAGAACCAAAAATAATGGAATTGCGTCGTTGTATGTAAGAGCACAAGATTCAAATAAATCTCTTTTATTTCTCATAATTGAACGCCTTTTCTTCCAAGATGTGATAAATGATGGTGGAATAACAAAGAATGATTGATCTACGATTTTTTAAAAAAACAAGTTCACTTTTTCTCACTTCACTTTTCATTTGTTCATTTGAATCCAAATTTGCACACACTACAATAAAGAGAAGATTACAACTTACAACATTGTTTTCTTCCATCACAAATAAAATCAACACAAAGAAAATGGTTCTTCTGGCGCATGATCATTGGAATGTTAGGAACCTCCTTATTTCTGTGCCTTTATGAATCGCTTTGATCCACTCCAAGCCTTAACAAATTAAATTCATTATTCCTTCAATTTCAATACTGATTTTACCAATCCAAAGAAAACAAAAATGAGATCTACGATTTTCAAAACAGCTCAATAAACGATGATGAGTTCCTTCTCACTTCCTATTTGTTCACTTGATAAAAATAAGATGGAATACAAATTTGTACATTATAAGATCAGTCCCTCTGTGCGCAATTGGGTCAATTCAAATGAACCTACGCTATGGATAGAGTGCGCCAATGACCTTTTGGGGTCATTTTTTAAAACGAAACAGCGGGTTTCCTTGTATGACATAGCCAATCTTTCAGAAAAGTATGTATGTTTTACTGAAAATTTTCATTCTTGGTCATTTCATCTTCTCTTATAGAGATTTGGAGGGAATTTCCAATTTATGTTGCTGTCAAAAGAAAAGGCTAATGAAATGTATTGTAAATTTGAGACATGAAATCTTGTTGGACGTGAGGGAACTCAATTAAACACAGCAAACAATATGTTTATGCTATTCTTATTGTTCTTTTTTCTTTCACGCTTGATTGTTGATTGTTTTCTCTCTTCTTTTATTCCTTTTTAAATTAGCAAACTTTAAACTGCTTTCTTGTTTCCTTTCCTTCTTTTGTATAAAATTTCATAGTTTTTTTGGATTTTATCTCTTTTAACTTCTTGGCAATTTGGATACATATATATTAATTTGTCTTTCTTCTGTTTTCTCTTTTCTGTTTCCATTTCATTATCTTCTTTTTCCTTTTATTCTCCACTGTTTGGGATTAGACCATGAGTAGCTGAGTCCCCACCCTTTGAGATAAACAATGTATATGATATTGCATTTATATTGTTTGTAAAGCTGAAGAGAAACAAGGGAGAAGAAGAATGGTGGTTGATTTTGATAAAGTTGCTTTTGTCAAGGGATAAGGTTGAAATAAATGTATATTCTTATTACAAAAAAAAACAATGATATATAATACCTAAGTTGTGCTTATGAGCACATGATCCAGGAAGGGTGTTAGGAACGACTTACGAAGAATTGCACGAGCTTGCCATCACGTGTGAGTTTTGTTTGATGAGTGACTGATTTTGTGAATGTGAATAAAAAGTAGGAGATACATTTACATGACTTGTTGTGTAGGTTCTATCTTATCTTATCCTCTAATTCTCGTACATTGTTTGTTGAGTTGAGTTGACTTAGTATTTGAAATTTAAATGAAGAAATTGTTTTTTAAAAAAATGCAAGCAATAATACGTTGAAAAGTGAAACACAAAAATATATTTCTTGATTTAAGTAGACCAAAAATGTCAAACAAAAGACAGAGAAAGGGTTGTTCTATTGCAAACAAAGTTAAAGAACAACCAAAAGATGATGATAACATTGTCTCCTCCTCCCCTGGAAGCAAGGTGACGACTGATGTTGATATTTCTCCAGCAACAGTTACTACTACCACTTCCACTTCTGTCAGCTCTGGAGAAATAGCACCTCCTCCCTCTGCTTCCAGTGATACCACTGCCATCTCTACGTTATCACCTTTGCCACTTTCTCCTGCAAATGAAGTTGAAAGTGAAAAACAAATTGACAAGAAAAGGATGACCTACTTGACCACCACAGATGAGGTGGTGAAAGTGTTAAAAGTAAAAGGCAAGAAAAGAAAACCAGAGTGCATCATATGCAAGGAAAGCACAAATTATTACATGAAGTGCTGCAATGTAGGGTGCTGCCAAGAGTGCTTATACCGATGGCTGGATAAACATGATTCTTGTCCTCACTGTCGAAAGACACAAACCATTAACAGACCAGACTTAAAACTATCAAAGTTAAAATCAACCACAGAAGCCTTGCTTCACAACTATTTGGCGATCAAACAAGAACTGGAAAGAACAGTAACAGAATACGTTACTTTACAATTCAATTTGCCTCCAGATGAAAATGGCACTTTTATAATTGAATTCCAGTAATAAGGTATAACTCTACAACCTTACTTCTCATATAAAATGAATAAATCTAAAATTTTTACTGTTTGTTTTTCATTTTATTTTTTTGCACGCACTCGTTTATCTCTCGTCACATTCTACGAGGCAGAAACGTCAATGTTTTTCTTAAAATCCATTCCAAAAATGTAGTGGGTGGTAAGATTGCGACCAGGCACTTGCCGCTTGTTTTCCCCTCTGCAGGGGGGCCACATTTGGGTCGACTCTTTCACAGATAATTCCTTTGCCGCAAATGGCATTCTCCAGTAGTCCTCAGAGAATTCTGGCTTTGGATAATTCTTGCTCTCGCAAAATTTGTTGAACTCTCCGGTGAAATGCTTGAAAGGCACGTAGTATTCCTTGTTGAAGCAGATGACGGTGTCGTCCTGTAGGAATTCCTGCAGCACATTTACTCCACATAACAGCGACCTTTGAGCATCGAGGAAACATTTGGGCACCACGCCCCAAACGCTGCGTTTTCCCGTGCGCTGGAGGGTCAGCAAGTAAGCCATGTTGACCTTCTTGATGATGTTGGGCATTTCAAGCTTGAGTTTTTCTCCCAGAGAGGTATCCGTGTTGGTAACAACCTTCATAAACTCTATGACAAAGAATCTTCTCGCCACACTCCCTCCAGCGTCCCTGAACTTTGGAAACTCATTGGCTGCCATGCTTCCCGGAACCTTCCATACCACGTCCTTGGGCCGGTAGTGCTTGATGGCCACGCTCACGTGCTCTCCTGTAACCATGCTTTGGAAGGTAGCCTGGTCAATGTTAAAATCCTTTTTCACGTCCATGCAGAGGAAAATGAACTTGTCATGTATGCCCTGCAGGCTGAATATCAGCTCTGTTCTATTTCCCAGCACTCCAACATCTTCCATCTCATAGAAGTTGCTCATGACGTTCAGAACAGTTCCCTTTCCGGTTCCTCCTTGTCCCACAAGATAGAGTACAATTTCCCACTTGTCCTTTTCTCTCACGTCGTACAGCATTCGACCCATCATTACGTAAGGCCATATTTTGACGTCACTTTCCACGTATCCTTGGAATTCAAAGATGCTGTCCAGAACAGGGGTGGAAATCGTGTCCCATTCTTCCAAATCCATGATGGAATCGTCGAATTCTTGAGGGAAGTACTTTGCAGCCACCACTTCTGAGGAAAGCGCGCCCTCCATTTCAAAATTGTGGAATTTATGTTGGTCTGCAAAGTACACGCCGTTGGGGAAAGCAAACACATGTCTATCTTTTTTCAAATTAGGAAAACGAGCTTCACTGTGAGAGGTGAGATTTTCTAGCAATTTCTTCTTGTGATCTTTCTTGTTGTACGTCGCCCACATTTCGTAGTTGCCTTCGTACTTTAGAAATTCTTCGGCCTGCTTTTGAATCTCTCCCACCATTTTCCACGCACAGAGTGGAACTTTGTTTTCCGAAATCCTTTGCTCATAAACGTATCCGTTCCATCTCCTGTAACCTCTCTCGTAAAAACAATTCAGACAGTAGTTGATGAGAGAAAGAGTGGGGTCCTCGGGAATCACAGAAGGAACGTGGATGCTGAACCTGGTCTGTACGTTAGGGTCGTTGTTTAGTAAACTATTCCAATCTTTGCTGAAGGTGATGCAGTATCGGCATAAGGAATACAGGGCCAGGTAACCATAATGTATCGCTTCCAATATCTTAATGAGCTTGTTGATGCGATCCGAGTAGAATTTCTTTTTCTCTCCCTGGCTTCTTCTCATCAAGCATTCGTACTTGAGTTTCAGCTGCACCACGGGAAATGACAATTGTATTTTTTTGTAGTAAAGCTGGTGTTGATCCAGCGATGGCTCTGAAATTTCAAAGGCTTTCAAGATGTGAGGTAAACACGCAATGGTTTCGACAGTTTCATTCTCATGTATCCATTTACTGACCAAGATGTCGTACGAATTTCCTATGGATTGCGTTTGCTGGGAAAGGGCAATGGGCTCAGAAGAAGTGGAAGTGGAGCTTGAAGAGCTTGATGAATCCGATGATGATGCCGATGACGATTGTGAAACCGAAGTGACATCGCGAGCTTCATCGTCGCTTTCACTTTCATTGGTGATGGGCTGCATTTTCTTTCTTTTTGCCAGCACTTTCAAGTTGTCTGAAGAATGGTACTGGTGTCCATTTTCCACTTCGCTTTCGGTTTCATCAGAAGCAGAAGGAGTCAAGTTTGTAATTACTCTTCTCAGCAGCTCTTCTGGCTTTCTTTTCTTGAAAGGGGAAGAATAAGAACTTTTATTAGATACATCGTCAGTGAAGTTGAGCTCTTTCTCTTTCACCATGGATCATTAAAAACCTCGTGTATTCATGCAAACATTCTTAACGGCAGTAACCTTTTTCTCCAGAAAAAAATAAGTGAAATGCAAAAGAATATGACGTGCTCTCATGAATTTTTTGGGATCTGGGTGACTTTAAAAATATTTATTTATTGTGCGTCGCTGTGTAAAACCAAAATGTTTTTTTTTCGGAACATGTGAAAAAACTGAGAAATGGCCTTCAAAGGTATAAAAAAGACCATCGACAGCGCTCGCTTTTCCAACCATAATCTCCTTGCCTCACCATGATGCTCTCCAGAAGAGAACCGTATGGAAACTGCTGCATTGCCACCCAGGACATCAAGAGGGGTACTCTCATTATGACAGAAAATCCCTTGGTGTTTGTCCCCATTCTTCTTATCAAGAGACCAGTTTCCAAGCAAGAGGAATTCTACGCGCTGTGTGGGGGTGACAAATGCGGGAAGCTGCTCAAAGATGATGTGTACACCTGCCACAAGTGCCTGATGGTCTTTTTCTGCAGCATGGAGTGTTGTAGCAGTTTTGATCGCATTCATTCCCTGGAATGCACTGGTGATAAGAGTCTCATTCGCACCAGCAATGTGAAGCTTTTGATGCGTGTACTCGCCGTGGGAATCAACCTTGTCAAGACTCCCCTGAAGAACAAGCAGGCATCGGAAGATTCGATTGACAGCGACGAAAAGGAGGACCTGTCCGAGGTGAACAAAAGATTCTGCAAGATCTATAGTGAGAGCTTTATCAGGGAGAGCTTTCTCATTATCAAGGCCAACTCTGTTAGTGTTCACTCTTTCCTCGGCCGGTGGGATTACGCCAAGGCGATCTACCTCATTTCCTCTTACTTGACCCATTCCTGTGTTCCCAACTGCTTCCTGGAGTACAATGGACTCACTCTCAGTCTGCATGCCAATGTTGACATCCCCAAAGGAAAGGTTTTGACTGTGTGCAAGTACGAGGACCTCATGCTTATGAGATACCACGAGAGAAAGGTTGCTCTCAGCAGGTGCATGGGAATGGTGTGCCACTGTGCGCTCTGCAAGTACGAAGAGGAGAACGGCTCGGTTCAACTGGAAGAACTCAAAGATCAGGCCTCCGACTCTTCTTCCTCCTTCCCATTGCAGAATCCAAATCTTCCCACGAGTATCCCCCCCTCTTCCTCCCTCAATAAGTTTCTTACCAATGAAGAGCTCCTTATTGTAATGTGCAAAGCCATACACTGTCCCTCCGACGAGTCCGTCCGCAATCTCGCTTTGATCACCTTGATCATCAAGGAGTGTGGGAAGAACATCTCCATCTACTCCCTCGCTTCTCTGTTCCTGCACCTCAGCACCTTGCAGACCCTTTATCCCGTTGCGACCTTCTTCTTGGATAAGCACAGGATTCCTTTGGCCTTCTTTGAGCACGTTAACATGCTTCAGAAAAAGAGAGGAAACGCGCTCCAACGGGAGACTGGAAGCCTTTACTGGTACATCTGGTCTCAAGTCTATAGTACTCTTTTCCTGATGTCCAAAAAATCTTCTGCTGGGGAAAAGAATGACGTGGAGAAGAAGTACTTGAAGAATCTGTTGAGTAGAATCGGCTGTGAAGGAGACAAGATCCTGCAAATGGACTCCTACGTTAATCAGGATTTCTTTGCTTTGTTGTCATTGTGACGTGATGTGAGAGGAATGAAATAAAGAAAAAAATAGTTAAATGCGAGAAGACTGGTAGTTTAATTTTTCCTTTTAGCCCGATTGCTTTTTTTTACATTTGGGGAAAAAGAGAAAGCAGGGATGGGATTTATTACTCCTGTTCACTGGCAGAGCCACCGCCACTGTTGCTTCCATCTGAGTGTAATGAGGAGGCTTCTTCTTCATCATCGTCACCTTGTTTTCTCTTTCTTCCCCGTTTGCAGTTTCTCTTAAGACTTTCGTTCACCTTGGTTTCCTTGGCACCTCGGAGGAAGTTTGCCAACTCGGGTATTATGTCATGGTCGGAAAATGATCGATGTCCATTAATGCTGGCGAATTCAGAAAGCTTCCTGGTAAGGGTCTCGTCATCCAATGGTATTTGCCTTGAAGCTTTCTTAATGACCAATTTTCCGTTTTCCGAGAGGTTGATTTTGGTTAAATTGTTTTCCTTCATGTAGTCAAAGATTTTTCCAGAAAGTTCCTTCTTTTCTTTCCTGGAAGGCTTTAGTGTTTTGTTGTAAGCCCTGATGTTATCATCAATTTGAATGTATTTTTTAATGACATTCTTGAATTCCGCCGACATGACTGAGCAGAAAAAAAACAAAAAGAAACCGATTGAAACAAGACGAAAAAAGGGAAAAGAATTTGTCAAGAAGTTTCTGCTGTGATTAAAAAATTAGCTTTTGAATTTTAAACAAATGATACACTACAGCACATAAAACTGTTTCTAAAAAAACATTTTACACATAAATCTGCGCCAGATTCGGCGTGCGCCTGTCAAAAATAATAAATAATTTAAATAATAAGTTTGCTCAAGCAGTCAACCAACCTCAGCATTCACCATGAGTGCCAGCGTAAAGCCAGTGGTGTATGAGAAAATAGATCTGAAACGGGTGAACTTCCCTTTACCGAAAGAAGACAAGCGCACCTCGGATTTTGTACTGGCGTTCGTGAACTATACCCTGGAGAATGGTAAAAATCAGGTCCTCAGAATCCAAACGCCCGTGATGCAGACGCCTTTTGGGATAAGTAAACGCCCGAACAAGAAAAACGTCCAAGTAAAAAAGAACGAGTACACTCTTTCCTTGACTTTCAAGGGAATGGAAGATGACGAAAACATAAAAATGTTCCATGAGAAACTCTCCGATTTCGACAAGTTGTTGATCTCCACCGCCGTTCATCACAACAACAAGTGGTTTTCGGAAATCCAAGACTTGGACGAGACGCTCATTCACAAAATGAGCCTCTACAAGCACTTAGTGTACAGCCATAAATCGAAAGCGGAGGACGGCACGGTCAGAGTATACGATCCCGCCTTAACACTGAGCATACCCACGGACGCGGACGAGCATCCAATTGTCCAGGTGTTTGATGCAAACCACAATGTTTGCCAGTGGTCCGATATCAAACCATGGCATAGATTGGTGGCCATATTTGACATTACATCAATATGGAAATCGCAATTACACTTTGGAACCACCCCCAAATGCACGCATATCAAAATCATGGATCCATTGAGCAATAGCAATGACGACCAAACAGCTTTTGACCTCAGCGCTAGAGAATTTGTTGGACTCAATTCCCAAAGCGACCATCACCGAGTAGAAGTCGACAACTTTGCTCCTTCCGGGGGAGCTGGCGTGAAGTACCCCGCGGCACCCGAACTTGATAATCAAAATGGGAGACAAGTGCAAGTTATTGTCCCTCCTCCTCCTTCTACAGATGCTTCGCTGCGTGATGCTAAGAGGACCGTCTACAATTCAGATGCAGACACAGATGAGGATGACGAAGACCAGTCTTCTGAAGAGGATAGTAATAACAATACAGTTGAAACAGTAATTGTCAAGAAGGAGATACTTGTAGACAATCCGCACACCGCAGAGAAAGAGTCAAGGAAAAGAGGACTGCCTGCAACGACGACGAAGGAAAATACACAACAGCCAAAGAAAAGCACCAAAAAATAATAACAATAATAAAAACAAATCAGTAGTGAAATGAGAAGAAGTGATGAAGAAAATAAAGCTTCTTTATTATGAATTGAAACTTTGAAGTTCGTGGCAATAATCATGCAGCAGGGGAATGAATGGTCTCACCAGTCATTGGATCGAAATTTGGTTTTTCCTGCGTTCTCGCACTATTTTAACAAAGCGTGCGATTTTATCTCCTGTTCCTGTAAGACGAAATAATTTGTTTGTGAAAAATCAAAAAATTAAAAAAAATGATGAGATTTGTTATATATTTGTTTTTTACCTAAAAATTTTTCTTTCCAAAACATTAAAGGAGGAACTCCAACCAACTGCAACTGCCAAAAGTTTTGTTGGCAATATCACTCATTTGAGTTTATCCACTCCCGCACTCCAAAAGGAAAAGAGGGAAAATGTCTAAAAGACAAAAAAAGGCAGACTACAGCTCTGATGAGGATTCCATTTCATTGTCGGATTCGGACACAGAAACCTCTTCTGTCAGTTCCGAGGAAGCTAATTCTTCAGATGAAGAATTTATCGACAACTCCGAGCCTGTTGATGATTCATCGCATGCACAGTGGTGTCAAAGGTGGATGCAGGAATCCACCAAACCCCAAAAAGCGCGCCAGCAGTTATCCTCTGATGAAAAGAAAAAACTTGATTTCTATGAGGGCAGAGTTTCAGATCAGGGAACCAATCTGAAGGATCAAGAATGGCAACAATACTACGTTTTGAAATCAAAAGAATACGAAGAGAAAAAGGCAGACAGAGAGAAAGCACTAGAAAACAAACTAAAGTCGATTTGCAAGGCTTCTTTGAATTCTTCCAGAAGACGTTGATTGAAAGAGAGAGAAAGAGAGAGAGGTGTACATCGCTAAATTGATAAAAATAAATAAACTTTTAGCTCACTTCATTCTAAATACTTTCAAGGGAAAAATAGTGGGAGAAAACAATGTTGGGGGGTACAAAATGTGGGTCTTTTGACATTCATCAAAATAGTCTATAGATAGTGTCAATTGATGACAAAAGAGTGTTTTCTTATTG
>Ga0335074_10000839_pt1 | contig 42006 bp, 35 predicted proteins | sample Lox_Sample_23_FD_206715 | JGI IMG/M metagenome (GOLD analysis project Ga0335074, IMG submission 206715) | Soil microbial communities from Loxahatchee National Wildlife Refuge, Florida, United States - Lox_Sample_2.3 | ecosystem: Environmental > Terrestrial > Soil > Wetlands | place: USA...
TGGGCCGTCCTGAAATCACCGAGACCGCATTAGTACGACGGCCAGGAGCAGAAGACCTTGGTTGGCTTGACGAGCTTGCGTACTGATCATCCCCCCATGCCTCCCAAACTCGATCGCCGACGAGCGGAGTTCGTGCTGACCAAAATAGACGAGATTCTGGCTTGGGAACAGCGCAAGGAAAAGGAACGGGATACGAAATTCGTCGAACTGGGCCGGTATCTGTGCGAGGTGCGGTCGGGACAGTACTGGCGGCTGGAGAACCTGAAATCGTTCGACGAGTTTCTGGAGAGAAGATTCCCGGAATCGCGCAGAAAGGCGTACTACCTGATGTCGATCCACGAGCATCTGCCGCCGCAGGCGAGGAAAGAGCTGAAGGAGATCGGCTGGACTAAGGGGCGGGAATTAGTGAAGCTGGCGCGGAGGGATGGGCAGCGCTTCGATTGTGCACCCTGGGTGCACAAAGCCCGGGCCATGCCAAAGGATCAGTTCAGGCGGGAGGTCGAGAAGGAATTGACAGGAAGAGAGGAAGAACCGTCGGAGCTAATTTACTTCAAGGTTTACAAAAGTCAGATTCCGGTGATTGAGCAAGCGATCGAGACGGCAGCACTCATGCTCGGTTCGGACAGATCACGCGGCTACTGTTTGGAAATGATCTGTGCTGACTTTCTCGCGGGAGCAAACCTCGATAATGGCGATCCCGAGACTTTGCTTTTTTCGATGAACCGCTTCTTCCGGCTTCTCCCCGCTCGGCAGAAGCAGATGTTCCTCACTGATATTGGTGAGCACGTTTCGTGAGGAGGGAGGGGCTAAGAACGACTGCATTGCGACTCGACCGCGAATCATATGATCGCCTGCGCCAGCAAGTCTTGCAACGCGATGGATGGCGATGCCAATTCTGTGGCTCAATGACGAATCTGGACGTTCACCATCAGCAGTTTCGTAGTCATTCCGGAGAAGACATCCTCGACAACCTCATCACTCTGTGCTCTTCGTGTCACGGAGCCATTCATTCTGCCACGTCGCAACGCTTTGTCCGGGATTAGCTCGTTGCAGCTGATCAATTCCGTTCTTTCTCTGCATCAAGCCTCCTCCAAGCCAAAAGCTGATATTTCCCGGCGGTTGTTTGGCACTTTCCTTTGTTCACTTCCGACCCTACCTGAATGGCGTAATCACTATCGAAGAGGAGCCGAACCTGATAAAATTTCCGGACTTTTTGAATGGGCCTCGGTCGTAACCGTAAGTCAACTACCCCCACCTAGGGCCAAAACTGAGCAGAGGCGTTCGCAATTTCCTTTGGAGGATTCCATGCCTTCCGTTGGTTTCAAGGCATCGTCCCGACTGGTGTTGCTAGTCGTAATTAGTCTCGCCGGCGCGAACTTAGTGTCGTCTCAATCCGTGACAACTTATCACTACGACAATTACCGAACGGGCTGGAATCAGAACGAGAGCATTCTGACCCAAGCCAACGTGAACAGCTCCAACTTCGGATTATTGATGTCTGTGTCGTTGGACGACCAAGTCGATGCCCAACCCCTTTACATGCCAAACGTGAATATCACAGCGGGCAATTATCAAGGCATACACAACGTGGTGTACGTGGCAACAGAAAATAACTCGGTGTATGCCATCGACGCTCAGAGCGGGACTATCCTTCTGAACCCGAATTTCGGTCTGCCCGTTTCGTATCCCTTGGGCTGTAACAATAACGGCCCCAACGTCGGGATCAACTCGACTCCGGTGATCGATCCCAGTTCCAACACTTTGTACGTGATGGTCTACAGCCAGCAGAGTGGTGGTCCGGCTTACATGCTGCACGCTCTGGATATTGGCAGCCTCACCGATAAGGTAACCCCTCAAACGGTAACAGCTTCGCACTTGCTGACCGACGGCACTGTTTTTCAATTCAACGCGACGTATCAACGCCAGCGACCAGCGTTACTGCTGGCCAACGGGAACGTATATGCCGGTTTTGGCAGTTTCTGCGATGCCGCCGCGAACTTTTCCCGTGGCTGGCTTCTCGGATGGCAGACCGGAACTCTAACGCCTTTGCCTTCGAACGACCTATTCGACAGCCAAGCTACTTCGCCGAATGACTTCTTTCTGTCTTCCATTTGGATGTCTGGTTACGGGCCGTCCGTCGACGACTCGGGCAACATTTTGGTGGTTACAGGAAATTCGGATCCGTCAGGTACTACTTATGACGGTGTAACCAATATTCAGGAAAGCGTAATTAAGCTTTCACCTGACCTATCTACAATTGTCGACCTGTTCACACCATTTAGCTGGCCGATATTGGATAAAAATGATCAAGATTTTGGATCCGGGGGTGTGATGGTAATGCCCGACCAACCAGGATCTTATCCGCACCTGGCCGTGGCTCTAGGCAAATACGGTGAGTTTTTCCTCATGAACGAGGACAATCTGGGCGGCTATTCGAGTCAGAGCAACAACGTTCTTGGAGACTACTACATTGACGAGAGCTGTTGGTGCGGTGAATCGTATTTCATTGATCCGACGGATTCAATTGCTCGCGTCGTCACTAGTGCTGGATCAAACGTAGGAATATGGCAGCTTCAGAATTCGACCACTACGTCCCTGACTCTGATCGCTCAATCCCCCTCTATTGGCGGCGGACAAGACCCCGGCTTTTTCACTAGTGTCTCCTCGAACGGCACAAGCAATCCGATCATTTGGGCAATCTCGCGTCCCAACTCCGCTACTGATACGGCGATTAGCCTCTTTGCGTTTAACCCGGATTCGGGCTCGACACTTGCCACTCTGTACAGCGGACAAGCGGGTACATGGCCGAGCTTCAATGGAAATGCAGATCTTGTCCCTATCATTGCGAACGGTGAAGTTTTGGTTGCCAGTTATCAAGAGCTCGCAATTTTTGGATTGAAGTCGACTAAAGGAACGACGACAACGGCGCTGAGTTCGAGCCTCAATCCGTCGAATTACGGGCAGACCGTAACCTTGACTGCTCAGGTCACCACCACCGGTGCAAGCACGCCCACCGGCACAGTCACGTTCAGGAACGGAACTACTGTGCTCGGAACTGAGACTCTGAATGGTAGCGCGATCGCCACCCTGAAGGACGCGAAGTTGCCAGTCGGATCGGACTCCCTAAAGGTTACCTACAATGGAGACTCGCAGAACAGCAAAAGCACATCCCCTGTGCTAACCCAGATTGTGAGTCAGGTACAGCTGTCGATGTCTCTGAGTTCGTCGCCAAATCCTTCGCCAGCCGGCAAACTGGTCAAGTTCACTGCCACCCTTTCTAGCAATGCCGGACTCCCCACAGGCACGATAGGCTTCAACTACAACGGAACTACTTTGGGAAGCGGCGCCATCAGCCCCTCTGGCCTAGCCGTATACAGCACGGCGACCTTGCCCTCGGGTTCTGACTCGGTCACAGCAATCTACGCGGGAAACTCGAACTATTCTTCGGCTGCGGCCTCGGAAACTCAGGTTGTGAATGGCACGACCACAGCACTAAGTTCAAATCTGAATCCGTCAAATTATGGACAGACCGTGGCCTTGACTGCTCAGGTCACTCCTACCGGCACAAGCATGCCCACCGGTACCGTCACCTTTAAGAATGGAACCACCGTTTTAGGCACCGAGACTCTGAATGGCAGCGGCGTCGCCACCCTAAACGATGCCAGGCTTCCGGCCGGCTCGGACACTCTGACGGCTACTTACAACGGAGACTCACAGAATGGCAAGAGCACGTCCGCTGTTCTGATCCAGATTGTCAATCAGGCACAAGTGTCGATGTCGCTGACTTCGTCACCCAATCCGTCAAATAGCGGACGCACCGTTAGGTTCACGGCGACTCTTGTAAGCAACGGGGCACTACCCGGAGGGACGGTCACTTTCAGCTACAACGGATCAACCCTTGGTACGGGTGACATTTTCGCGGGAAAGGCGTCCATTTCGACAACGGGTTTGCCGGTGGGGCGTGATGTTGTCAGCGCGAGCTTCACCGGGAATGCTGACTTCAGTTCCGCATCTGCATCCGTCACTCAAGATGTAAACTGAGAGATTACGAATAGCGCTTGTTAGGCTCTGAGCTGTTTTTGGGTTCGACAAATACGCGAGCGGATTTGCAGGCGCTCCAACAAAAAACCGCCCGATTCCGGGCGGCTCTTGTAGTTCGATTTCTTGAAGGCCAGTTACTAGTCCGTGGGACCATCCTGGACGCTTCGTCGGCGCAGGTTTGGTCGTTCCTAGAGGCCTGGCTTCGGCTCATTTCGCTGGTAGTGTCTCAGGATTTTGACTGAAGGTTATTTCTCGGTGGTGGTCTTGCGCTCTTCTGCCGGGTTCATTCCGCTACAGGAGGGCACATCTTGCGGAGGGCTAGTTGCAGGCTTATCCTTCCGAATGGAAGCAGATGCTTCATTCGAGGCTCCACTCATTCCAGCCGCATTCACACCAGCTACGGCGTAATAATAGATTTGATCATCGGCAACACTCTTGTCTATGCAAGTTGTGCCGGATATTGGTTTCTTGCTCAGCAGCTCACATTCCTTGCAATTTTTTCCCAGCTTAGCATCACCTTGTGTCTTGCTTCTGTATAGGCAGTAACCTTCCGCACTAGCGTGGGTCGGGGAAGGTACGCTGGCTCCCCAAGAGAGAGTCACAGTGTGCGCGCTAAAGGTAGCCACCGACGATCGAGTAAATTTCAGATTAGGTGGACTACAGAGAAGAGATTGAACGACCGTTTTCCCCTTTGTCTTTGAACGCTTCGATGGCTGGGCTGCTGCTACGCAGCTGAGCTGCATGTAAGCGATTGCCAGAGCGCCCAGAAGAAGTGCTACCTCGCTCGGTATTGGGAGTGTGCGTTCCAATGGCACAAGTAATTTGCGGTCTGAAGCCGCGGACTGTGGCACTATTCGGCTAATACCATTAGGCTGTAGCCGCCCAGATATCGTACGGTGACATCAGGCGCAGCAGCAAAACAAACTCTTCTCGGACCGCGGGCGATTCTCTGCACTAGCCGTTCGCCAAGTTCGATGCAGCGAGGCGTGTAAAAGTAATCAGCTAACTGATATCCGACGTCGGTTAGCGAACGAAGGGCCGTCTCCTTTGTAAAGTAATGCAGGTGAGCGTGGTCGTCCCGGCGTCTGAGCAGGCCATTCTTGCGGGCAACCGCTTGCACCGACAGATCGAGAGGAATGTGGAACAATTTGTACTTCGCCCTCGACCTTGCGTCTCTTATCAGACCGATATAGTCCTCCACATGCTCAAAGACATCAAGCATGAGGAGCATATCGAAAACCGTATCGCAATCTTCATGCCTTATATCGCGAACGGAGAAATGAAGAGTTCTGTTTTCCCTACCGGCACACATCGCGATGGCATTGGGAGAAATGTCGTAGCCCCAGCAAATGCAGTCTGACGGCAAATGCGGCTGGAGGTCTGCAAGCACGACACCAGCGCCGCAACCGACATCACAAATGGTTCTGAGAACAATGTTATGTCTAGCCAGCATGCGCAGGATTTGCCTGACTTTAAATGGCGACTCTTCCACATGCCACGTTGGATTTCGCTCCAGATAAGTTCCATTACAGTAGATCTGACTCGGGGCCTCAGTGCTGGCCATGTCCTTGCTGGCTAGCTCTCGGGCTCCGATTGTGGGAGTTCGTTTGAGGGAGGAAGAGGTCATGGCAGGGTCTCCTCAGCTCATCCTTATTCGGAAGGCTGATCCGCATCCAAACGCTCAGCTGACTACAATTGTCCGCATTCGGAGAGAACTACATTGTCAAAAGCCCTTCTTAACTGCGAGGTACGGAAGGCAACAAAGTTCAGCTATGCCAGGGAGAGGATCTGACTGGCTGAAAACTGCTTCGGTGTTGCAGTTTCTCAGAGTGCGTAGATAACTCTTCAAATTGAGCTCCCGCGCAAAGAACGCCAGAAGAGCTGCTGGAACATCAGTTGTTGCACGCATCCAACTTATTCCTGATTGACCTCGGCAGCGTGAGACCGGCAAGCCGATCTGATCCGCATAAAGCATATAGGAGAAATCAACGCCAGCTGGCATTCCTAAGCTGTGATAACCCCAAGTCCGGGCGTTCACGTCAAGCATTTTGTACTGGGAGTCCCGCGGATCTAATTTGTATTCAATCTCCACTAGCCCGTAGTAGTTTGTGGCTTTCAAGAAGCGCTCCGACAAATCTTCGAGGATCGGGACTTCGGCCGTCTCTACATAGGTGCTGGCCCTTCCAAATTGAAGAGGGTGCTGACGCCAACGATGTACGGTCATTTTGCCGATTGCTTCACCGTTTCGAAAGAATGCGCAATACGCGAACTGCTGTGCGCCACCTCCGGGAATCAACTCCTGTACCATCATCTCGCCTCGGCCAGCTAGTTGTGATGCTTTTTCGAAGAGGGTCTTCAACTCCGAATGGCTGTCCGCGCGCCAGGCCTTTGCCTTGGTCGCATAAAAAAAGTGTTCTTTGATTGCGGGTTTGATCACAAATGGTGGAGCAACATCATCCAGCTCAGATAGCCGGTCAATATCGTCAAAATAGAACGTTCTAGGAGTTGGGATTCCCAGTTCTTGCGCCAGGCGGTATGTGTTGCGTTTATCCCACGCCCATTGAACGCTATCCCACTCAGGCGTCGGCACTCGAAAGATTTGGCTGAGCCGTCCTCGGTTGCGTGAGAAAGCGGCGACCAGTTCCTCGCGCGTCGGATACAGAACCCATCCTTGCAGTCTCAGCTTCTCTCCCAATTCCAGTAGGTCCTCCACTGCTTGGCACTCGTTTCGCAAGTTTGGCAATTCGACAAAGTGCGTCGAATATCGGGAGAACCGCGAGATCGAATGCTCATCGTCAACCACGCACACTGGAATCCCGTACCGACCTAGACTACGGACGATGCCGAGTCCCTGGTAATCACCCCCCACTACCACAGCTCCCACGCTCTGGTGGCCTGAGTGTGTAGTTGCCGAATCTGAAAGGGACTTAGCGAGAGTTGAGGTCACCATCGCGGCAATCAGGTTGGCTCAATTAACGAAACTCACCAGTTCAGTTGAAGCGAAATCTGCCCCGGAAACAAAACCCAGAAGAGGTCCAAAGCTCCAAGCTGCCGGCTTGCCAATGAAGTGGAGCCCGGGTATAGAGCTTTCCAAACCACGTTTGAGGACAGGGTAGCCATTTGCAGTTTTGAGTCGACTCAATAGCGATAGAGGAAGAAATTGATAACGAGACACATCGACACGAAATCCTGTGGCAAGAAGGGCATGGTCGACGACCCGCTCTGTACCGTCATCGAGCTTTAAACAAACCTGACTTCCTATCGGGTTAGCTGACATTATGCTTCTACCCAAGGTGATACGCACACCAGACAGCCGTGGTTGTAACCAGCCAATTCCCGCGGGACGTATGGCTCGGTAGGACGTTCGCTCTTGGAACCTACGGGGAAATCGTCGAAATAGATGTGGTACGGCGACAAGTCGGCTGATACCGGCAGGTCCAACGTCCCGACTGGAATACAGGAGTCTAGAAATGATCCCCAGACGGTGCAGTCGAGGATGCAAGCCTACCCAGTTGAGAACGTTGGCTCGCGCAATCACCTCGACTGCAGCGCCTGCTTCTTTCAAGAGGGCAGCTGACTCCAGAGCGCTCTGGCCGGCACCAACGACCACGACTTGCCTACCAGTGAACCTTTTCAGATCGTTGTGCTGAGTCGTGTGGGAAGCCAATTCGGTGGAAACGTGTTGAAACTCCGGGGGGCGAGTAGCAAATGGACTGATTCCAGTTGCTATTATGACTCGACGAGAAGTGAACTCTTCCCCATCCGTTAAAGTGACCTTGAACCCCAAAGGATCAAGTTCAACACTGCAAACCTGACGTCGCTCGAGGTCGTGAACCGCCAGACGCTGGTACCAATGACCATAGTCGACGAATCGTTTGATTGGAATCGGCTTCGGGACGTGATTGCCGTTCTCGCGACAATAAGCATCCAGCGTCAATTCATGCTTGGGATCAGCGATATGAGATGCGTCCCAGTTCGACCGAAGACACATGCCCATTGGCATCTGCTTCTCCCAAAATGCCATCGGCTCGCCGAAAACTCGTGTTTCCACATTGGCCGCGCGGAAAAAGGAGGCGGCCGAAAGGCCGTACGGACCCGCGCCAATTATTGTCACATTACAGCTAACCTGGCTACCGCTCATCTTCTTTTTTTGCTTGTCAACCACTATTAGATGTTTGAGACTAATGCGGTACTTGCTCCTGGGCTAATGAAGGGGGAAGACAATGTGAGCAGTCCGCGGCCGAAGGACTGTGGAGTGATAAGACTAACTCTCCGCCTTTTTCACTCGCATAAGCGATGCATGCTCGATCCGAACCCTCGCCCTCTATTTCCCAGCCATTAACACCTCTAACCAACTGCATCTCAGCTCGCTGTCGCCACCAGCGATTCACTTCGCCTGGTAATGTTATCCAGAGTCCTTTTTCCTCCTTGAGACGGGCGAGTTCCCCAAGCAATTCCTTATACAAGCCGAGTTCGCGAGGCTTCATAACATAGTCCGGGTGCACGATAAAACTCATTAGCCCATGCTTCTCCATGATGAGTTCAATTTGTTGCTTCCACAGATTCGTCGAGTACTCGTTCAGAATGTTAAATAGCGTGTAATCCTGTGTAGTTGTTACCGGCAGCTCCAAGATGTTCCCTATGAAATAAGGCATCACCGTGCAGCATCCACCTCGCTGAGGATCGAGATGTGCGACATTTGGTACGGACATGTCATATTCGAATTCGAGAGCGTCATACCACAGTTGCTTTCGATAAAGCACTCCCGCGCGAAATCCCTTCGCTTCGTATTCTCGGCCGTACCAATTAATCTTCGCAACGCGCTCAAGAAATTGCTTATGATCCCGATACAGATGTCCATCGTGGTTGAGATCATGCACAACCACCTCAAAACCGCGTCGCCGAATGGAATTCACGAATTCGGGAGCAACGTGGTATCGTTGCTCTGGAATCAACTGGAAAGATGATTCAATTCTGAACGAGTCGTCGATGTCCATCAAGGTAGAACAAAAATCCCGTCCAGCTATCGTCTCTACATCATGGGTCATGATGGCACAGCTCGGAGCACCGTTCGGCCAGAACCAGATGAAAGGGATGTGCTCTGCGTTGCTCGTACGAATCGCGAGCAAGAACAACTGCTGCATTAGTTTGTCAACAGTGACGTCCAAAGGCCAGCGCGGAAACGAAATCCTTTCCCAGCCTTTCAAGTATGCTTTCTGTAAACGCCTTCTTATCCAAACCGGGAGCACAGGCCGAAATAAGTAGTACAGTTGCGCAAGCACTGACAATGAGGTTTCACTTCGCCAATCTTCCGCGTACGTTTCGCAGCGCATGTTTTCGACAATCTGAGACGGGTCAAAGGGCAAATAAACCGTGCCATCATTGATTTCGACGTTGTTGAAGATTTCGTGCAGAATGTTCGCATAAGAGTTCGCCGGTCGAGCTCCGCGGTAGTTTCCAGGACAGATATCTGCTTTAAGATGAAAGAGGTTAGGCCCCGGACGCGGTGCTCCCGCCAAAGTATAGTGAAGGTAGGATTCGGGACAGCGGAAATACTGAGTTACACAGTTGGTCATTATTGTTCGGAGCGGACGGAGATGGAAACGCTGTGCTTGTGTTCATCAACATCGCCACGAGTAGGCGGGACTGGGGCCAAGCGGGTATCTCGGTGATAAATAAAAGATTGCCACCAGCTCAATTTGTTTTGAGTTGATAGGCGTCGACTTTCACAAATTCGGCCCGCTACGATCCAAACGTTGAGCTTACACGAAAATCGTCGCGATGGATTGAAGGACAGAAACCATCGCAGTCCCCACACCACAAGTCGCCGAAACAATACAAGGGGAACTCCGGCAAAATGCCGATTAACATCGTTGGCGTGGCCAGATTCGCGGATTTCAGAACGGGCTTTGTCAAACCACCAAGTCAAGAAGTAGTCTTTCCTGACGCGACTTTCCGGCACCGCATGATATACTACTGCCGACGGCTCATAACGTAAATGCTTTCCGTCGGCCAACACCTTCTGACCAAATTCCGTATCTTCGCCACGAATTTCGCTTCCGGGGCACGGGCCTAGATCAGTTCGAAATCCCCGATACGTTTCAAATACCTCTTTCCGAAATGCCATGTTATTGCCGAATGGAGGCTCGGTAAGCTCAATTTCTCTCAGCCCCAAGTCAAACATTGCGAGTGGGGCAAGCGGATAGCGCCCCTCCTTCGGGATCCAAGGAGGAAGCGGGAAGCTGCGATCTGGAAGAACACGTCCGCCCACGCCGGCCCACTCGCCATCGTGGAGGGACGATGTCAGGTTTGCCAACCACGTCGGATCGACTATCACGTCATCATCAGTAAAAGCGAGGATATCCCCCGTTGCCTCCCTGATTGCGGTATTTAGAGCGTAGGATTTTCCTTGCCTTCGTTCAAACAAATAGCGGAAACGAAGCGGATACTGTTGCGAGAACTCCTGAACCACTTCCTTTGTTCGATCGCTTGAGTTGTTATCAACTACCAAAACCTCCCATTGAATCGAGTCTGGCATCTCGGATTGCGCAATGCTCGCCAATGCGTTGGACAATGATTCGGAGCGGTTATAAGTGCACAAAATGACTGAGATATTCATGATGGCCGTCGTATCAAAAGGAGCGTTTAAGAAAGAAAATAGCCGCCCACGACGTTATCAGCATAGCAGGAGCAGGAGATTCAAGTTCAACAACAGCGCCGACACGAGTCTAGTCGACATAATTAGCAAGCGTGTGACCGGTCGCACATTGGTCCGGCAGCTGACGCCAGGAAAATCGCGCTTGACAATAATGGAACGCTCCAACAAAGATCGCTGGGAGCGTCAGTCGATGATACGGGAACTTTGTTCGCGTGATTACCCCCTTCATCAATGTTTTTGCGAGTCCACGTAGCTCCCTTAGAGCAATCCTTGTAATCCGAAAATCCAGACGCAGAATATATTTGGCATAGAATGCGCCTCGTCCCAGAGCATAGGCAACCGATGTCTTGTCTTCATCGGAATCTGTCCTCCGACTGTGGTTGTGGTAGACAATCACTTCTGGAGAATAGACAATCTTAAATTTCCTTCTTAGAGAGCGGTAGATGAGATCCAGGTCCTCGACCGCCTTGCACACGGACCCGGGCCCGAGCAGTGGATCAAATCCACCCACGACGTTGAGTACCGTTTTCCTGAAAGCCATGTTCGCTCCGATGATGGCGGGAGTTTCGCACACTTGTCTGGCATCTTTCACCACAGTCCGTAAATTCGAACGCACAATCGCCTGGGGCCGGTCCCTCTCGTCATACAGTTCCACTCGGCCCCCGAGCGCGGACAACTCCGGATCGGATTCGAACTCCTTCAAGATGCTCGTAAGCCAGCGAGCGCTCGGAATGCAATCGTCGTCGGTAAACGCAATGATTTCGCCCTTAGCCTGGCGTATTCCAAGGTTCAATGCACAAGATTTCCCTGGCTTACTTTCGAATAGATAGCGGAACACTGGGCAATGCAAAGAGGTGTACTCGGTAACAACCTGCTTCGTGGCATCGCTCGAATTGTTATCGATTATGATCACCTCCGTAGGCCAATCCGAGCCCGCGCTCTTGATGGTGTCAAGCAACAAACGAAGCTTGTCGCAACGATTACAAGTCGACACCAAGACACTGATCTTCATTTCGATGTAGGGCGTGAAGTTGAATTACTATATTGACCACTAATTGTCCATATCCAATGCGAATCGAGCTTCTTCGGTCAGGAGCTCGCCTTCCCCTCGACGTACGGTGAATCTGCGCTTATATCGAGAGGCGGGTGTAACAAAGGTCCAAGTGGCAACGACGCGCGCCCTGGACTTGGAGATCCCCCCGCGATGAAGGCCTGTTGTATCGCAGAACAACAGTGTGCCAACTGGTCCTGTGCAGTAGAAGTGCTGGACAGCAGCGAAACTCTGCTCGACCACTTCTGTAGACGGATACAGATTCGCTCCCGCCGCCGTCCACTCGCCGATCTTCGTGCCGTCCCCGCCTAGAGCATTGCTTGTGCCGAGGATGTACTCCATGGCCCCTGCATCTTTGTCGACTTCCGAGAAATACAGGTATACCTTAACCATTTGCTTGTCCTCTGGGTCGCGGTGCCACTGTTGTGATCCGATGCGTTTGCCAGGATCCATAGGAATTGAATACCAAGCGTCGGTATAGATAAGCTTGGGCCAGAGATTCATATAACTGCTCACTACGCGAAGAACCGGTGTGCTCAACCCGATGGTAAGCAGGGGATGGGTTAAGGAGTGGACGGAATTCTCCGGATTCATCTTGAGGATATAATCATCCAACTTGGCTTCGCTCTTGTCCCTAAAAAAACGTCTGAAACGCTCGCGGTTGTGCTCCAGAGAGCCTAAATCCAACTTATCGGAGTAGGAAGCCGTGGCCGCGGCAATACGATCAGCTGAAAGATGGGCAAACTCACGGACCCTTTCTTGAAGCGCAGTCCAGTTGCCAAACTCAATGCCAGCTTGGCCAAATCCAGCGGCGGCGACCCCTTTCGCAGTCAAACTTTCAACGAGTTCTCGCTGCCCCGTTGTGAGTGTTGGCGAATGTTTTACGAATCGCTTTTGACTTTGTGGGTTTCGGGAAATATACCATGAGAATCTATGCTTCATTCGCAACAAGGCGTTTTTTCGGAGGTCAGCATGCCGCATCCTTAACAGGCTAACGCGGAATCTGTTGGCAAGTTTGGCCGCTGGACCAATCAGAGGAATCGCTTTCATGCGAGAACGAAGAGTATCGTCCTGCTCCATAATCACCTCCCGCGTCAGGATTTGGGGCATCCCGACCACACCTTTCCTTTGCCCGCTTCAGCAGTCACTTGATCTACTCCCGAACGAAGGAGGAGTTTCAGGTCAAAGGTGACTGGGCGTGCCGTCAAGCCGGTCATTACTCCGAGAAGATAAGCTATAAGCTCAGTTGTAACTGACACATTGTTTCAACTGGATCGAATACGGTAGGCCAATGCCAGGACAAAGCGCTTCGATTTCTCTTTTCTTCGTCATTACAAGATGCGCGACTGTGGCAATATGCTTCCAATGAATCGGGCAGCCTCGATTCCGCTGATATGAGCGTATATTGTCCCTTTAGCGCAGATTCCATATCTCTGCCATGTTACCAGCGATGCAACAAGCAAAGCACTGACGGCGAAACCGCTCATGAGGATCATGAGCAAGCAGCGATCTCACAAGTTGAGGAAGAAAACATCGCAAGGCAGTGTTAGGGAGACTGAGGTAGAATCGCGGGATTCCCCACACTCTTGTCCGTGGCCCTTTCTCGCGGATCTGTGCACGCCCGAAAGCGAACCACCATTTTCGAAAATACCTTTTATTGAGTCGTTCCGCTGGGACAGAATGGTAAACGACGGCTAAGGGTTCGTAGCGCAATCGTTCTCCACCAGCCATTAATCGCCTGCCAAATTCAGTATCGTCATTACCGATAAGACCGTCACCACAGTGTCCCAAATCCGTTCGAAACAGACCGTACCTTTCGAACATCTTCCTACGGAAGGCCATATTTGTCCCGTAAGGCGGCTCGTCCTTGAGTTCTCCCGCGGTATCACCCATATCAAAAAGGGCACATAGCGGGCCGCCCTGGCCCCACGGGCCTTGAAGCGCAAGCCAAGCAGGAGGCGAGAATCCCTGTGGTGGAAGGATTCGTCCGCCTGAACCAGCCCATTGGCCATCGCGTAGACCGGCAGTGAGTTGATCCAACCATGCCGGCTCCACCGTGACGTCGTCGTCGACAAAAGCCAAAATCTGGCCGCGCGCCTCTCGAATGCCAGCATTCCGCGCATTCGACTGCCCTTGTTGCGCCTCAAAAACATACCGTACCCGCCCCGGATAGCGCAGACAAAATTCGTTAATGACTTCACGAGTCCGATCCGTCGAGTTGTTGTCAACAGCAAGAACTTCCCAGTCAACATGGGAGGAAAGAGCAGAGGAGAGGACACTCTCCAAAGCCGTACTCAGGCTACGAGCACGATTGTAGGTACAGAGAATTACAGTAACAGTCATGGGTAAGAGAGAATAGGTATCGGGATGCCACAGTTTCTTTAGGGCTCACCGTTGGATTTATCTAACGAACAATCCTTTGAAGGAACTCCCCTTTGTATTGGCCTATAGAAGAGCGAAATGTGAGAAGCGTTCGTTGCTATCATCGCTGGCCGTTCTTAAGAATCTTGGACGGAAGTGCTCATCTCTGCGATTGACCAGATTACTTTCAGTTAAAACCTGACTTCTCATTACAGGTTGCGATATGAGTTATTTTGCAAGAGTGCGGTAAAGACGTTTTCCTACTCGAAGTAGATCGGCCCCTGCGCCAAAAGGAATCTTGCGTATCGTGTTTTTGCTTGTTTGCGCCAACCGTCTTAGGCCATTGATTACTGGCAGGCGACGCTCATAACCCCTATCGCGGAAACAGTCCGGCGTTCTTTCCATCCATTCGAAGTATGAGTCTTCGTCCGTTGAAAGGCGGCACCGCTCGGCGGCGGTAGGCGAATCAAAAAGCGATTCCTCTTCAAGCAGATAGTTACAGATATGGTCGAGCGTCTTGTCCCGCCCTGGGGACAAAGCCTCCCATCCTTTGTAATTCAGTTCAACGTCCATGACTCCGAAAACAGATACCAACGGAAAGGGAAGTTCAAATTCAAAGACGTAATAATACGCTAGACGGTAAGCCTCACGACGCAGCTCTCTCGCCGAAAAATCTTCCAAACTATTTGCCAAATCGTCGCGGAGCGAGTCACGGCAGCGTACCTTTATTATTTGAGATCCCACCTCATAAAAAGTTCTGGAAGCGAGAACAATCGGTTTGCCCAACATCGCCATCTCGATCCCGGTCGAAGATCCAAAAGTTAAACCAACGTCAGCTTCGTCCATCAAAGCATAACTGTTCAGAGCTTCATCGGGCATGACTACCCGGATATTTGGAGGAGCAGTTGCTTTCATCGCCTCATAAAACTTAAACTCATCATTTGCGCGAGTCAGCCCCGATTTACCAGCCAAATGTGGGTGCACTCGAATCACGAGTTCAACATCATTCCGTTCTTTCATCCAGTCGACTACGTCTTGGACCCACGTTGACTGCAATTCATAAGCGCCTTGCAACTCCCGATCTCCGGCAGTCTCCTCGGTTGAAGAAGTGAATAAGGCGAGCAACTTTTTGCCCCGCGTAAGATTGAGCTGCTGCTTGAGCGTTCCATCCCAGGTTACGGAAGGATTGTAGGCATACCAAGTCAGACCCTTGCCGTATCGGCGATCAATCAGCCAATTGGTTGTTCGTTCCAACGCCGGACGAGTCAATGGGATATCGCCCCAAAGACGCCAAAAATCGGCAAATGGTTGAGGGCTCCAGCACCTGGCATTTGGCTTCACCATAATGTGCCCGGATTGGAAAAATGGTGCTTCATGAGTCAATATTCTGACACCATTCTGCTGTAGCAACTCGAAAGCGACCCTGGTAATCGATTGTCGACCGTTATACAGGAGGGCGCAATCGATGGAGTGCGTAGCCAGATACCGGCGCAGTCCCACGGCCACTAGCGCGCCGCTCAACAGAAATCCTCGGTATGCATTGACCACGCGCCAATTGTTCATGGCCGCCGGATATTGACGAAAATAGGAATATACGGAGGACTGGACCCACTCCCCGATTGGATACTCAAGATAAGTCGCTTTGCATATGTCGGAGGGCGCCAGACTCTGAGCCCACGCAAAGGCATGCTCTCTTTCTGCCTTTGTTAAGAACTCTCCGAGCCAGCGATGGGGAAGGCCCATTTCAGCCATCCGCGCCCTAGTTCCAGCTTGGCACCATTCGCAAAGGTCCAATGGCCGAGGGCGATTCTTAATCATGGAATCCCAGTGCATGTCGCATTCGGGCAAAAGACCGTCGCAGAGGACATATTCCACAGTGGCTCCCCGCAGCTGACAAGCCTTGGCAATAGTCCCTTCATAGAACGTGAGATGAGGGCGCATTGCGTACGGAGAGAAGACTAACAGATGGCTCATGATTAATGCGTGTCCATCAATTGACCACGCTAGGGCCCACTAAGCTGTACTTGCGCCCATTAAATTCTATGCTTTCTCTGATACGCTCGTAGGCTCCCTGAGACAGCGCAATCTGCCGCCGAGCAGCCTCTTGCAACTGCGGCCGCACCTGTTCCGAGAACTGCCACGCTCTCTCAGCGGCAGCGGCAAGTCTTTCCGATGCATCCGCTGCACCCAGAAGCACGGTTTCACAACCCATGCCGAACTGGTCTTCGAGTCCAAAAAACTTGGCGGTGTAATCATCCGAGGCACTGAGAGCTACCACAGGGATTCCTTGCGACAAAGCAAACACGGCAGCATGATACGCCCCCGTCACTACTATCCGGCAACGTCCAACCTGTCGGATCACCTTCACCGGCGCGTCAAGTGTGATCCCGCCATCTGAATGGTCATCGAATCCCTGCAAAAGCCTTTGGATCGTTTCAGGATCGTTTGCCCACGCGTGAAAAGCAATCGGAATGGGGATTAGTGGCGCATTGTGCTGTCGAGCAAACCTGTGCAGAACTGGTCTCAGCACACTTATCATATTTTCGCTGACATTAGAATAGGACGCCACACGGAGGTTAATGCCGATTGCCTGACCCATTTCTGTTCTTCTTGCTTCATATGCAATCTCCACCGCTTCATCGCCGGTCGTCAGCACCTGAGACGAATCGACCCCTAACGATTGCGCTAGGGTAGAATCTCCTCTACCACCCCTTAAGGTAATCAAACTTACCTGCGGCAGTATCTTCCGTGCCCGACTCAAAACCTCGGGATCAGTGAGGGGCCCAAGGCCCTGCCCGAACATAACAACGGGAATATCCCGTTGAATTGCCTCTTCAATCGTATCTAGAGTCGATGTGTTCCACTCACGAGTATCGTCTGTGAAGCCCCCAGCTCCGCACACCAAGAACAAATCTGCCTGCTCCATAGCTTCTAAGAAGACATGGACGTCAGGCCTCACATTCCCCCGGTCTCGGATAGTCAGTCTCAAGTCAGCAAGTAGCCGAAATGTGTTTGGATATCGGAGCCGGCACGCTCGGCCCAAGGCACTCAGACCGGCCGACGGGGCCTGAGGCAGATACCGCCCGAGACTCCCAATAATGGCGTGATCTTTGATCCACAGATCCCTTCCGGCTCGAGGTAAAGAACTTGAGCCGGGGCAAAATACAGCCAGGTTGTTTGGCGATTCTGTAAGGACTTGAATTCGGCCAGATGGCCACAGACGCTGGAGTCGATTGACTGCCACCTGTAGCATGGCGACGTCGCCGATGTTAGCGTATTCAGCGGCGCCCGAATTCAATGCGGTGTCAACAACAATACGCATTTGCCCTCGTACAACGCGATAAATATAGATCAACCGAGACATGGACTTCACATTCGCCAAAGCGCAGTACTGAATTTGACAGCATCGCCGTGATGGCCCCTGCCTTCAAAGAGAGACCGTCAGCGCGCCACCTAGTTGACCTTGAACACGAATGCGTCATAAGCATGCATCTCTTGTTGCCATTCATTTTCCCGGGTCAATTCGCCCGACCACAGAACACTCCAAGGCCTCGCATCAATGTAAGTTAAACCAGCCGCTGTGAATTCGCTCTTGATGTCCCAAGGGTATTGCATGTGCGAACTCTTCCCCTGACGCGGCTCAATCGCAAGAACGTATTTTCTCGCGACTCGAGCAATCTCTTTAAAGAGAAATACGCTATTCGGATGCAGCTGCTCCAATACCGCCATAGTGAAGATCACGTCGACCGAGTTGCTGTTATGTTTATGGATTGATAGTTCTGCCGGTCCGATGTCAATCGGGACCATTGCTAGGCAGGGGTATTCAATTGGAAGACGCTTAACCGCATGCTCAGAAATTTCCATGCCGCGGATGTTCTTATACCCAGCCTGCCAAAGGTGATTAAGATTTCGCCCTGTATTGCACCCGATTTCCAGTATGCTGTCTTGCTTCGTTATTAGTGGCGACAGAATATTAATAATTGTCTGGCTTCGGGAGGACCAATTAATCGCTGTTGGGTAGTATTGGCCCAAGGGACGCTCTTGTCTGAGGAAATCGTACAATTGCGGAAGCGGAACGATCTTCCTCCTACCTGCTTTCCAATAAATTCTGGCGCGGACATTTCCGGGTACTCCAAGCTTGCTTCCCCAGCGAAATAGAGCATCACAAAGTAGATTTAGAAATATAGAATAAAGCCTCCACCTGAAGGCATTGAGCGCTCGACCGACGAATCCGAAAGGGTCAGATGCCGCGCGCTTGACCCTGGCCTTCCATTTTGAGGACTCCGTGCCTCGAGTTGTAACGACGGTGGACGTCTTTGGTGAGAACTTGACGTGCATAGGTCTACCGATTTCTTGTGGCATCCTGGCCATTTGTCGATGGCTGCGCCGGCTCACGAGGTTTTGAAAAAAAGATGGTGATTCACTGACTCAACGGGGCCGAATTCCCCGAGCTTGTTGTTGACAAGAAAGCGCGGTCGGCTCTTCAGAATGTCAAGTATATTGGCCAGATAGGTCCCTAGTATCCCAATCAAAATAAAGAGAATGCCAAACATAAATGATAGGACGGCAAGTGTCGAAGCCCATCCCGAAACGGTCCGTCCGTGAGCGTACGCCCAGAATGTATATACCAATTCGCCCATAGCAATCATGCTGGTGCAAAGCCCGAGCCAGATGCCCAGCTTCAATGGAATGGTAGAGAAAGAAAAAAGGGAGGCGATTGACAGGCTGAGCATCTTTCGCAGGCTATACTTCGACTTTCCGGCATAGCGACTTCCGCAATGGTATTCAAGCGTCAGTCGGGGAAATCCAATCCAATGGGAAAAACCCCGGACAAAAAGACGCGAATCGCGCATTTCCTTGAATATGTCCACGACGGTTGCATCCATCAGGCGGAAGTCAGATGTTCCCGGTGACATTGGAAAGCCAGAAAGGCGTGAAAACACCCAATAAAAGGCACGCGACGTAAACTTTTTAAACCAGCTTATGTCGGTACCGTCGATCCTCCGAGTTTCGACGATCTTGTATCCGCTCTTCCACGCAGTGTACATTTCTCGAACGACTGCCGGAGGATGTTGCAAATCACCATCCATGGTAATGACTGCTTCCCCTTTTGCATAATGAAGACCAGCGAACAATGCATTCTGATGACCAAAGTTGCGCGAAAGAGACAAACCCTTAACGCGGTTGTTACTGGCATTTACTTTTTGAATGAGGTGCCAAGTGTTGTCCGTACTTCCGTCGTCCACAAGGATCAGCTCATAATCAAAATCTTCACCAGAGAGGGTGTGCTGAATGGTATCGGCAAGTCTTTCAACATTTCCCTCCTCGTTGAACATCGGTACAACGATGCTAAGAAAAGCGCTTAACATTTGAAGTCAGAATTCCCGGAGTGCAGTTTTCAGTATGTACCCGAATTTGGGCAGATGTTGGTTGTTTGCGGGATACAAGAATCTGGATAACCAGAGCCGGTCGGCACAATGGTGGGTTTTGAAACAGCCGAGTTTTCAGGGGAGAGTATGAGCAATTTCTGAAGGTTGTCCCATAGGCCTTTGTGGGCTTTTATCTCAGGCTCCTGGCTCATTACGATGCGACGCCAGAGGCTCGAAAGCGCCTCCAATTCGGTTGGTGAGTCCAGCAACACGCGTTCTGTAATCTCCAGAGCCGTATCATAATTGCCGCTCATCCCATAACCCTCAATAAATGGTACCCACTCATTCGGGTCATACGGCTCAAATCCCAAACGCCTCACCTCGTCGCCCAACAATGCAACACCGCCCCAATCAGCTAAGTCGCATCCGAGCTCTGCCTTTTGAAAATAAAAGGTCCAAGTGTGCGGAGGTTCGTCGCCGAAGAGTTTCAAGAATGACGCATAGGTCGTCCGGTCTTTTTCGGTCACCAACTCGCGGATCTTCGAAAGACGACACAAGGCAATGCATGACGGCGGCAATCCGGATATTTCCTGCGCACGGGACGGGGAGACAAACCTCATTGTTCCACTGGGGGAATTCCAAATTACTATGGCGGATGAAGTCGAACCACGGAAGACAAATGATCGAAGACTCCCTAGCAGGCTGCGGAAAAAGGGTTCGGTAGAGGGCATGGCGTGCCTTCCGGTGGTTCTCCGATGCCATTGTCGTCGGGTTGGCCGCGTTTAAGGGTGCTCACAGCAGGACGTTTGACAGTTATGCACACTGCCGCTGTGCGGCACTGCCGGTTAGGTTGCGGATGCGAACTAAGTTGTAAGCCGCCGCCGCGAAGGTGAACATCCAACTGACGCGCTCCAGTCCGCGATACCGTAGCTTGCGCAACAGTCCGATGCTCTTCATCCAGCCGAACACCTCTTCGATCCGCTTGCGTTTCCTCTGACTGACTTGATACCCCGTATGGCGCGTTGTGCGCTCATCCACGGCGCTGCGACGATTCGTGTCGTTCTGCGCGATGTGCGGCGTAATCTCCATGTGGCGCAGTTCGGCGATGAAGTCGTGGGCATCATAACCCTTGTCTGCTCCAAGTGTGACGCGGTGAGTGCCGGGCAGACCTTCAGCCATCAGCAACGCGGCATCGCGCTCCGCCGAACCGTACGCTCGCGTGGTGAGTGTCGAAACCACCAGACCGTTGCGGTTCTCTGTCAGCAGATGGCCGCGATAGGCCAGTACCGCACCGCTGCCTCGGCTCTTGCGTGACAGCATGGCATCGGGGTCGGTAGTTGAGCAGTGGGTCTGGTTGCTGCGCCTGTCGCGGTGGAAGTTCACGGTCGGATTTGAGCCTTCGCCCGTTCCAGTGGTGGGCGGCTGGTGGTCATAGTCGACGCGGCGAAAGCTCTTCTGCCCAGCCCATGCCTCCAACAGGGTTCCATCCACGGTGAAGTGCTCATTCGAGAGCAGATTGCGTTGTTGCGCCTGCTTGAGCACGGCTGCGAAAAAGCCGTCGGCGATGTTGCCTGCAAGCAGACGCTGCCGATTCTTCGTGAATACCGTCACATCCCAAATCGGATCATCCATGTTCAGTCCCACAAACCAACGGAACAACAGGCTGTAATCGAGTTGTTCCATCAGCATCCGTTCGCTGCGCACCGAGTACAGCACTTGGAGCAGCAACGCCCGCAACAACTTCTCTGGCGCTATCGATGGCCGCCCAGTTTTGGCGTAAAGCCTGCCAAAACGAGGCTTCAACTCGCGCATGGCTTCATCGGCTATGACACGTAGCTGCCGAAGCGGATGGTCGTGAGGGATTCGCTGTTCAGGGTTTACGTAGCTGAAAACTCCCAACTGCTGCTCGTCTTGTCCACGCATGTCTTCTTCTTATCAGCTTGCGTTGTGGAAACAAGAGACTTCTTTTGGTACGGCGTCGGCTTTTTTTAGGGGTGATACAGTTTGCCGAGACAGAAACATTCGCGTTGTGATTGAATCTCTCTGTGCTCGCACTGCTGCTTTACGCTTTGACAGCGATCGCAACCGGAGTCCAACTCTGGTACTTACTGTCGTGGGCAATATGGGGCGCGCCGACTAGCCCGCTTCAATATGTTGCACTATTCGGATCTGTTGTCCTGCTCGTCGCTGCCGTATTTGCCAGATGGAAGCCTCGCATCGCCGCGATTGTGGCTTGTACTGGTGCGTTCCTACTGTGGTTTTTCTACGGACCCGCTTTATACACACTTTGGCATAACCCGCCTCTCTCGTTCCGCTTCGACACCACCCCCGTCGTGTTGCTGCCCATGGCGCTCCTGATAGTCGTTACGGGATATGCAGGCGCGCGAGCCCTTAGGACCGGCAGAAAAATATAGTGGGAGTGAATGTCGGTACACGATCCGCTGCGCGGCACGACCGAGTTTTTCCGCAACCTGCTAGTATCGGCTGGTCCACCTTGAAGCTTTGGATAGAAGCCCCGGCTACATCGAATGGCTTATTTCGCACCGCTCGCAGCGACTCCAAATCAAAAATAAAATACTTCAATTTGCCGTCATGACGATTTCCATCGTATAGTAAATCCACCAAGCCAGCTGAGTGATCCGACCTCAAGGAGAACGGTAGATGGTCTACGAAAATGGTTGTCCCGCTCTTTAGCTCTGGAGCCCGCCAGGCAAGTTGCCAAAAGAATGATCGCTGAAAATTCCAATCGCGGCGATAGGCACTTTCATTCTTGATGTGATATGTTGCAGCAAAGAAGATGAAAACAGTTGCAAGCAATATATTTCTGTTTTGTCTCGAGCTCGAAACCCCACAGATTCCGACCAATAGCACCGAAGCTCCCAGCAAATAGCAGAGCGTATAGCGATCGAAAAGGTAGATGGAATCATAGGCCACTCGCAAATTAGCGTAAGCGATGGGTAGTCCACCAACTATGAGCGCAGCCAATCCTAGGATCAAGAATGAGAAACTCGAGACATTTCCGGTCGGCCTATCTCGACTCGGTACGGCCTTGCGGTGGCGGTCATGAAGCGTGCGCAGTGTTATGTATGATATGAAACATACGATTAACCCCATACCCAATGTCAGTTGAACAATCCGTGACTTATAATCCACCAATTCCAGCGTGACTACTCGTGACCACGCAACGGCGCTTCCGAGAAAAATATTCTGAACTCCGCCTGCAATTCTATCCGATAACTCATGGAGGGGGTGGTGGACTATTCCCGCGATTTGGGACACTCCATCATACTCTGGAGGCCACGTGGTATGAAGGAAAAGACGCCAGATGGCACACGATGCCATCGCGATCGCATACGGTGACCATTTGATCGCGACGCTTCGGAATTCCGCCACAATACCGCTCCTTGATTTTGTTCCTAGTCCTAGAGCCATCGCAATTACGGCGGGTCGCAAAAACTCAAGCCCGATAAAATAGTCGATGATCATGTAACCGAGCAAGGCAGCGAATACTGAGACTGCCGTAAATAGCCAAGCAAACTGCGGCGAATGAATCGCCCAGATTGTCAAACAAAAGGAGATCGCAACGAACAAGAACGATAGATGGTGGGGCAAGAAAGTGACAGCCATAGGCTGCTCGGAAAATCCAGGATAAAGCAAGGCGAAGGCGGAAACCATCCATGCTTGGGCTTCTTTTTCTGGCCATAGGCTGCGAAAGCCCATGAAGAGAAATGCAGATGAAAGCCAGCGCAGCAGCAGGGCCACAACATGCCAGCGAAATATTGATGTCCCGATAATGGGAAACGCAATCGAGAACACCTTTCCAGCTATTTCCCGGTTGCCCTTGAAATAGACAGCAAAACCTTTTGCGCCCAGCGAGTGATAAACCCACACAAGAGGCCAATCGTCTTGGTAAAACCCCAGTCTTGGAATAAAGAAACCGTAGACAAGAGCTGCGATCACCAGCAACGCGCCCACCGGGATAATGAACGCTCTAAAGGTATCAAGGCTCCGGTGATATGTATTGCGTAAAGTATCGAGGCCGGAGTTCATTGTACTTGCCGCAGTTCGCGCCGATTTTCCCATACCTTTTCAAAGGCAGTGACGACATCGTCTAGGTCCTGACGGGTCATGAAGGGCCTCATTAATTCGTGGTTAATGAGCTCGTCAAAGTGCATTTTTTCACAAACGGGACAAATTCCATTGTCATAAGAGACGTCACGGAAAGAATGGCCACACTTGAACGGGCAGCTGTTTTTTCCATAAGCGATTTTCTGTTGAAACATCGGCTGCAAATAGAGTGGTTTGACATACCCAGCGGTGACCTTCACACCCTCCCCCTCACGAAGCTCAATCGCAGGCAATTCTGCTTTGACAGCCTCCACGAAGCGGTTGCGGTGCATGCCCGCTACCTCGCTATTGAACTTCAGAATATGCATATAGAAGGCGTGCTCACACCCAGGACGCACCTTGGCGGGCTCGATGCATGGTATGGTTGACAATCTGGATGCGAGATAGCTTACGTTTTCCTGCCTCTGCTCAATGAGTGATGGCAATTTCTTGAGCTGTTCCCGGGTAATGGCTGCTTCAATTTCGTTCATCCGAAAATTGAAGCCAATCATATTTGTAAGATCAGTGACGCATTTGTCCTCGACCACTGCCTCAGCATGATTCCGAATCAGTCGCATTTTTTCTGCCAAATCACCATCATCTGTAACGATGACGCCACCTTCGCCCGAGTGAATATGCTTGTGGTAATTCAACGAGTAGATTCCTATATCACCAAGCGTTCCGGCAAATCGACCTTTATATTTTGCATTGGGTGCTTGTGCCGCATCTTCGATGACCCACAAATCATTCTTTGCCGCGATTCGATTGATGGTCTCAGCATCGTATGGCTGGCCGAAGATATCCACCACGATAATGGCTCGGGTGGCTGCCGTGATTTGCTTCTCAATTGAATTTGCATCCAGGCACAAGTAGTCCTCTTCTATGTCTGCAAAGACTGGCACCGAGTTGAAGATCAGCGGCGCCGTGGCTGAGGCACTCATGGTGTATGGACAAACAATGATTTCGTCGCCTGGGCCAGCGCCAATGGCCCCTACGGCGCAATACAGACCCGAAGTCGCAGAGTTTACTGTGATAGCGTGCTTGGCGCCAAAATGCCGCGCCCACTCTTCTTCCAGTGCCCTCACTTGAGGACCGCCATAAAAATCCGGATGCCAGCCACCGACGAACCTAGAGAGAACTCCTGACCTCATGACATCGATTACGGCGCGCTCCTCCTCCACGCCGATAGTGCGGTGAGCAGGAAACAGCTTGGTCCTGACCTTTGGACCTCCAAGAAGAGCGAGCTTGCTCACCTGTATCCCTCTAGGTATTTAGTGATTCTCTCAGTGGCGCCAAACTCGAAATGTGGAGTCGGAAATTCTCGATTCTCTTCGCCCAAGATCCCGCGAAGCGTCTCCTCTAACTCCTGCTCGGTCAAAATCGAACGAATCAGACCCATACGATCAAAAATCAGCGGATTTTCCCGTTTCAACCCAATTTGCACGCTGATAAAACGTCTTTCTAAAATGGCGGCCTCGAGCAGAAGCATTGAAAACATCCCGATAATCAAATCAGATGCCTTCAAGAGCAGGCTGGAGTCAGTTCCCCTGTCTACGACAACTTTGATTGAATCAGGGAGTGTTGCCAAAGCATTCTCGTAGACGTCTGGTTCATCCTTGGGGTGAAGCCGTATAACTAGGGTCATACTAATTGCTATTTCTGCTGAGAGTTTCGACAAGCACCTACTAACACTTTTCAGAACTGTCTGCTCGGTATAACCCCAGTAGTCCTCCTTCATACCATTCTTCCGATGAACGCTCGCGATCGGTTGTGACGCGAATACAAACACCTGATCGTTTTCGTTTCCAGTTAGATCCCGCCGTAATTTCTCAATCTCCTGCGTCGTATGCATGTCTGCGGTCTTGCGGATGTAATCGAAAAAAGGCTGTCCGGTCACCAAGAGCCTCTCGCGGTCAATCCCCAGCTTGCACATCTCCGTCTTGGCAAACTCATCCATGATAAAAAAAAAGGAAGGGACAATCAGCTTTGATGAGGCATGGTCATCCAGAGGATCGTCGCCTTCGGAAATGAGGCGAAGACGATAATTAGTCCATTGATCAAGCACAGCAAAACTTGTTATCTTCGCCCTCTCAGCCGCTGTCCACAAGTGCCGTTCTGTAAAGTCCTCTGAACTTGTCCCAGTGACAATAAGATCGGGATTGGTTTGTCGCACGAATTCGTTAGTTTCTTCCTGTGTGCCCGAAGGAATTTCGTCACAGATGTCATAACTATCGATGTTTCGTTTCTGATAAATCGAAAGCGCGGCATCCTTTCCGTAGACGCTCACGTCATTCTCTAAGGCCCGCAGTGGTTCAATCAATGGAATTATTGCGTTTGCGCCACCCGGATCACGGGAAAAAATCAGTATCTTTCTCCCTTTCATTAGTTCCGCATAATCCTCGAGCAGGTTTTCACCGTCTCAAGCGATTCCTCCAGCGGGCAAATAAGAGGTTCGTTCCGCTCCAAGTTGTTGCGAATATTCGCAATGGCGTGATACATGGCCTTTGGGTACTCCGTGTCATATTCGGTACTCTTGTTCAACGTCTGATACCCTTCGAAGAACTTATTTTCGCCGACAGAGTACTCCTCGATGATTGTTCCAAGCTCGCAAATCCGAACCCGTTTGTTTTCAAAGATCAAATCCAATTCAAAGATGTGAAATTTTCTAGAGTCGATATGGCGAAGATAAAAATCGCCACCTGCTTGCATGGTAAGCAGAGCCGATACGCTGGGGTCGTCGTCATAGAAATCTCTGGTTTCACTGATCTTTTCAACAGTGCCGACTTCGCCCACAAGAAACCGCAGTAAATCCACCATATGGGAGCCGTTGTGCACTAGTCCTTTGCCGTAATAGCCCGTCCCCGCTACGAACTTCCCGTAACTGCCAGCCCTTATTGCTTCTCTGATCTTTGTGATTTCCGGTACAAACCGGCGAGTATAATTCACCTGGACTCTAACCGGCAGTTTCCGGTAGATATTGTCAATCTCATCGGCCTCAGCCGACGTCCTCACCGCAGGTTTCTCAAGGAAGATGAATCTTATTGGCTTGTCTGCCAGAGCTAGCAACGTTGCACAATGCAACTCGTCGGGTAGACACAATGAAACTACATCAACGGATTGGGTCGCAAACAAGTTTCCGATGCTTTCGAAGGAGGAGCCGCCCCAACGGACTGAAGCTGCTTCTGCCTTGTCGACGTCCGGATCGACAAACCCAACAATGTCAAACCCTCCGCAGGCCTTGTATCCGTGGGCATGGGTTAGGATGAGCGGACTCTGAGGAGCATCCAGCATTGCGCCGATTCTGCCCGCTCCGACGATCGCTACGCGATAATTCATTCCCGATTACACGTGATTCCTTTTTTGCATGAGGTATTCTGCGTACGAGAAGTCTTCCTCGGTGTCGATGTCAATGGATCGCGCCCGATCAATGATTACAGCTCTCGAATTGTCAAAATACCAGTCATAATTATTGGCTCGGAAATCAGTCCATTTTGCAATCCGGACCGCTCCGGTAACCCTGTAATATTGAGGCAGCTCCTGTCTGTTCTTCTGCCGAATTTCTTTTGACAAGAAATCTTTCATGCTCAACGTCTCGTCAAGTGTATTGCACCAAACCGGCGGAACGTCCACTTCAGTTACGGAAATGACAGAATTGACGCGCGCTTCCTCCCCGAACACAGAGACTGCCCGGTCGAGATCAGCACTGGTTGTGAACGGTGAAGTGGCCTGAATGAGGGCGAATAAATCAAACGTCTCGCCTCGGGCGTCAAAGAAACTGAACGTATGAGCGATGGCGTCGCGAATCGGTGAGTTGTCTGTCGCCATGCTCTCGGGACGGATAAAAGGGGTTATGGCGCCGTATTCATTCGCTAGTCTCGCATACTCTTTGGAGTCCGTGTTAACCAACAGCGTTCCGCCCGCGCGATAAGCCTCTGAACCGAGAACCGACCTCGCCGCGTGCGCAAACAAAGGAATTCCGTGGAGTGGCCGGATATTCTTGTCTCTCACGCCCTTAGAGCCACTCCGCAGAGCCATCATGAACAGAATCTTCAAGGTGCCCCTAGGATGATTGTTTCCCGTGAACAAGAACTCGGTACATTAATTCGTGGCCTGTTCCTGTAGCAAGTCCGCCGCGGTGAGCTTGTCAATTATGGGATAGAGATCTCGAACTGGCACGTGGATGATATTGCTGATGTCAATCAGATCGTTGGTCCCGTCCGCATAAGCGAGGAAGTTCAACATATCCGCTACCTGCCCGTACGATTCCCTAGTAGCTATGGTTGGAAACAATCCACGCCTTCCGAGCTGGGGTTCTCCCAGGCAACATGTTTTGTACACTTTGTTGCGCTCTAACAAATCGATGCACTGCTTATGCAGAGCGAAGCTTCCCTCTAATCCCGCTGGCGTAACAAATTCCAGATTGTCCAGGGACGTGTGATATTCGGGAAATTCTCGATATTTCGTTCGCATGAGGGATACCACAGGCAAATCAACACCAGGGCTGCAATACTGCCGCTCATCGCTGCCCCGTTCCAGGAAGGAGTAGTGTCTGAAGTCCGGATGCTCGGACCGTAAGACGTTAAGCGCTGCTTTGTCCGCTAGTGTGTATCCCTTCCGTGAGGGGAGGTATGAATAAGCACCTTCATCCCCGACACACGTCAAATTAAAGCCGGCTACGATGTTCTCCTGCATCGATTCCAAATTCCTGCTTAAATAGGCGATGGAGCCGATTGTCTCTGGAATAAAGATAATGCGATATGTAAATCGCCGCGGTTCGCTTGAAATCCATTTCGCAAGCATGGTTGCCACTACCGGACCTGACAACTCGTTATTCGCCATAGACGGATGGCAAACATATGTAGAAATAAAGATCTCTTTGCTTGAATTTCCGGGAATGATCAACTCGCCATAGGTAAGCGAGCCGTTCTTTAGCTCGCTATCAATGTAAACACGATAAGTGCCATCCTCCAATTCCATTCTCTGCTTGTGCGAAAGACAGAAGCCCCAGCGTTCTTCATAAACCGATGTGACCCAAGGGATCGCCTCCGGTTGATCGTCGAGCGAGTACAAATGTTCCTGCAGCTGCGAAAGAGAGAGCGATTTGTCTACAGGGACCGCATACCCGAGCACGTGCAGGTTATTTTTCCTGAAATCAATGATTTTTTTCCCTGCTGGATCGATGACAAAAGCGTCTCGAATATTCCATTCCTTTGGAATGGTCCAATCAAACACCTTTGTCCCCGAAGGCACTTCGAAGGTCTTGAGTGGGATGAGTCCCTGCAGAATCCGGAGTGTTTCACGCACGCCATCGCCGGTAATGCTCCGACAGATGGGGAACAGCTGAGTCATCAATTGATGCATGAATGGCCCACAACCCTCGAACTCCCTATTGAATACTTCCGTCGCCTCTATCAATTGCATAGCGGAGCTTCTTGAGGAATCGTACCGGCCGCGATCGCACGCACCTGTTCAATAACTTTATTCTGTTCTTCGTCGCCCAGGCTTGTCGTACACGGAAGACTGAGGGCTTGTTCGTAAAGTCTCTCGGCGACTGGCATTCTTATTGCGTCGCTGCCTCGGTGCGCTTTTGACAGATGAATCGGTTGCCAAAGGGGCCTTGTCTGAATGTTCTTGGAACTCAACGACCGCATCAACTGCCGCGAATCTGTCCCAAACGCAGCTTTGTCGACCAAGATGGTATACAGCCAGCTGGAACTGGACGCCCATAAAGCTTCTTTCATGGGTGAAATTCCCGGCAAGCTCAATCCCTCGGTGTACCTCGCGGCAATACGCTTCTTTGCCGCGACAAACGTTTCCAACTGTTCCAATTGAGCACAACCCATAGCTGCCAGAAGATTCGGTAGTCGGTAATTGTATCCAATTTCTGAGTGAATATATTCAGTCGAATCGTCTTTTGCCTGAGTTGTGAGATACTTTGCCTTGCGAGCCCACTCTTCGTTTGACGTCACAAGCATTCCACCACCACCCGTAGTGATGATCTTGTTGCCATTGAAACTGAAGCATCCGATATCTCCGATCGAGCCCAAAGACCTGCCTTTGTAAGTTGCGCCGAGGCCTTCCGTCGCGTCTTCAATGACCTTAAGGTTGTACTTGCGGGAGATTTCAATAATGGGGTCAAGATCCACCGGATGTCCAAGAATATGAACGGGAATCACGGCGGATACGCGCCGCCCCGTGAGTCGATTATGAAGTGCTCCGTTGTGCCACCGGCAGCCATGTTCAACGAAATCCACGACACCGGATGGATCCATCTGCCAGTAATCAGGTTCGGCATCGATGAATATTGGCCATGCGCCAACATAGCGAATGGCATTCACCGGCGCGATAAAGGTAAGGGCTGAAACAAGAACCTCATCGTCCGGCTGTACGCCAGCCAACATCAAAGCGACGTGGAGGGCAGCAGTCCCATTAACGGTGGCAATACCGAACCGTGTGCCGACCCGCGCGGCGATGTCATTTTCGAACCGGTCTACGAAAGGGCCGACCGACGATACCCAATTTGTGTCTAAGCACTCCTTGATATAGCGCCACTCGTTTCCCTGAATGGTAGGAACCGCCAAGGGAACGAGATCGAGAGCATGTGGCGCCTCGGACTTTGGTCTCTGAGTCATCATCAGTTACGGTACCTTCTGTTTTCGAAATCATTGATCACATTGTCGCGCAACAAATGTGTAATTTCCACGATTCCCTCCCTTACCGTGCGCGTAATGTGAAACCCGAGTTGCTCGCGAATGCGGGTAAACGAAACCCGATAGTCCCGAGGGTCCTCTGTCTTATGCACGAATTCGACAATGGCATCCGGTGCATGTGGGCGAATCAAGTCAACCAGTTGCTGCTTTTGAAAGTTTTGATCGGTTGCGCCCACATTGAACACCCGACCAGCAACCTTTTCCGGAGAGGATTCGAGAACCAACTGGATAGCACGAGCAGCGTCTCGCACATGAACATAAGGGCGCCAGAATTGTTCCCCAAAAACGACGAGCCGCTTCTTCACCAGCATTTCCATGGTGAACTCGTTCACCGTTAAATCGAAACGCATCCTGGGCGAAGTCCCGAAAATGGTTGCAAAACGGAGCAGTGTCGGAGACCATGCTCCGCCGCTGACGCTAGCAAGCAGGAACTTTTCAACTGCCACTTTCGTTTCTGCATAGAGTGAAACTGGATTCAACTCGGATTCTTCATCCACATATTGATCTGAACCCTTCATTTTTCCGTAATTGCTGCATGTAGAGGCGAAAACAAATCTTTGCACTCCAGAGCGCCGGCTTTCTTCGATGAGCGACAATGACGCCTTGAGGTTTACAGACCGCGCCAATTCGGGATCGCGAGCGCATGCGGGGTCACCGACAACCGCGGCGAGATGAACGACAGCGTTTATTCCGCATAGAGCGGAGGCCACTGCGGAAAGGTCCCTGACGTCGCCGCGCCGGAAGTCGAAGGCTGGGTCCGACCAGGCGGGAAGGAGTGGAAATCCTCCGTGATTTAGATTGTCGAGGACTCTCACGGAGTGTCCCGCGTTCAAAAGCAGCGGAACGAGGGTCGAACCGATGTACCCGGCGCCACCAGTTACTAGAATCTTCATATCAAAATGCCGCTGGTGCGAACTTCTTGTTGGGCTTTGACGTAATCCTCGTGTCGCCCCACATCGAGCCAATACTCCATAATTGGGAAGCTCACGACAGTTTTTCCTGCCTCAATCAACTTACTTATGAGCTCCGTCATATCGAAGCGTTGCCCGGCAGGAATAAAGTCACGAACGACAGGTTCGATCAGATAGGTTCCGGCATTAATAAAGAGGCTCAGAGAGGGCTTCTCTTCCAACCCTTTTACATGGACGTCCTGGCAGTCGACGACACCGAAAGGGACTTGGACTTCATATTTCCTCACTCCGATAGTGAGATCAGCGCGGTAGGCGCGGTGATAATCGAGCATAGCATCGAACGGCGCACCTGTGATAACGTCTCCATTGATTACCAGGATTGTATCGTCGCATTCTTTTAATAGCTTGATTCCACCAGCTGTTCCCAACGGATGCTCCTCTTGCACGTAATTCAAATTGACCCCGAACATTTCGCCAGTGCCGAAATATTTAGAAATTGTTTCAGGAAGATAGTGAGTAGTCACGTTTACATTCTTAATACCCGCCCGTCTCAATTGGGCGAGTGTCAACTCCAGCAGGGGCCGACCGCCGACCGGTAGCATGGGTTTAGGAACTTTTTCTGTGAGCGGCAACAGTCGTGTTCCGAAACCGCCTGCCATAACGACGGCAGAAAGACCCAAGTCTCGGTTGGGCACGATGTCTTTACTTAGAATCAACTTTTGGACCTTTCCCTCGCTATCAATCAAAGGCAACTGACTGATGTCATGCTCCTTCATCAGACGTAAGGCCTCGGCCGAAGAAACAGAGACTGGGGCGGTAATGGGATAAGAATTCGCAATCGTGGAGCAAGGCTCACTCAACCGTTTTCGTCGTAGAATTGCCCGCCGAAAATCTCCGTCGGTCAATAACCCGAGGAGACGCCTGGCTTTGTCACAAATCAACAGGACTCCCGTAGCTGCTTTGTCGAGCTGGGTCATTGCTTCTGAAATGGAAGCGTCAGGGCCGATGATTGCGGCTTTGAGTCGCCGCTCGTTCCATGTAACATCTCTCTCAACGGCCAGGTCCTGTCGCAGAACAAAATCCTGAACGCGACCAGCCGCATCCACAGCTGGCAAATGGGAAATATCATGCGCATCCATGATTTTCAAAGCTTCTTCCGGAGTTATAGGTTCTTTGACTTTAACCGGATTAAGCGTCGCTATTACGCTGCATGAAACATCCAGCGACCGGCCCTGCAGGATAGCTCGCCGGATATCACCATCGGTCACAAGTCCGCAAAGGCGCCGGTCGGCATCGCATAGCAGCAGTGCACCGATACCGGCACGTTCGAGCTGCGCCATCGCCTGTGATATAGAGGTGCCCGGCGCAACGATGGAATTCGCCAGTCGTGTTTCTTTCTCAGGCTCTCTCATTTATTCTTCGAAGTTTCGATGGGTGTAACAGAACGTCTGTGCAGACCGGGCTACAGAGGTAGGAAATGTGTTAATACACAAGCAAAGATTAGGCTGAGATAAGTGCGCTGGTCGTCGACATATTCCAGTGTTTTCTCGAAACTTCCTTGGTTGTCGGATCTATCGCCACAACGGTGGTTGCTCCGAAGGAGTTGTTTGCCGCTATTCCAATGGCATTTAATGCGGCCAATGGAAAGGTTTCTTCGTCGAATACATACTGCCATTGATGGAAAGGCGTATCGATATCAAAGTTATCGAAATGATACGTTCCATTGACAGTTTTGAGGGCCAACCAAGGTTGTGGACCAAAGGTCGGAGTGTCAGAATTTACTGTTAGTACATGCGTGTGCCGGGCGACCTGCCGAACATGCACGTCGAGTTCGCAGGGTGAGAGCGGCACCAAATCTAATGCCGCCCGCATTCCATTAACAGCTTCGCAGTAAAGGAACGGAGTCTGTGGAAAATCGATGGCTACCCTGTTCAGCTGCTGGCGGAAAGCATCGATATCGGGCTCCATATCCCGAAAATCATGATTCGTGATCGCCAAGACAACGGGCTTCCCCTCAGTTGCTTCCGCAAACGCTTGTCTTATGTCTTGTTCATGAAGGAGGCGGTAGCGCGTGCCAACGTTCAAGCAGCGAGCAATCCATCTACGGCAGTTACCACGTACCTGATAGTCGTCGGAAGAAGGATGATAGGGCTCCCAGGTTGCGGGAGCACGGCGCCAGTCTCCGAAGCGGCCACCCGAGAGACCAAACTGCGTTCCATCTTCTGACCTGTTCGCCGTGGCCTGGTTCGAAAAGTCAAACGGAATGTGCTGTTCAAGAAACCAATGACTGTCTGGCCGAATAACGTGAAACCCAGGACGATGCGCAGCAGGAAACCAATGATGATCAATAATGCGTCGCGAAATAATCTGGTGGAGGCTGTTGGACGATGACCACCAGTGCGTGGCGCAACGGTGGGCCTCACGCCGGAAGGAATGGGGATGATAATGAAAATGCAACCCATCCTGCGTCGACCCTGTATTACGAATGCGGGTGCTGTAATGCTCAAAGATATTGTGATATCCGATGTCTCTGCGTCGCGGATTAAGATCGTAATCGACATGGTCAACGCAGAACCAGCTATAAATCCATCCGTTACCTTCCGAGTCTGGTACCTTTGTTCGAAACGATTGGGACAGCAATTTCGCTAACATCGCATCGACCTTGTCCCAAGTGTCGTTATAGGTAAGCAAATGAGGATCCACCACTTTTTGGATGGATGCCTCAAGGCCGTCAAGTGGTACTTCGCCAGCCTGTAAGCGCCGCAACAGATTTTCACTGGCCGGCAGATCGAGGTGAAAGATATCACGTAACCGCTCAAACGTTGCATCGACTGATTCGTAGAGTGGTCCTTCAGTATCGATGCAATGAACGATGTAGACCGGCTTTGATCCGTGATTCTGCACTATCGGACTACCCCTCGGTCTGGCATCGAAGCGGCTGGGACGCCAATTACTTTTGCTTTCGGTGGTATATCCCGAATCACGAGCGAGCCCGCGCCAACCACGCAACCTGCACCAACCACAATCCCCTGGATAACGGTGGCACCAGCTCCAATGTGGGCGCCGGTACCGACGTGCACTGCTCCGCATAGGGTCACACCTGGAGCAATATGCGCGTGAGAATCAACGATGCAATCATGGTCGACTCGGACCCCAGTGTTAACAATAATATTGGCGCCTAGCCGGCACCCCGCCTGCACGACGGCCCCCGCCAGAACCTGGACTCCATTCTCAATCTGCACTTCATGGGCGATGATCGCCGAAGGATGAATTACGGCAGCGAAAAAATAATGCTGCTGGACGAAGCGCTCATAGACATTCTGATGATTTCGTGTGCAGCCGACGGAGCCAACACCATTCACGAGTTGCACGCTGTCGGGCCCATGACCCAATACCGCAGTGTCATCGCCCAGATGAGGAGCTCCGAGCAAGGGAGGAAGGTTGGGATTTAGATCCACAAATCCGAGAATAGCCCTGCCGCACAACAGTAGAGTACTAATGAGAACCTTGGCGTGCCCACCACCACCGATGACAATTACTGGCAGTTCCAAGGTGCCCTCCCGTCAATTACTGCAGGTGGCTCCAGCTTAGAACGGGATCGGGAATTCGCGGTCGCGTACATACTGATTTCGTCGGGTCGATGTCTTATGCGACGCCGCATCGCATCCGTGAGCCGATCAGAGATCGTCCTGTCTGACAGCGAACAGCATATTGCCGCGTCTCGTCACGTTGAAAGCCTGCAACGCACGACGAACAACCTCATCGCATCCTGGCACAAACCGTTTATGAGTTTCGACGGTCACCGCCTTGACTCTGTCAAGAGAGGCCGAGTCGACAATTTCCATAGGTTCGGCAGTAACCGACCAAGCTTGCAAACATTGCTCATTGCCCTAATGTCATTGAAGGTGATTCCAGTTTAAGACTTGATCGGCAATCACGTCGGATGCAAGTCGGCGACCGAGCACATAGCTGATTTGATCGGGCTGTATGCCGGTGCCTGGCCGCTTCGCATCAAGGTCTGACTCGGTAAGCACGTGACCACGCTGTAATTGCCGAGTAGCTACCAGGCTTCGGCGAAACTTCTTCCGCTTTTCGATTTCTGCGGCACTTACTGTCCTTCTGCTGCCTCCCAGTGCTGTAAAAACATGCCTGCCTTCTTCGACGATGGTTTTGAGTTGCTCTGGATTGGCTGAGATCGCGTGATCCCAACCTTCCATGTCTTGGTCCAGAGTGAAGTGCTTTTCAATTATGCAGGCGCCGAGCGCTATAGCGGCGAGTGGAATCGCAGTTCCCAATGTGTGGTCACTAAAGCCTACCGGCACATTAAAAGCTTGCTCCAGAGTGGCCATATTGCGCAGGTGAATGCTTTCGTAATCCGGAGGATAGATCGACACACAATGCAGGAGGACAATCTGCCCATTGCCTTCCGCACGCACTGTTTCGACGGCTCGCTCAATTTCGCCCAACGTGGCCATGCCTGTGGAAATGACTATCGGCCGTTGTTTACGCGCAACTTGCTTCAATAGGGAGAGATGAGTAATGTCCATCGAAGCGATCTTAAAGAACGGCACATCGAGCTTCTCAAGCAAATCTGCTTCTTCGGCGGCGAAAGGTGTCGAGCAGAACGTAATTCCTCGAGATTTGCAATGAGCGGCAGCTTTGACATGCTGTTCCGCGGTGAACTGGTAAGCAGTCACCATTTCACGCAATGACCCGAAATGCTTCTTCTTATCGGAGTAAGAAATATTGCGAGCATATTCCTCTTCTGCGATGAGCGATTTATCTGTCCAGGATTGGAACTTCACTGCCTGTGCACCTGAATCAGCGGCTGAATCAATCAAGCGCTGACAGAGGTCCATATCCCCATTATGGTTCGATCCGATCTCGGCGATGATATACGGTGGGTATCCCGGCCCGACCGCAACACCGTTAATCATTACTGGCTTCATATCGAACTCCAGAGTGGTCCTTCCACATCCACTGCAAGGCAGGTTGCGCGACGTCCCACCACCAGACAACCTGCGGCTCCAAAGTGTTGAGGTGGCGCACATAATTCTCAAGCTGTTTTGGCTGAGACACCACCCTTTCTGAAAAGAGTAGGACGTCGTTAGCGGCCTCTTCCACCTGTTTCCATCGGTCAACCAGCACCCTTTCCATTGGCGAGGCCTGAAGAATGTGAAAATGGTCCAGAACCTTCTTAGTATCACGAATGACTTGGTCCGCGTCGTAAGGAAAGCGGATGGGAGCCATGTTTGCCCCGTGTTGACGGTATTCCATTCGTGCAATTGAGTCGAACTCCAACTTCGCCCCCATCAACCACGCCTTCGTCGCTAGAAACCAATCAACTAATGCGACATCCGCAGGAATCGGCAAACACCGCCCTAGAAGCTCTGAACGATAAGCCGAATTGGAAAAACCAAACACGTTGTTCCGCGGCAGAATGTTGTCTGCAGCAGCCTGCTCGGAAAGCGTAAGAGTTGTCCTCAAATCTCGCCGATGTTGATCCACTAGCCGGAGAGCGCATGCGGCCAGTTCGCAGGTCTTCAAGGACGCGCGCGCCGAGGCGACACGGGATGGGTCCAAGACATCATCACTGTCCACCAAAACCACCTCGTCAAAGTCTTTCACGATTTGTGCCAAAGAGCGTTGACGAATCTGCGAGGGAGAGTCGCCTGACTCAGGCCGCACCCAGATTGCGTCCAACTGGGTGCCGATTACCGCTTCGATCTGACCGGCATCGGTTTTATCCAGGCCGATGAAGAGCTGAAAATCCAGATCCGTCTGGGCTTCTAGCGAGCGATGCCAGTCCGGGAGGTACTCTTCGACGCCTGGATAAACCGTTGTGTAAACCGCTATTCGTTGCATTCGTCAGTATCTTAGATTTGCCATCGCCGGGGCGCTTAGAGAGACTGTCGCAGAGCTGCCGTCGGGCAGCCGCCACTCATAAGGAATGACCACAGAAGTAGCCTCGGAGACGCGGGTCTGAAACTCGCCTTTGTAGCCATAAGTGACGAGATCAGCATTTACACTGAATGACCCGACATCCTCATAATGCATTATGTAGTCTCTTCCGTTTTTTGCTTTAATCGCTAATTGCACTGTATAGCGCTGAGGCAACAAAGGAATCGCCTTAAATCTACACGAAATCGTTCCCCTGCCGTGTAATACATTAGGCCGATGGCCGTCCAACATCATGTTGGCCGTGAAACAATTGCCCTTTTGACCTCGGACAGCCAAAATAAAGTATGGTTTTTCGAAAACTTCATGAGCATCGAATGAGATCTCAACGATCAGATCCTCACCTGGGCAAAACTCCCGAATTTCGTGACCTAGGTCATTTTTTAGATTAACTTTCTGTATGACCAAACCATTCGCGCTCCGACGCCGCGAATCGTGGATAGCTCCGAATCTCGAGAAGTAGTCCTCCACGACTCTGTCAACATGCCCGTCAGCCTTAATTGTGCCCTCATCTAAAAGGATTGCTCGTTGGCACAATGCTCGCACAGCATCCATATTGTGGCTTACAAAGAGAACTGTCCGTCCACTATGAGCAAAGCTCTCCATTTTGCCGAGACACTTCTTTTGGAAGGCGGCGTCGCCAACCGCAAGCACCTCATCCACAATTAGGACTTCCGGCTCGAGATGAGCTGCTACGGCAAACGCCAATCGGATATACATGCCGGACGAATATCGTTTGACAGGTGTGTCGAGAAAATCTTCAATTTCAGAAAACTCAACTATCTGGTCGAACTTCTTAGCAATTTCGGCGCGGGTCATGCCAAGAATCGCACCATTAAGATAAATGTTCTCGCGTCCCGTGAGCTCCTGATGAAATCCCGTTCCCACCTCTAGAAGGCTCGCCGTTCTTCCCCTCGTCAGGAATCGGCCTTCCGTTGGAGCAGTTATACGACTCAGGAGCTTCAGCAGTGTGCTCTTGCCGGCTCCATTGCGGCCAATGATTCCGACGACTTCCCCCTGATTAATGCATAGTGACACATTTCGCAGCGCCCAAAGGTCTACTCGCTTCAGTTTTGCCTCGCGACGCGATCTCAACCATGTACCCGGAGAGCGAACCATATCCTCAAGGACATGACGTAGGCCATCGGCTCGTTGTCGCTGTTTGTCGATGACATAACGCTTGCCGAGATTCTCGATGATGATGACGGCTTCAGACATGTTTACTTAATGAACATTCGGCCGGAAGTTATATTACGTCAGCGAAGGTGCGCTCCGTGTTCCGGAAGTACAAGATGCCGGAAACGAGAATCACTGCTATCTCGATAATTGAGATGCCTAGCGCCGGCAGATAGATTCTGTTCTGCCCTCCCAAAAGAGACCAACGAAAGCCATCGATGACCCCAACCAACGGATTGAGTGAATAGAGTAAACGAAAGCGAGCAGGAACGAGGCTGCTTTGAAAACCCACAGGAGATAGGTAGAGTCCAAATTGTACGATGAAGGGAACTATAAATCGAAAATCTCGATACTTGACCATTAGTGCAGAGATCCACAATCCAACGCCAACGGAGGCACTAAGTGCAAGTAAGGTAAAGAGCGGCAAGAACAGAGCGGCAGTGGAAGGAATGAACCTGTACCACAACATCAGGCCAGTCATGAGCAGTGCCGACATTAAGAAATCAACAAAGCTGGTGATGACTGAGCTAACACCGATAATGAGACGCGGGAAATAGATTTTCGAGATCAGGGTGGAATTTCCTACCAGGCTATTGCCACTGTCGGAAATTGCCGTCGAAAAGAAATTCCACGGGAGCATGCCACACAAGACTAGGAGTGGATAGGGTGATCCTCCAGATGGCATTTTACCCAGTTTCCCAAAAACTACAGTGAGAATAAGCATTGTGAGAAGTGGCCGAACAATCGACCAGCTTACGCCCACAACTGTCTGCTTATACCGGACTAAGAGATCACGCCAGGCGAGAAAGAAGAACAATTCGCGGTAGCGCCAGAGATCACGCCAATATTGCCGCTCGACACGTCCTGCCTCGACTAGCAGTTGGTCGGTTGATGACGTATCGAGTTTTTCTGTTTGAGGCATTTGTGCGATTGGGAAACTGTCCGTGAGTATCGTGGGGCGAGTCGGCTCTAATTTTTGCAACACGGACTTGGGTTCACAAACTATCAATACGCGCCGACTCCGACCTTCACTTCAGGCGCGGAGTGAATCTTCAGCCACTCCTCGAAAACAATGATGCTAAACAAAATCTTGTGATGATCGTTCTGGCCAGCGCTGTGCGCCCGCAGGATAGACTGCACTGCCGCCGGACGGAGGTAACGATAGATTTGGGCTTGCGGGTCCAGTAGAATCTCTTTCATCTTGCGGCTCATGGCGCCACGAAACCAATTGTCCACCACGTTCACAGCAAAGCCACGTTTCTTTCTTTGGAGAATCTGCTCGGGAAGCAGCGAGCGGCACACGCGGCGATGGAGCCACTTTTGTGAACCGCTGCGAACCTTAAAGGTTGCGGACAGCCTCTCGACGTATTCCACGATCTCCTTGTCGAGGTAGGGCACGCGTGCCTCAAGACCATGAGCCATCGAAAGTTTGTCTGCAAACATCAGCAGCTCGTCCGGTAGACTGGAGCGCAATTCGACAAATTGAAACGCACCAAGGTCGTCGATTTTAGATGAAAGATTTTCCAGATCTTTCCAGCAGTTGAGGATCTTGTCATCCGTTGCTGCTGGCAGCACTTCTTCTCGAAAAAGGGCATCGACTTCGTCGCCCGGGAGCAAAGAGAAGACGTGTTCAATTCTTCGCATACGGTCAGATATATCGAGCGAATAAATGCCCCGTTTCAGCGTTTCATTCCTTGGCAGAGCACTGACGGCGCATCCTATTGGGCGGCGTATCCATGAAGGCAACGTCCGCCAGACTTGCGCGTAGCGAACACCGATATGGCGCTTGTAACCACCAAAGAGTTCGTCCGGACCCTGTCCAATTAGAGCTACCTTGACGTCCCGGCGCGCCCGCTCACAGACGAGGTACATGGGGACAATTGATGAGGAAGCGATTGGCTCTTCCAGGCAGGAGACAATTTTAGGAAGCGACGCTTCAAATGCGTCGCGGTCAAGCGTTACTTCAGTATGTTTGGAAGAAAAGGTTGCGGCAGTCTGCTTGGCATCATGCAGCTCGTCGTCCGCAAAACTTGATCCGTAGCCGACAGTAAATGTGCGCCATGAATCCCCGTACAAATTCATCAGTGCAAGCAACAGACCGGAGTCAACACCTCCGCTCAACAGGAGACCGAGAGGCACGTCGCTGAGCAGGTGTCGCTTCAGGGCGCGCTTATACAGATCGGCTAGTTCTTCTTCCGCCTCACGCACCGATTTCATCGGCGAGAATGGAACTGGAGTGTACGTATACCACCGAACAATATGACAAGCACCTTTTTCGACAATCAACTTCGTCCCAGGGGCCAGCTTGCGAACGCCTTCGTACATCGTGTAGGGCGACGGCGTGTACCGGTAACGCAGGAACAAACTCAAAGCACTTGCATCGACTTCAACTGGTTCATCCAAAGCTGCAAGAACGGCGCGAATCTCCGATCCAAAGTAGAGATGGCCCCGGTCCAGTTTGTAATAGATCAGTTTGATTCCGAAGGGATCACGGGCGACCACCAAGCGCTTCTTGCGACTGTCCCATATTGCGAGGCCGAACATCCCATTTAGGTGATTCAACACGTCATCGCCCCACTGCTTGTAGCCGTGGACGATCACCTCCGTATCGCAGTTAGTTCGAAAGACGTGTCCGAATGACTCTAATTCGCGCTTGAGCTCGGGAAAGTTGTATATTTCGCCATTGAACACGACCCAGACGTATTCTTCTTGATCCGACATCGGCTGATGGCCGCCGGCCAGGTCGATGATTGAAAGCCGACGAAAACCGAGCCCCAGGGATCCAGAGAAATAGTAGCCTTCATCGTCCGGACCGCGGTGAGCAATCGAACTTGCCATCCTCTCGACGGTACGGCGGGCGACTGGAGCGCCATCGCCAAAGTTGTATTGTCCGCAGATCCCACACATTTGGGTATCGTCTAGAAACGGTAGTTTAGTTCTGGGCGCTCTTGTAGAGGAGAAAACAAAGGCTTCTGAACATCTGCGACTGCGCCCAGCGGTGCATCGGAGTATTGTCCCAGCCGAGCAGAAGCTGACGCGCTCGGAAAGAACCGTCGCTCTTCTGCCAGTTTTTGAGATCTACGAGGACTCGCGATAACACCGAATCCAGGGCAGGAAAGCGTCCGCTGAGCAATACGCAGACGTTGATGCCCTCAGCGTAATCGTAGAGTTCCCGTCGGTACACGGTCATTCGAGGACGGCGAGAAAACGGCTTCGGAAGACCTTCCTCATCGAAGAGGTTAGCCACGTAATAGTCCACGCCCCGCTGAATGGCCTTCGTGCAGGTGTTATTGCCGGTAAGAGCTTCAATCTTTGCAACTGCCTTCAACACGAAGCATGTGTGAAAGTGATCGACAAAGTCGCGCTCGCCGTCGATAGAGTAGTACCAAGACCCGTCGTCGTTTTGAGCTCCGATTACGAAATTGAGGTTTCGCAGCGCAGCCTGACGATAGTTCTCGTCATTAAAATCAAGAGCGGCTTGCGTCAATAAGAACGCCCGATATGCACTCGCGTTAATGACTCCTCCCGGCTCTCCCCGCTCGGGATTATAAGAACAACTCGATGCGTTCGCGGAAATCTCATAATCATGGTAATCGAGCAATGCATGCTCCGCGATCGAACGCATGATGGATCGCCATTCTTCTTTTCCGTCGATCTGATGAAC
>Ga0335074_10000841_pt1 | contig 41963 bp, 35 predicted proteins | sample Lox_Sample_23_FD_206715 | JGI IMG/M metagenome (GOLD analysis project Ga0335074, IMG submission 206715) | Soil microbial communities from Loxahatchee National Wildlife Refuge, Florida, United States - Lox_Sample_2.3 | ecosystem: Environmental > Terrestrial > Soil > Wetlands | place: USA...
CTGCAGCTCGGTCACAACTACATCGGCACCGAGCACATCCTGCTCGGCATCCTGCGCGAGGGCGAGAACGTGGCGGCCCAGGTGCTGGTGCGGATGGGCACCGACCTGAACCGGGTCCGGCTGGAGGTGATCAAGCTGGTCGCTCCCGGGGCCGAGGCCGAGGCGGTCTCGCTCGGGGCGGGCGGTACGCCTCCGAGACAGACCCGCTTGGCCAGCGGCGCGATGAGCCAGGAGTTGCTGCTGGCCGAGGTGCGCAGCGCGCTGGCCGGTATCGCGGAGCGACTGACCGCGATCGAGCGCCACCTCGGCATCACGGCGCGCACCGAGGATGCCGGCGCCCCGCCGGATGACGAGACGGCCGAGCGGCTCGCCGACGAGCCGGATGACCCGCCGGGCGGCGTCACCGCGGGCGAGGGGTAGCGCCGAGCCGGTAGGTGCTCCGTGCCGTGCCGGTGAAGATCGCGTCCTGTTCCGACGGGCTCAGGTCGGCCGTGAGCGACCTGGCCGCCGCATAGACGCCGTCGTAGCCGACGCTCATCGTGCTGACCGGCCAGTCGGAGGCGAACATGAGCCGCTGCGGGCCGAACGCGGCCAGGGCGATCTCGTAGTGCGGCCGCAGGTGCGCGATCGGCGCGCCCTCGGCTTTGACCGGCGCCGGATCGGCGGACGGGGGAGCGGGCTCGCCCAGGACGCCGGACAGCTTGGCCACCGTGTTCGGCAGGGAGGCGAAGCCCGCGATCGCGCGCGCCCACGACTCGTCGACTCCGCCCTCGATCTCGGGGTTGCCGAGATGGTCGAGCACGAACGTCAGCTGCGGGGTGGCGGCGGCCGCGACCACGGCGCCGCGCAACTGCCCCGGCATCACGACCACGTCGTAGCAGAGCCCGGCCGCGGCCACCGCGGCGAGAGCGCGCAGCACCGCCGGCCGGGCCAGCCAGTCCGGATCGGACTCGATGAGCACGGGGTGGCGGATGCCTACCAGCCGGCCGCCGCCCGGCAGTTCCCGCAGCGCGGCGATGGCGTCCTGCGCTCCGGGTGCCTGCAGGTCCACCCAGCCGACCACCCCGGCAACCAGGTCACTGGCCTCGGCCAGAGCCAGCAACTCCGGGGTTTCCTGCGGCTCGGTCACCGTCTGCACGACCACCGTGGTCGTGACCCCGTGGGCGGCGGCCTCGGGCTCGAGGTCCGACAACAGGAAGTTCCGGCGCAGCGGAGCCAGCTCCGGCTGGTCCAGCCAGGGCTGGGGCCGCACGGAGAGATCCCAGACGTGATGGTGCGCGTCGATGGTCATGAGTGCCCTTGCCGGCCTACAGGCCCAGGTCGTCGAGTTGCTTGTGCAGGTCGGCGCGGGGACCGCCCGCCGGCGAGGCCGGGTTCGCCTTGGCCAGCCGGGTCGGGGAACCGGTGCTTTCCCGGCGCTCCCGGAAGATCCATCCCGCCGCGACCCCGCCGACCAGGCCGCCGATATGCGCCTGCCAGCCGATCCCGGCCTGCGGCAGCAGCACGGTGAACTGGTAGGCAAAGCAAAGCGCCATGACCGCGCCGACCAGCATGTCGATCGCGTGCCGGTCGAAGAACCCGCGCACCATGATGTAGCCGAGATACCCGAACACCACCCCGCTCGCACCGGCCCCCACCGATCCAGCGCTCTCGAAGAGCCATGCTCCGAGGCCGCTGGTCACGATGACCAGCACGGTAACGCCCAGGAACTTCTTCACTCCGCGGTAGGCGGCCAGGAAGCCGAAAATGAACAACGGGCCGGAGTTTCCCTCGATATGGGACCAGTTGAAGTGCAGGAACGGCGCGGACAGGATGTCGGGCAGGCTGCCCGCGTCCCTCGCCCGGATCCCGTACTCATACGTCAAGTGGTAATGGTCGGCCCAGTTGGCGATCTGAATGACCCAGAGGATGGCCAGGACGCCGACCATAACGAACAGTGCCTTGCGCGCCTCGGCCAGTACCGTCTCGGCGTCGCCCGCGCCCAGATCCCACATCCCGCGTCCGGGGCCGCGGCGCACCACGGTGTTCTTGCCCGTCACAGGACCCGGGGTGTTGCTCACCATCACCACCTGCCGTCGCTGCCCTGTCTGGAAGTTAACCCGTTCCTTGGCCTCACGGTAGTGCCCGGCGTGTCACGGCGGGCAACTACGCGCGAGTGGTGATCACAGCATGAAGCCCTTACGCCGAGTAATTGTTACAGTACGCGTTGCCAAACTGTGATCTGCGGAACACAATTCCCGCGTTTGCAACACAACTTTTTCAGCGGAAGCGCTTGGTCCGCCCCTTCGCTTCTGGCAACGTAGTGCGGCGACGGTGCTGGACCCACATGCGGTGGTTCTGCCATCGCTAGCCTTGTTGCGCCGCATTGGCCTGAACCGTCACTTGACTGCTGCCCTGTACCGCAGCGGTCCGCATACTGGGCGTTCCGCCCGGCATGCCTGGCCGACGGAAGGACCGCATTGTCACAGCACCGGAGGCGGGCTGCCGTCCAGCGCCGCGGGCGCAGGCGTTTTAGCTTTGTCCTGGTCACGACGATGACAGCCGCACTGGCGGTGGCCGCAGGAGTCCTGGTCGAAATCCACCTGAACGACGGCGGCTCCGATCCTACGGCCGCGGCGCTGGCCGCCATCCCGGGCAGCCACTCGGCCACGCTGCTCGAAGAGGCGCGCCAGAACATGATCCTGGTCGATGCCGCGTCGAAGACACTGACCCTGGTGGGGAGCCCCAAGCTGTCCACGCGCCCGTCGTCCTCGTCGTCGGGCGGATCGGGCAGCACCGACCTGATCGTCAGCATGCCGGCCCCCGACCCGGGCACGGCCCAGTCGACCGCGTTCAACATGCTCGCCTCCTTCGGCTTCGCAACCTCGCAGTGGGGCTGTCTGGACGACCTCTGGGAGCGCGAGAGCGGCTGGAGGTACAACGCCGAGAACGCCAGCGGCGCATACGGCATCCCGCAGGCTCTGCCGGGCTCCAAGATGGCCAGCGCGGGTTCGGACTGGCAAACGAACCCGGCCACCCAGATCAAGTGGGGCCTCGGCTACATAAAGTCAACGTACGGAACGCCATGCGCCGCGTGGTCGCACGAAGAGGCCGACGGCTGGTACTAGGCGGTACTCTTCCCGGCCTATTCCGTTCCGCGCTTGGATACCTCCGTTTTGACAAAACGGCCCGAAGGGCTCTGCTCGCTCTGAGTAGCGCCCTTGCCACTCAGGGATAGCCCGATCGGCGTTAAGGCGATTTCTCGTATTGCCTGGTCAGCGGCCAAAAACTCGCTCAGTGTGACCTCTAGCGATCGATCTGTAATATCGCCGCGCGACACGCATACCCGGGTGAGCAGGCCGTTCTCGCGGAGCGCAAACGGCCCTCTAAATTCGGACGAATCGCTCAGATGGGCAGGCCATTATTGTGAGATACGTCATACGGATTTCAGGCCCTTCTGGCGTCAGACATGCAGATTCTTCTGGCAATGTGGATGGCCGATAGCACTCAGCGTGCGTGACCGCTGCCCTGAGCAGCATGTCGCCCTGATCCTGCGTCACGTCTGTACGCCGCTGCCCATCCCCGCCCCACCGCCTCGGTGGTGCAGGCAGTGAACTGGGTGATAGCCGAGCGCAAGCCGCGCCCGACCAAGGGTCCATATTGTCCGGCAAACGACGTTATAACCCCCTGCACGGAAAACCTTCGAAGCTCACGATCGCGGTAACCGGTTCGACCGTTCTGACGGCAGCAGCCGCCTCTGGAGTGGTGGCGCTGTGGCCGGTTACCATGGCCGCCCAGCCGGCGGCCGACTCGATGAAGGCCGCGGGTGCCAGTCCCGGTCTCGTCCACCTCGATGCCAGCGGAACGATCACTGCACAGCAGCTGGCCAAGGCCAATTTCGCCCAGCGCGGGATGCAGGCCAGCGTGATCACCGCCCAGGAAGCGGCCGCCAAGGCGGCGGCGGCGAGGAAGCGGGCGGCCGCAGCCGCGGCCGCGGCAGCGGCTCAGCGGCGGCAGGCGGCCGAGCAGCAGCAGGCGCCATCGGAGCCCAGTACGGCCGCGCCGGCCCCGGTGACACCGTCGGGTTCGGCGCAGCAGATCGCCCTGGGCATGCTCGGTTCCTATGGATGGTCATCCAGCCAGTTCTCCTGTCTGGTTTCGCTCTGGAACGAGGAGAGCGGCTGGAACGTGACCGCCAGCAACCCGAGTTCCGGGGCGTACGGCATCCCGCAGGCACTGCCCGGCTCGAAGATGGCCAGTGCCGGTCCTGACTGGCAGACCGACGCCGCAACCCAGATCCGGTGGGGCCTGGGTTACATCAAGGCGGAATACGGATCGCCGTGCGGTGCATGGTCGCACGAGGAGGCGGACGGCTGGTACTGAGCAGCTGAGCACCTGAGCATCGCTTAGGTTTCCGGCAACAAACGGCGGCGGCTCCCCATGCGGGGGGCCGCCGCCATCTGTGAGCGGGGTTGCTAAGTGGGTACCGGGGAGCCGTCCGCCACCGCCGGCGCCGGCACGGGCGTGCTGGCCTCGCCTCGCAAGGGGAGGAACAGGCTGAGCGCGACGACGAAGGCCACGATTTTCGACCCTGCGTTGAACGCGAAGGGGAGCGGCGCGGAAGGGTAGCCGAATCCGAAGAGCGCCCAGACCGCGAAGATCAGCAGCATCAGCGCGAACGCGAAGAACGCCGCCCGGGGCAGCCGTACCAGCGGAGACAGCGACAGCAGCGCCAGCGTAGTGAGTTCGAGAAAGAACGCCGCGACGACCAGCAGCCAGTACAGCGCCCGGCCAGGCGCGATGGCCAGGTAGTAGATGCGGGTCATGATGATGAGGTCGAAGGGGAACTCGAAGATCATCGGCGCGGCTAATGCGCCGATGAAGGCGCTGCCCAGCCGGGCCTTCTGGCTCAGCGAGCGGCCAATGTACAGGATGGCGAAGAAGAGGGCGATCATGCACGCGGCGGTGACCGGGAAGACCGGTTGCGCCGGCCTGGAGTGGACCACGTGCTGCTGTATCAGCTGGTGCGCATAAAGGCCGAGGCAAACCAGGTACGCCACGATCGCCGCCCCCCAGGTCGCGAGCATGACGGTCCTGGCCGCCCGGCCGGGCCTCCGCAGCTGCACCGGGACCCGCAGCTGAAGCCCCGCCCCGGCCACCCCCGCCGCTACGGCCACCAGCACCACAGCGAGCACCACCCTGGCCGCGCCGCCGTAACTGAACCACCCCACCCGGCCCACGGGCGCATGTACCTGCCCGACGATCGCACGTAGCTGCCCGGCGGCCTTGTCTACCTGTTCAGAGCCCATCTTCATGGCCAGCGCCTCTTTCCTGCCAGCCCTACGTTGACTTTTGTCCTGCAGTCTTCTGACGCGACTTTGACGTGAAATTAACTGGTCTGCTGACGAGCTTGCGATTGGGGTGGGTCATGGTCCTGGTTCGTTGCCGAGCGCGGCGAGGTGGATGGTGCAGGCGCAGGCACCCGCTAAGCGAGCGGCCGGAACGTATGCATCACGTCCCGGAACGCCGCCTCGGCCGCCGGGAACGCGTCCGACGGCGCGGACACGGCCAGGGTGTACGGCTGCGTTCCGGCCGCGGTGTCGATACTGGCCAGAACCTCCAGGACGCCCGTGCGGGCCGCACCGCCACCCTGCCAGCTGAACCTCCACACGGCGTCCGGAGTCCCGAGCAGCGTTCCCGGCTTGATCGCGGCCAGCCGGTAGCCGGGGTAGGTGCCCTGCTGGATCGCCTGGGCCTGGAGGAAGGCCGTTTCCCGCAGCGGCCGGAGGTAGCCGAACGAGGCCAGGCTGATCTCGATGTAGGCGTTCCCCGCCGCGGGTCGCAGGTAGGTGACCAGGCCCTGACGGGAGACGGTCCATGACGCGGGAACGGCGACCTGGAACCCGGCCGTGGTGCCGCTGCTGGCCGCGCTCACCTGGACCCAGCGGTATCCCGCGGGAGCCGTCGCGCCGCCGGTCCCGGCCGTGCCCTGGGCGGCGGACCGGCCCGTTGCGTTGGCGCCGCCGACCACGGTCCCGCTCCCTGCGGCGGCCGGGGGTGAGCCCGAGGCCGCGTCGACGCTGGCCGGGCGCGGATAGGCGAACCAGCCCGCCACTGCGGCCGCCACGACCGCGACCGCCGCGACGGCGGCCACCCGCGCTCGCCGCCGACCGGACCTCGTCGGCCGAGCCGGTCCGCCGGCAGGCGTGCTGGAGACCGGCAGCGCGGGCTGTCCCGGAATTGGGGGCTGCCCAGGGAATGCGGGCTGATCCAGGAAGGCCGGCAGATCCCCGGCAGCCGCCAGGCCCAGAAGCTCGGCCGGCCCCGGGAACGTCGGCATTTCCGTCGGGAGCGGCTGGTCGGCCGGGAACGGCAGGTCGGCCGGGAACGGGAGGTCGTCGGGGAACGGCAGGTCCGGGAACTTGCGGACGTCATCGAACGCCGGGCCGCCGTGGCCCGCCGCGAAACCCGTGGTCCCGGCCCGGCCGGACCCGGCCCGCGCCGCCGCTTCGGCCAGCAGTCTGGCCGCGGCCGCCGCGTCGGGACGCTGGTCCGGATCGGTCCGCAGCAGCGCCTCGATCACCGGCCCGAGCGGGCCGGCCGACGGCGCCCGCGGGGCCGGCTCGCCCGCCACTCCGGCGGTGATCGCGGAGGCGCCGCCGGGCCGGTCGAACGGGCCCCGCCCCTCGACGGCGGTGTAGAGCGTGGCACCGACCGACCACAGGTCCGATGCAGGCGTCGCATCGTGGCCGCGGATCCGCTCGGGAGCGGTGAACCCCGGGGTCCCGACCACCATTCCGGCGGCGGTCAGCGCCGGGTCTCCGGCCAGGGTGGCGATGCCGAAGTCGGTCAGCACCGCGGCGTCCTCCGGGCCGAGCAGCACGTTGCCCGGCTTGACGTCGCGGTGCAGCACCCCGGCCGCGTGCGCGCAGGCCAGCGCGCTGACCAGGTGCTCGCCCACGCGCGCGGCCTGCCGCGGCCGCAGTGGGCCGTCCTCGGCGATCACCCGGTCCAGCGAGCGCGCCGGCACGAGTTCCATGACGATCCAGGGCCGGCCGCCCTCCTCGACCACGTCGAAGACCGTCACCACCCCCGGATGGTTCAGCCGCGCGGCGGCCCTGGCCTCGCGGAGCGTCCGCTGATAGTCGCTCTCGGCGCCATCGCTCAGACCGCCGCCGCTCAGACCGCCGCTGCTCAGACCGCCGCTGCTCAGACCGCCGCTGCTCAGACCGCCGCCGCCCAGACCGCGGCCACCCAGACCGCCGCCCCCGGCCCCCGCGGTCCGAACCTCCTTGACCGCCACCTCACGATCGAGCAGTTCATCCCGGCCGCGCCAGACAATCCCCATGGCGCCGTGCCCGATCGGCTCCCGCAGCCGGTAACGCCCGGACACGAGCCGGCCCGCCGCCCCGGCCCGGCCGGTGGCCGCGCTCTCGATGGCACCCCGCATGCCGGGGACGCTATCGCCGCCCGCCAGCGATATTCCTGTGAGCCAGTTGTGAATTCGGCGCTACCGGCCCGGCATCAGCCCTACCGGCCCCGCGTCATCGCCAGCACGTCCAGGGCGGCATCCAGCTGCTCCTCCGTGAGCTCGCCCCGGGCGACGTGCCCCCGGGCGATCACGACCTCCCGGATCGTCTTGCCGCTCGCCAGCGCCTCCTTGGCGACGGCGGCCGCCGCCTCGTACCCGATGAACCGGTTGAGCGCCGTGACGATGGAGGGCGAGGACTCGGCCAGCCGCCGCAGCCGGGCCGGGTCGGTCGTGATCCCGCTGACGCAGCGGTCGGCGAGCAGCCGCGACGCGGACGCCAGCAGGCCGATCGAGTCCAGCAGGTTCTGCGCGATGACCGGCATCATCACGTTCAGCTCGAAATTGCCGGCCGCCCCGCCGAACGCCACGGCCGCGTCGTTCCCGACCACCTGAGTGCAGACCTGGCACACGGCCTCGCAGATCACCGGGTTGACCTTGCCCGGCATGATCGACGAGCCGGGCTGCAGGTCGGGGACCTGGATCTCCTCCAGCCCGGTGCGCGGCCCGGAGTTCATCAGGCGCAGGTCGTTGCAGATCTTGAACAACGAGACGGCGATCACCCGCAGCACCCCGCTGGCCGCCACCAGCGCGTCGCGCGCCCCGGCCGCCTCGAAGTGGTCTCGTGCCTCGGTCAGCGGCAGGTCCATGTCGCCGGCCAGCCGCGCGATCACGGTGGCGGCGAACCCGGGCGGGGCGTTCAGGCCGGTGCCCACCGCGGTGCCGCCGAGCGGCAGCTCGCCCACGTCGGCCAGCACGGCGGCGGAACGCTCCGCGCCGTGCCGCACCGCCGCCGCGTACCCGCCGAACTCCTGGCCCAGCGTCACCGGCGTCGCGTCCATCAGATGGGTCCGGCCGCTCTTGACCACCGACGCGAACTCCGCGGCCTTGGCCTCGAGCGCCGCCGCGAGGTGATCGAGCGCGGGCAGCAGCGACCGCTTGATCATCCGCGTCGCGGCCAGGTGGATCGCCGAAGGGAACACGTCGTTCGACGACTGCGAGGCGTTGACGTGATCGTTCGGGTGGACCTGGCGGCCCAGCGTCCGCGACGCGAGCGCGGCGATGACCTCGTTGGCGTTCATGTTCGACGACGTGCCCGAGCCGGTCTGGAACACGTCGATGGGGAACTGGTCGTCGTAACGCCCCCGGGCCACCAGGGCGGCCGCGTCGTGGATGGCCCGGGCCATGTCGGGCTGCAGCACGCCCAGCTCGCCGTTGACCGCGGCCGCGGCGCCCTTGATCGAGCCCAGGGCCCCGATCAGCTCGCGCGGCAGCCGCTCGCCGGAGACCGGGAAGTTCTCGACCGCCCGCTGTGTCTGGGCGCCCCACAGCGCGTCGGCGGGAACCAGCACCTCGCCCATCGAGTCGTGCTCGACGCGGAACCCGTCCGGTGCCTCGGCCATGATCCGGCCTCCCTCAGCTCGGTCCGGTCCCGATCGTCAGCAGCGGCTGCTTCGGCGCGGTGACATCGGCGAAGAAGTCGTTGCCCTTGTCGTCGACCACGATGAACGCCGGGAAATCGCGGACCTCGATCTTCCAGACCGCCTCCATGCCGAGCTCGGGGTACTCGAGCACCTCGACCTTGGTGATGCAGTCGCGCGCCAGCCGCGCCGCGGCCCCGCCGATCGAGCCCAGGTAGAACCCGCCGTGCTTCTGGCACGCCGCGGTCACCGCAGCCGACCGGTTCCCCTTGGCCAGCATGACCAGCGACCCGCCCGCGGCCTGGAACGCGTCCACATACGAGTCCATCCGGCCCGCCGTGGTCGGGCCGAACGACCCCGACGCGTACCCTTCCGGCGTCTTGGCCGGCCCCGCATAATACACCGCGTGATCGCGCAGGTACGCGGGCATGGATTCACCGGCGGCTAGGCGTTCAGAAATCTTCGAATGTGCGATGTCACGGGCCACGACCAATGGCCCGGTCAGCGAAAGGCGGGTCTTGATCGGGTATTTCGAGAGCTCGGCGCGGATCTCCGGCATCGGCCGGCTGAGGTCGATGCGGACGACGTCGGAGTCCAGGTCGGTCTCGTCGGTCTCGGGCAGGTACCGGGCCGGATCGGTCTCGAGCCGCTCCAGGAACACCCCGTCCCGCGTGATCTTGCCCAGCGCCTGGCGGTCGGCCGAGCACGAGACCGCGATCGCCACCGGGCAGGACGCGCCGTGCCGGGGCAGCCGGATCACCCGCACGTCGTGGCAGAAGTACTTGCCGCCGAACTGCGCCCCGATGCCGGCCCGGCGAGTGATCTCCAGCACCTGCTGCTCGAGCTCGAGGTCGCGGAATCCGTGGGCGGCGGCCGAACCCTCCGTCGGCAGCGAATCCAGGTACCGGGCCGACGCGTACTTGGCCGTCTTGAGCGCGAACTCGGCGCTGGTCCCGCCGACCACGATGGCCAGGTGGTAGGGCGGGCACGCCGCCGTCCCCAGCGAGCGGATCTTCTCCTCGAGGAACTTCGCCATGGAAGCCGGGCTGAGCACGGCCTTGGTCTCCTGGTACAGGTACGACTTGTTGGCCGAGCCGCCGCCCTTGGCCATGAACAGGAACTTGTACTCATCGCCCGCGGTCGCGTACAGCTCGATCTGGGCCGGCAGGTTGCTGCCAGTGTTCTTCTCGTCCCACATGGTGAGCGGCGCGAGCTGGGAGTAGCGCAGGTTCAGCTTGGTGTACGCGTCGTAGACCCCGCGGGCGATGTGCTCCTCGTCCCGGCCGTCGGTGAGCACCTGCTGGCCGCGCTTGCCCATCACGATCGCGGTCCCGGTGTCCTGGCACATCGGCAGCACGCCGCCCGCCGCGATGCACGCGTTCTGCAGCAGGTCACGCGCCACGTACCGGTCGTTCGCCGAGGCCTGCGGGTCATCCAGGATCGACCGCAGCTGCCTGAGGTGCCCGGGCCGCAGCAGGTGCGCGATGTCGTGCATCGCGGTTTCGGTGAGCAGGCTCAGCGCGGCCGGCGCCACTTCCAGAAATTCTTTACCGAACGCCCTGGCCCGGCCGACTCCATCCGCCGATAGCTGTCGGTACTCGGTGCTGTCCCCGCCGAGCGGAAGCAGGTCGGTGTACGAAAACTCGGGCATCTGATGGCACATCCTCGTCTGGCTGAGTGATCTCATCGTAGATCGCTAGCATCCGTGACCGGGGCGGCCCGGCATGTCTCGCGCCATGCCGGGTAGCTGGGCGACAGCTAAGCCGTGGTGCATGTGAGCACCCGTGATGAGGGCGAGGATGAGATGACGACCATGCCCGAGACCGGCGAGAACGGCGTCGACCTGAGCGAGGCGGCCCGGCAGCTGGAACTGGCCGTGCATGATGCCCAGGTGTCCTACGACTGCGTGGCCCTCGGCAACCTCGACCGCGCGCACACCCACGCGATCACCGCCCGCGCCGCGATCGATGCCGCCGAGACCATCCTGCGCGCCGCCCTGGGCGGCGCCGCGAACCTCCCTTCCGACGACTGACTGTCGCGCCCCGGCACGGCGCGCGTGCCGAGAGCCCCACTAGTGTGTGAGTCACACATTAATTAGCCGGGAGGGAAGACGATGGGCAACGCGCAGGGGACGTTCACGGTGGCGTCCTGGGACGAGAACACGTACGCCGAACTCGACGGAAACGCCAAGCTGACCCGGGCCACGGTCACCTTTGACTTCACCGGCGGCGTGCAGGCCAAGGGCACCTGGGACGCGGTGATGTGCTACAACGACGACGGCACCGCGGTGTTCACCGGCATGCAGCGCATGACCGGCCAGATCGAGGGCCGGTCCGGCGACTTCGTGCTGCGCGCCGACGGCACCTTCGCGGGCGGCGAGGCCCGCAGCGAGTGGGAGGTCGTGGCGGGTTCGGCCACCGGAGAGCTGGCCGGGCTCCGGGGCGCCGGGTCGGCGGTCGCGACCAGCGAACCCCCGGGCACCTTTACCTTCGACTACGAGCTCGGCTGACCGCGCCATGCCCCTGGACCGGACGGCCAACCTGCTGGGCGCGCTGTCGCTGGTGATCGCGGACCGGATGGCGGACGCGATGGCCGAGGCGGGCGGCCGTCCGGAGTCGGGAGCGGTGGCGCTGTGCGCGCTGCTGCACTTCCTGGACCGGCCGTCGGTCGACCGGCTGCGCCAGGTGCTCGGGCTCACCTCGTCCGGCACGGTGCGGCTGATTGACCGGCTGGCCGAATCTGGCTTCGTGCGGCGCGGCGCCGGGGCCGACGGGCGTTCGGTCGCGATCGAGCTCACCGAACGCGGCCGGGAGGCGGCCGGGCGGGTGGCCGGCTCGCGGGCCGAGGTGCTGGACGGCGCGCTCGCGGTGCTGTCGCCCGACGAGCGGCAGGTCTTCGACCGGCTCGCGGGCAAGGTGCTGGCCGGCCTGATCCGCGGGCCCGGCGCCACGCGCTGGATCTGCCGCCTGTGCGACGTCGGCGTGTGCCGGGGCGCCGAGGGCGGCTGCCCGGTGGGCAACGCGGCCCGGGCCCGCTACGCGCCCGGGCCGCAGGACGTCACCGCGCCAGGCGGGGCAGCAGCAGCGCCGAGGCCGTGACCCCGAGCACGGTGGCCCCGACCAGCACGATCGCGTCGAGGCCGAGGTGGGCCGGGGTGCCAATGAGCAGCCCGCGCAGCGCGTCCACCTCGTAGGACAACGGGTTGATCTTGCTGATCGCCTGCAGCCAGCCCGGCATGATGCGCTCGGGGTAGAGCGCGTTCGAGCTGAAGAACAGCGGCATCGTGATCGCCTGCCCGATGCCCATCAGCCGGTCCCGCGACAGCGCCACCCCGGCGATGCTCATCGACAGGCAGGAGAAGAACGCGGAGCCGAGCACCACGACGGCCGCGGTCGCGAGGAGCTTCAGCGGGTTGTCGGTGAAGGCCACGCCCAGTATCGCGGCGAGCACCACCACCACGGCGGCCTGAACGATCGAGCGCACCCCGGCCGCGAACGCCTTGCCGCTGATCAGCGCGGCCCGGGGCGTGGGGGTGACCATGAGCTTGGTCAGCACGCCCGCATCCCGCTCCCAGATGATCTGGATGCCGTAGAAGATGGCGATGAACAGCGCGGACTGGGCCAGGATCCCGGGCGCCAGGTAGGCCAGGTACGGGATGCCGCCCGGGGTCGGGATGGCGTGGATCTTGGTGAATGTCTCGCCGAAGATCAGCAGCCAGAGCGCGGGCTGGATCGCCCGCGTGTACAGCTCGGTGCGGTCGTGGCGGATCTTGCGCAGCTCGACCCAGCACAGCGTGACGATGCGGCTGGCCAGGCGGCGTATGACCGCGGGCGGGGTGTCGGCGGGCAGGCCCAGTCCGGGCTTAGCCGAGACGGCGGGCGGTACGCCGGGCGCGGCGAACGTCACGGATGCTTCCCTTCTCGGAGTCGTCGTCGAGCGTGCCGCCGGTGTAGTGGCGGAACACGTCGTCCAGGGTGGCCCCGGCCCCGAGCGTCGCCTTGAGCATGCCCGGGGTGCCGGTGGCCCGGATCGAGCCCGCGTGCATGAGCGAGACCCGGTCGCAGTAGGTGTCGGCCTCGTCCATGTAGTGCGTGGTCATCAGCACGGTGATCGGCGCCGACTCGCGCAGGCGGTCGATGAAGTCCCACACGTCCGAGCGCGCGATCGGGTCGAGCCCCACGGTCGGTTCGTCGAGCACCAGCAGGCTGGGCGCGCTGACCAGTGCCTGCGCCAGCTCCAGCCTCCGGATCATGCCGCCGGAGTAGGTCTTGACCAGGCGGCCGGCGGCCTCGGTCAGGCCCATGGCCGACAGGGCGCCCTCCACGCGCTCCGCGCGCTCACGCCGCGGAACGTCGAACAGCTTGGCGAACAGCTGCACGTTCTCGCGGCCGGTCAGCGTCGCGTCCGCGGACAGCAGCTGCGGGACGTAGCCGATCATCCGCCGGACGCGCATGGGGTTCTGGGCGGCGTCGGTGCCGAACACGGTCACGGTGCCGGACATCGGCTTCAGCAGCGTGGTCAGCATCCGGATCGTGGTCGTCTTGCCCGCCCCGTTCGGCCCGAGCAGCCCGAACGTCTCGCCGGGCGCGATCTCCAGGTCGACGTGGTCGACCGCCACGTGCTCGCCGAATCGATAGGTCAGGCCGACGCAGCGGACCGCCGAGTCGCTCGGCGCGAGGCCGGTGATGTCGTCGGGCGTCAGGGTCGTGGCCGAGCTTGCCGGGCCATCGGGCTGGGGGGTCATGAAGCCTCCATTCGTTCGGCCAGGCGCAGCAGCGTCGGCCCGGCGGCGGCGAGCACCTGCCGGTCCGCGGCCGTCATCCGCTCGAGTGCCCGGCCGGCCAGTTCGGCCCGCAGGTCGCGGAACTCGGCGAGCCGCCGCCGGGCCTTGTCGGTGGCGGACAGCAGCACGGTGCGCCCGTCCCGGGCGCTCTTCTCGCGGGTCAGCAGGCCGGCCTGGGTAAGGCGGCCGACCAGCGTGCTGACCGTGTTGGGCGCCAGGCGCAGTTCCTGGGCCGCGTCGGCGACCGTCATGCCCGGCCGGGCGGCGGCCAGGCGAAGCAGTTCCGACTGGGCCGGTGCCAGCGGCTGCTGGGTCCAGGCCTGCCGGGTGGCCCGGCGCGCGGCCCGCCGGATCACGCTGATGGCCGCGAACAGCTCCGCGGCCGTGGCCGTGGCGGCCTGCTCACCCCCCGCGCCCGCGGCCTGGTCAAGCCCCGCATCTGCCACGCCCCGCCCGGGCCGCACAATGTCGTTCACAGAGCTAACTATATAGAGCCCCGGCCGGGCCGGCCAGTCGCCCGGACCGTCGGCATTCCCGCGACGTCAGGCTTCTGTGCCGGTTTTGCCGGTTTGCGGCTCGGCCAGGGGCAGCCGCTCATCCCGGCCCGCGTCGTCGGTCTCGCCGACGGGTGACGTGCTGCCGCTCTTGCCGCGGCGGGGATAGAGCGCGACCATAAGCCGGGCGAAGGCCAGTGCCGGGCCGATGGCAGCCGCGGCGGTCAGGAGGATGGCGGCGGCGATCGCGGCGTGCGGGTCGCCGTAGGCTCGCTGCGCATTCAGGGACAGGAGAGCTTCTATCTCGCCGCCGACGGTGACGATCAGGATGGCCACGGCGGCGCTGGACGCCAGGACGCTGCCGGTCCACAGGCGCAGGACCAGGCGCCGCGGGCTGGAGCCAGCTTTGTGCTCGCGGAACCGGCGGAGCGTTGCGGCGGAGGCTTTCAGCAGGTCACCGTACAAGGGTCCCTGGACGGCGATCGCGAGGAACAGGACCGGGATGATCGTCGCGGCCGTGGCGTAGAACAGGCCGTTGAATGCCGGAGCCGCCGCAGGGGCTCCGTGGGCCAGGGATGCGAGGCTGCTCATGGCAGCCAGCATGGCCGTGGCTGTGCCCGGCACGGGGGACTTCGCCCCAATGGCCGGTGGCGCCCCTCGGCTGGCTATTCGCGCGGGACGGCGCCGAATCCGATCTCGCTTCCGTCCGGGTCAACGTAGGTGGTCTTGCGCACGCCATTCGGGTACGTCTCCTGCTTCGCCGGCTCCAGGCCCCGCTGCGCTATCTCGGCCACCATGCTGTCGAGGTCATCAACGATGATCGTGTGCATGGCGTGGCCGGCGTGTGCCGGCCGCTGGACGACGTAGGCCAACCGGTGTTCGGCGAGCTCCCAGACGGCCTCGGTGTCATTGGGGAAGGACAATGGCGCAGAGCCGAACAGCCTGCCATACCAATCCAGCGCCACGGCGAAGTCGCTGACGGGTATCCCCGCGAACAAGTAGATGGCCATGCCGCCATGGTCCCGCAGAGTTCCGGGGGACCGGGTTCTTGGGGCGTTAGTGTCGCGAAGATCAGGGTTCTCGGGGGTTGCGGCCCCGGCTGGTGCGCAGCGCGTCCTCACGCCCATTGGAGCCCGCTGACCGGCCGTCATCGGCGGCCTGGCCCTCGCCGGCGCCCTGACCCGTGGCGGCACCGTTCCCGGCCGTCGCCGCGCGGGCCCCGTTCGCCGCGGGCGGCACGCCGACCGCCGCCCCGGCCTCGTCGTGCACGTACCGGCCGCCGCGCAGCAGCGACGCCCCGGCGGCGATGACCAGGATCACGATCGCCGTGCTGAACACGATCTCCAGGCCGTGGTGGAACGGCCCGGCGATCAGTTGCGGGAAGAACTGACGCCCGGTGAGCACTCTGACCTGGGCGGCCGGCATGTGGGTGAGCACCCCGGTCGGCGCCAGCAGTTGCTGCACCGGGTTGTAGCCGAGGAACGCGGCGAACAGGCTGCCCACCGGGGGCGCCTGCCCGATCTGGTGCGCGACCGCGTGCGGCACGCCATGCGAGGTCAGGCCGTTGGTGAGCGTGGTCGGCAGCGAGCTGGCCAGCCCGGCGATCATCAGCGAGAAGAAGATGCCGATCGACAGCACGAAGCCGGAGTTCTGGAACGTGGCCAGCATCCCGGACGCGGCGCCGCGCTGGCGGGCCGGCACGCTGTTCATGATCGCGGCGGCGTTCGGCGCGGAGAACAGTCCCATCCCCGCCCCGGCCAGGAAGATGAGCACGGCGAACGCCGCATACCTGAAGTCGGTCGGGATGATCAGCAGCCCGGCGAACGCCGCGGCCGACACCAGCAGCCCGCCGGAGGCGAACGCCCTCGCGCCGTGCTTGTCCGACAGCTTGCCCGACAGCGGCCCGGAGACGACGAAGCCGCAGGTCAGGGGGAGCAGGTAGATGCCCGACCACAGCGGCGTGTCCTTGAACGCGTAGCCGTGCAGGACCAGCCAGATCCCCTGCAGCCAGAGGATCAGCATGAACTGCAGCCCGCCCCGGGCGATCGCCGCCAGCAGGGTGGCCGCGTTCCCGGCCGCGAAGGCCCGGATCCGCAGCAGGCGCAGGTCGAACATCGGCGCCTTGACCCGCAGTTCGGTGATGGAGAACGCGATCAGCAGCGCCACCCCGCCGATCAGGCCGGTGAGCACCAGGGGGTTCGTCCAGCCCATCGAGTGCCCGCCGTACGGGATCAGGCCGTAGGTGATGCCGACCAGGATCCCGATCAGGCCGAGCCCGAACAGGACGTTGCCCAGCCAGTCGATCCGGGCCGGGGTCCGTGCCCCGACCTCGCGCAGGCTGAAATACGACCAGATCGTGCCGCCGATGCCGATCGGCACCGACACGATGAAGACCAGCCGCCAGTCGACGGCCGCGAGTATCCCGCCCAGGATCAGGCCGATGAACTGGCCGGAGATGCCGGCCACCTGGTTGATGCCCATCGCCATGCCGCGCTGGTCGGCCGGGAAGGCGTCGGTAAGGATCGCGGGGGAGTTGGCCATGATCATCGCGCCGCCGACGGCCTGGATCACCCGGAATCCGATCAGCCACAAGGCTCCGGACGGCCCGGTCAGCGGGTCGAACGGCAGCGCCAGCGCGCCGAGCCCGAAGACCGCGAAGCCGACGGTGTACATGCGCACCCGGCCGTAGATGTCGCCGAGGCGGCCGAGCGTGACCACCAGCACGGCCGAGACGACCAGGTAGCCCATCAGCATCCAGAGCAGGTAGCTGACGTTCCCCGGGGTCAGCGGGTCCAGCTTGATTCCGCGGAAGATGGCCGGTAGCGAGATGATCACGATCGACGCGTTCACCGTGGCCGACAGCATGCCGATCGTGGTGTTGGACAGGGCAACCCACTTGTAGCGGTCGCTCCTGCCGATCCGGGACGCGGTATCAGCCACCGCTGCGATCTCCCTCGTTCCGCGCAGGTATTTGCTTAGACAAAACTAACAGACGATGCAGGTCAACAGCCAGTCGCGGCCCGGCGGCCGCGGCCGGGCCGGCCCCCCGCTCTCTAGCCTGGCACCGCCCGGCTGCGACCGGCGGCAGAGGCCGTCGAAACCGCGGGGCAGCGGGCGCTCTGCGGCACCCGCGCCGATGTATCTTCAGGGTGTGACATCGCGACCACCGCCACGTGATCTGCGCGCCTCGGACGCGGACCGCGAGCGGGTGGTCGCCCTGCTCACCGAGGCGGCCAGCGACGGTCGGCTGACCCTTGGCGAGCACGCCGAACGGGCCGAGCGGGCGTACTCGGCCCGCACGCTCGGTGAGCTCGCCGAGCTGACGACCGACCTCGCCGCGCCCTCGGCCCAGCCGATCCGCCTGGACGGCCGCAGGCCGATCGCGGGCATCTTCGGCAAGGAGCGGCGCGGCGGCCGCTGGGTGGTGCCGGACCGCCTCGCCGTGACCGCGGTCTTCGGCGAGGTCACGCTGGATCTGCGCGAGGCGGTGCTGCAGAGCCCGCGGATCACCGTGCTGGCCACCATGGTCGGCGGGACCCTGCAGCTGATCGTCCCCGAGGGAGTCGTGGTCGAGACGACCGGGACCGGCGTGCTGAGCAGGCAGACCGGTCAGCCGGGCCGCAGGCCGGGCGAGACCGCCGCGCCCGGGACCCCGGTGATCGAGGTGCGCACGCTCGCCCTGGGCGGCCGGGTGAAGATCGTCAGGCCGCGCCGGTCCCGCTGGTTCGGCGGGCTCAGTCGCCGTCGAAGTTGACCGAGCTGTAGGCCCGTAGCTTCCAGAGCTGATGCTCGCTGTAGATGTTGCGCAGGGTGCCGGAGCGGGCGCGCATGACCAGCGAGTGCGTCGTCGCGCCGCCGGAACGGTACCGCACCCCGGCCATCAGCTCGCCGTCGGTGATCCCGGTCGCGGCGAAGAACGCGTCGTCCGACGTGACCAGGTCGTCGGTGGACAGCACCCGGTCCAGGTCGTGGCCCGCGGCCACCGCGCGGTCGCGCTCCTCGTCGTCACGGGGCGCCAGCTTGCCCAGGATGACGCCGCCCAGGCACTTGATCGCGCAGGCGGCGATGATGCCCTCCGGGGTGCCGCCGATCCCGAGCAGCAGGTCGATGCCGGTGCCCTCGCGCGCCGCCATGATCGCGCCCGCGACGTCGCCGTCGGTGATGAGCTTGATCCGGGCCCCGGCCGCGCGCACCTCCTCGATCAGGCCCTGATGGCGCGGCCGGTCCAGGATCACCACCGTGACGTCGTGCGACGAGCAGCTCTTGGCCCGCGCGACCGCCGCGATGTTGTCGGCGGGCGAGGCGTCGATGTCCACCACACCGGCCGCGGCCGGCCCGGTGACCAGCTTGGACATGTAGAAGACCGCCGACGGGTCGTACATGGAGCCGCGGGCGCTGACCGCCAGCACCGAGATCGCGTTCGGCATGCCGTTGGCGGTCAGCCGGGTGCCGTCGATCGGGTCCACCGCCACGTCGCACGCGGGGCCGCTGCCGTCGCCGACCTGCTCGCCGTTGTAGAGCATCGGGGCGCGGTCCTTCTCGCCCTCGCCGATGACCACCACGCCGTCCATGGACACGGTATTGATCAGCATCCGCATCGCGTGCACGGCGGCGCCGTCGGCACCGTTCTTGTCGCCGCGGCCGACCCAGCGGGCCGCGGCCATCGCGCCGGCCTCGGTCACCCGGGCTAGTTCGAGCGCGAGGTTCCGGTCCGGAGCGTGCCTGGCCGGGGGCTCAGGCACCTCGTCCTGGCCTACCGCGGCGGCATCGCCCGGCAGAACCGGCCCGGCTTGCGTGGCAGCGATCTGATTCTCGGTCACAAGAACGCCTTCCGTTCAAGAACGCTTTCCCCGTTGTCGCCGTGATGAAATCCTATGCATCGCCCGGCCGGCGTAGCCTGGAGCATGGCCCGGCCGGGCCGTGAAGGAGCATTGCGAATCGGCATGACGACAGACCAGGCACAGCCGGCCGCCAGGGCCTCCGAACGAGGCGCCGCGACCCGGTCTGCCCTGCTGACGGCCGCCCGCGAGGTCTTCACGACGCAGGGGTACGCCCAGGCGGGCGTGACCGACATCGTGAACCGGGCGGGCGCCAGCGTCGGCAGCCTCTATCACCATTTCTCCGGAAAAGCCGATCTTTATCTCACCCTCTTCGAGGAGCTGAACAACGAGCAGGCCGAGCGGACCCGCTGCGCCGTCCGCCGCGCCCGCGAGGCCGGCACCACCGATCCCAAGCAGTTGTTCCTGGTCGGCGCGCGAGCGTACCTGGACGTGTGCCTGGAGCACCGCGAGCTGTTCCGGCTGTTCGTCGGCGGCGACAGTCCTCCGGGATTCGACCTCGTGCGGCGGCAGCGGCTGGCCGACTGGGTCGGCATGAACACCGAGTTCTTCGTGCGCAGCGGCGAGCCGCTGGACCAGGCGGTGGCGATCGTGATGACCGGCGCCCTGGGGTTGTGCGCCACCGAGCTGTCGCTCAGCTCGGACGCCGAGCGCATGCGGAAAATCGCCGACGGCGTCATCGAGGTCCTCTCGCGCCTCGAGTCGCCGCGGCCGCGGCGCGCGGCACCCTGAGCGTTCCGGGCCGTCAGAACGGGGCGTCGGAATCGCCATCGACCCGGGTCGCCATGGCCTCCGCCAGCCGGGCGCGCGCGCCCTCGAGCCACTGCGTGCACACGGCGGCCAGGCGCTCTCCGCGCTCCCAGAGCTGCAGCGATTCCTCCAGCGTCAGGCCGCCCGCCTCCAGGCGCTGCACGAGCTCGGTCAGCTCGTCGCGCGCCTGCTCATAGGATGGCCGCGCGGCCCGCGCGTCATCGCCGCCATCGGCTGCGGTCACCCCCTCACCCTATCGGGCGGCGTCATCGCCGGGGTTTTGGTTGCCGTCGGCCGTGACGTCCAGCTGGTCGTCGGCGAACCTGACCGTGAGCGGCTCGCCCGGTGCCACCTCGGCGGCCGAGCGCGCCACGCTGGCGTCCGCGTGCTGAACGATCGCGTAGCCGCGGCGCAGCGTCGCGGCCGGCGACAGGGCGACCAGCCGGGCCCGGGTGTGGCTCACGTCGTCGCTGGCCCGGTCGAGGCTGGCGGCCAGGCACCGCCGGGCGCGCTGGGTCAGCGCGGCCACCAGTTCCTGCTGCCGCTCGATCTCGCGCACCGGATTGGCCAGGGCCGGCCGCGAGCGAACGGCGGCCAGCCAGGACGCCTCCCGGTCGATGCGGCCCACCACGGAGCGGCGGGCACGGGCGCGCAGCTGGCCGATCAGCGCGAGCTGCTCGGCCACGTCCGGCACCACCCGCCGGGCCGCGTCGGTGGGCGTGGACGCGCGCACGTCGGCGACGTAGTCCAGGATCGGCGAATCCTGCTCGTGGCCGATCGCGCTGACCACCGGCGTCCGGGCCGCGGCCACCGCCCGGATCAGGCTCTCGTCCGAGAACGGCAGCAGGTCCTCGATCGAGCCGCCGCCCCGGGCCACGATGATCACGTCCACGGCCGGGTCCGCGTCGAGGTCCCGCAGCGCGTCGGTGACCTCGGCCACCGCGTACGGGCCCTGCACGGCCGCCTCCAGGACGCGGAACCGCACGGCCGGCCACCGCCGGGCCGCGTTGTCGAGCACGTCCCGCTCCGCGGCCGAGTCCCGCCCGCAAATCAGGCCGACCATCCTCGGGAGAAAAGGCAATGAGACTTTACGCTCTGGCGCGAACAATCCTTCAGCGGCCAGTGAGCGCCGCAGCCGGTCCAACCGCGCCAGCAGCTCGCCGATGCCGACCGCACGGATCTCCAGCGCGGTCAGGGAGAACGAGCCGCGAGCGGTGTTGAAGTCGGGCCGGGCCCAGATCACCACGCGCGCCCCCTCGGCGGGAGCGGGCTCGCTGGCGTCAAAGACCGTGCGGGTGCACACGACCCGGGCCGAGACCGCGGCCACGGGGTCGCGCAGGGTCAGGAACACGGTGCCGCCGCGCCGGTTCAGCTCGGCGATCTGGCCTTCGACCCAGATGCGGCCCAGGCGGCCGACCCAATCCCCGACCATCCGCAGCACGGTGCGGACGGGAACCGGCGCTTCGGGGCTGGTCTCCAGCGGCATGGCTCGGCTCAGGCCTCGCCGCTCTCCAGCTTGGCGATGCGGCGTTCGAACATCGTGACCACGGCCGCCCGGTCGGCGTGCGCCTTCTCGTAGTCGAGCAGGGCGCGGACCTGGGACGGATCCAGGTTGCGCAGCCGGGCCCGCAGGGAGGCGACGGTGAGGTCGTCGTAGTTCGGCACCGGCAACGCGGCCTCGGCCTCGGGCGCGGGCTCGGGCTCCGGAGCGGGCTCGGGCTCGACCGCTGCCGCGGGCTCAGGAGCGGGCTCGGGCTCGACCGCTGCCGCGGGCTCCGGGGCCGCCTCCGGCTCGGGCGCCGGCTCGGGCTCGGGCGCCGGCTCGGGCTCGGGCGCCGGCTCGGGCTCAACCGCCGCCGGTTCCGCGGCGGCCGTCTCCTCCTGCGACAGCAGCCTGACGTTCCCGGTCTCGTCGAGCGAACGCCACCGGCTCTCCGGCTTGGCCGCGGGGGAGGCGGGCGCCGCGGACGGGGCGCTCTGGGCGGACTGGGCCCGCTGCGCGGACTGGGCGCGCGGCCCCGGGTCGGGCGGGGTCTCGCGCTGGAGTTCCGCCGCACGGGTCTTGATCCGGTCGGCCACCAGCAGCACCTGGCCGATCCCGGAGAACACGGCCCGCAAGGCCTGCGCAGGAGCTTCCTTGACGCGTTCACTGACCTGCTGCGGGATGCGCATGTTGATCTTCTCCCTCTGGCGTGACGGCAGTCCGTGCCCGCCTGGTGACCCACGGCAGTGCGGCCGCCGCGCTCGGCCGGCGGCGCAGGACGCCTGCCAGATGATTCTCGTCATATAGCACCCCGGCGCAATAGGCGCCCCGCGAACTGTTGCGGATTTGAGTGAGCCGCCGAACGTTCTGGTGCGCTTGGTGGGGTGGCGAACGGGTTCACCTACGATGGGTGTCATGCCCGTGCCCACCCGACGCGTCCTACTGGCCAAGCCCCGCGGCTATTGCGCGGGCGTTGACCGGGCGGTGCAGACGGTCGAGAAGGCGCTGGAACGCTACGGTGCCCCGGTCTATGTCCGCAAGCAGATCGTGCACAACACCCACGTGGTCCGGGACCTCGAGCAGCGCGGCGCGATCTTCGTCGACGAGGCGGCGGAGGTCCCCGAGGGCTCGGTGGTGGTCTTCTCCGCGCACGGGGTGGCGCCGCAAGTGCGCGATGAGGCCGCCCAGCGCGGCCTGCGGACGATCGACGCCACCTGCCCGCTGGTCACCAAGGTGCACAGCGAGGCCAGGCGGTTCGCCAACCAGGGCTACGACATCCTGCTGATCGGGCACGCGGGCCACGAGGAGGTCGTCGGCACGACGGGCGAGGCACCAGGCCGGATCCACTTGGTCGACGGGCCGGAAGACAGCGTCAACGTCGAGATCCCGGAGTCGGGCAAGGTCGCCTGGCTGTCGCAGACCACGCTGTCGGTCGATGAGACCAACGAGACCGTCGCGGCGCTGCGCGAGCGTTTCCCGCAGTTGCTCGACCCGCCCAGCGACGACATCTGCTACGCCACCCAGAACCGCCAGGCCGCGGTCAAGCAGATCGCGGCCGAGTCCGATCTGATCATCGTGGTGGGCTCACGGAACTCGTCCAACTCGGTCCGTCTCGTGGAGGTGGCGCTCGACGCGGGCGCCCCCGCCGCGTACCTGGTGGACGACGCCTCGGCCGTGGAGCAGGCCTGGCTGGACGAGGCGCGGACCATCGGCGTGACCAGCGGCGCCTCGGTGCCCGAGGACCTCGTGTCCGGGGTGCTCGACCGGCTGGCCGAGAGCGGGTTCTCGGATGTCACGGAGGTCGAGGCGGTGCCGGAGCGCATGGTGTTCGCGCTGCCGCACGAACTGCGCCCGCGTCCCGCCGCCGAGGGCTAGCTAGCGCTCGCGGCTTCCCCCGGCCGCGCCGTGCTGTGCGGACCGCCTCGGCAGCCCGATGTCGCCGCGCAGTTCATCGCGCAGATCCTGGATGCACTGCGGCAGCCCGCGGAACATGGCGATGGCCAGGCCGATGAGCACGCCCGCGAACAGCCAGGGCGCGACCGCGGCGAGGGTCAGGATCGTTCCCTCGGCGGCGGACGTCAGCGCGTGCCGGACGCTGTCCGCGTGCGACGTGATCACCTCGGTGGACACCAGCGAGATCATGAAGACCAGCGGCGGGGTCACCACCACGGTCAGCAGCCCGTCACGCCGGGTGTAGCGGGCCGTCAGGGCGCAGCCGGCCACGAAGCTCAGGCCGGTGAGCGTGGCCAGGTGCAGCCAGCCGGCGGCGAGCGCGCCGGGGAAGAACAGCGAGAACATGGCCAGGATCGCGCCGCGCGAGGTCATTCGCGCCGGGGGCCTGCCGCCGCGGCCCGGGGCCTGCCCCGCCACCCGGGGCGCCGCCGAACCAGGTTGCTGACGGCCCGGCCCGGTCACGGCGCCTCCTCCCGGCGGGCTCATCACGGCGATCGCGCCGGCCGCACCGCCCGGCGCCGGTGCGTCCGTGACCAGCGCCTCGCGCAGGGAGCCAAGCCGCGCCGGCCACGCCCGGTGCGCCACCTCGCTCCCTCCCCCCGTTCTCGGGCCGGGCCCGGTGCTGGCGGCCACGGTCAGCCCGCCGCGCCCATCGCCCGCGGCCCGGTCACCAGCTGCGGCGCCGGCTTGTCGGCGCGCACCGGGCTGGCGGCGGCCACGAGCTCCGGGCCCGCGTCGGTGATCAGGTCGGCCGCGGACAGGGCCCGTATCGTCTCTTCGATCGCCGCCGGGGGCTTGAGTTCGCCCTCGACCACTCCTAGCTGGTTTAGCTTACGGGCGGTGACCAGGACCTTGCTTTCCAGCGAGCCGATCGTCTTGTTATAGGTGGAGACCGCGTTGCCCAGCGCCTTGCCCAGGCCCTCCACGTGCTTGCCCATCGCGATGAGCCGCTCGTACAACTCGCGGCCGAGGTCGAAGACGGCGCGGGCGTTCTGCGACAGCGCCTCCTGCTGCCAGGCGTACTGCGCGGTCCGCAACATGGTGACCAGCGTCGTCGGGGTGGCGATGTGCACCTTGTGCGCGATCGCGTGCTCCAGCAGGGCGGGGTCGTGCTCCAGCGCCGGGGCCAGGAAGGCCTCTCCCGGGATGAACAGCACCACGAACTCGGGCGCCGGGCTGAGCGCGGCCCAGTAGGTTTTCTCGGCCAGCCGGTTCACGTGCTCGCGCAGGTGCCGGGCATGCGCGGCCAGCCGGTCCGCGCGCACGGTCTCGTCGCTGGTCTCGGCCGCCTCCAGGTACGCGGCCAGCGAGACCTTGGAGTCCACCACGATGTTCTTGCCCCCGGCCAGCCTGACTACCATGTCCGGCCGCTGCAGTCCCTCGCTGGTGGTCACGCTGACCTGCTCGTCGAAGTCGCAGCGGGGCGTCATGCCCGACATCTCGACCACCCGCCGCAGCTGCATCTCGCCCCACCGGCCGCGGGCCTCGGGCCGGCGCAGCGCGGTGACCAGAGCCTGGGTCTGCGCCCGCAGCTCGTCCGAGCTCTGCCTGGTGATCGTCATCTGCTCGCTCAGGGCGGCGTGCGACCTGACCCGGGCCTCGTCGGTCTCGCGCAGCTGGATCTCCACCCGGGCCAGCGCCTGCTGCAGCGGCTGGACCAGGTGCTCCACCGCCGCCTTCCTGGTGTCCAGATCGCCGGCCGCCCGGGCGTTGGCGGCCTCCAGCCGGCCGGCCGCCATCTCCAGGAACCGGCGGCCGCTCTGGTCCAGGGCCTCCCCGGCCATGGCCTGGAAGTGCTCGGCGGCGGCCGCCTGGCCGGCGACCCGGCCGCGCGCGTAGAGGTAGCCGATCAGGGCTCCGAGACCGGCTCCGATCAGAAGCCCGATGAGCAACGAGATCCCGTCCATATCTCTTCATGCTCGCAGCCGATACCGACAGTATTGGGCCGCGACACGCCCGGCCGGGAACTCGCGCTGCCGTTCTCGCAGATAACAGGTGACAACATCCGGCAACGAGAGGATCGCATGATGACCGAGGGCCACGGATTATGACGGCGCCGGGGCCCGATGCTGCGATGGTCACGGACGACGCGACGGTGATCGAGCGGTCCTGGCGGGAGCCCGAGCATTTCGCGGTGCTGTTTGACCGGCATGCACCGCTGATCCATCGGTACATCAATCGCCGGATCGGCCGTCAGGCCGCCGATGACCTGGTCGCCGAGACGTTCCTGGCGGCGTTCAGGAAGCGCCGGGGCTACGACCTGAGCTACGCCGACGCCAGGCCGTGGCTCTACGGGATCGCCACCAACCTGGTCGCGCAGCACCGGCGCGACGAACTGCGCCAGTTCCGGATCAGGCGGGCCGCCCTGCCGGCCCTGAACGTGCCCGGCCCTGACGAGCAGGTGACCGCCGACGTGGCCGCGGGCGCGATGCGCGGCCTGCTGACCGGCGCGCTGGCCGGTCTGGCCCCGGGCGAGCGAGACGTTCTGCTGCTGATCGCCTGGGAGCGGCTGAGCTACGACGAGACCGCGCATGCGCTCGACGTCCCCGTCGGCACCGTCCGGTCCCGGCTCAGCCGGGCCAGGGCCGATCAGTTCGTCTATACCGAGACCCGGGAGGCCAGCGGCGGCACGAGCCGGCGGTGGCTTTCGACGGAGGGCAACCGGGCCGGGCTCGTGGAGAATTCAGGGCAGCGCTCCTTCCGGTCGCCGCCATGTACGGTGGCTCAGGCGCAGGGGGCATCGACGTGCGCGGAGCAGGCGGGCTACCTCCCCGCTATGCCGACCGACCCGGGCAAGCTGCTCGCCTACCTCGTCCAGGTCGGGATCGCGGACCCGCCCCCTGGCCCTGGTGCCGCACCGGGGTCCGCCTGGGAAGCCAATGATCTCGGCAAGGCCGTCGACTACCTCATGCAGACGACGTACCTGCTGCCCGCGCAGCGGGCCGCGCTGTTCGAGCTGATGGCGAAGACTCCCGGCTACACCGTGGTCCCGGGGGCACGGGATGCGATCGGGCGCACCGGCGTGGCCGTCAGGTGGAGGTACGAGGGCGCACCGGCTGAGATCATCCTGAACCCGGTCAGCTACGCCTATCTCGGCGACCGGACGTGGCCGGTTCCCGGCTTCCACGGCAAGGATGCGGACGCCTACGACGGCGGAGCCCTGATCAGGATGGCGTTCGTGGACCGCGCGGGCGAGCTGCCCTGACCGCGCGCCCCTTCCGGTTCCCGGTCCCGGCACGGCCACAGCGGCGGCGCGCCTAAACTCGCCCGGGTGAGCCTGTCCATCGGTATCGTCGGCCTGCCCAACGTCGGTAAGTCCACCCTGTTCAACGCGCTGACCAGGGCCAGCGCCGTGGCGTCCAACTACCCGTTCGCGACGATCGAGCCGAACGTCGGCATCGTCGGCATTCCCGACCCGCGGCTGGCCGCGCTGGCCGGCCTATACGACTCGGCCAGGATCGTGCCCGCGACGGTCAGGTTCGTCGACATCGCCGGTCTGGTCCGCGGCGCCTCGCAGGGGCAGGGCCTGGGCAACCAGTTCCTGGCCCACATCCGCGAGACCGACGCGATCTGCCAGGTGGTGCGGGTCTTCACCGATCCGGACGTGAGCCACGTCGACGGCGACGTATCGCCCGAGCGCGACATCGAGACCATAGCGACCGAGCTGATCCTGGCCGACCTGCAGACGCTGGAGAAGGCCGCGCCCCGGATGGCGAAGGAGGCGAAGTTCGCCAAGGACCCGGCCCGGACCAGAGCCGCCGAAGCCGCGGAGCGGGCCGAGCAGCTGCTCGACGGCGGGACCACGCTGTTCGCCGGGGCCGGGCCGGCCGGGATCGACGTCGCCGACCTGCGCGAGCTGCAGCTGCTGACGGCCAAGCCGTTCCTGTACGTGTTCAACGAGGACGACGCCGAACTGGGCGACGTCGCGCTGCGCGACCAGCTCACGGCCCTGGTCACGCCCGCCCCGGCGGTGTTCCTGGACGCGAAGACCGAGGCCGAGCTGGTCGAGCTGCCCGAGGACGAGGCCGCCGAACTACTGGCCGAGCTCGGCATGGGCGAGCCGGGACTGGCCCAGCTGGCCCGGGCCGGCTTTGAGGCGCTCGGCCTGCAGACCTTCCTGACCGCGGGCCCGAAGGAGGCCCGGGCCTGGACGATCCCGGCCGGGGCCACCGCACCGGAGGCGGCCGGCGTGATCCACACCGACTTCCAGCGCGGTTTCATCAAGGCCGAGATCGTCTCGTTCGACGACCTGATGGCCGCCGGATCTCTCCCGGCGGCGCGCGCCGCCGGCAAGGCGCGCATCGAGGGCCGCGACTACGTCATGCGCGACGGCGACGTCGTCGAGTTCCGCCACAGCTAAGCATCACCGCTGGGCTCGCGCAGACGGCCCCGCAGGAGTTCGTGCTAAGTTGCCTAGACTTGGGCACGACGGCCTCGGAGGACCTATGCGGCGAGGGCGGACACTCTTCTTCACGATGACCGGAAGCGTCGTAGCCGCAGTAGCGGTAGTAATAGCATTAATCGAAGTCAATTCCGGCACGCCGCCCAAAGCAGCCTCTTCGCGGGTGTCTCCCATTTCGGCCAGTCCAGGCTCTCGAACCGGCAAGTCTGACCCAGTGGTAATCCCGCCGACTTCCAGCACGTCCTCCTTCTCATATCTCTCAGACCTGACCCCTTCCGGTAATCTCGGTGAGCTGGTAGACCCGGGTTCGGTCACGATATACGGATCAATTTATCCGAAGAGCATCTCGTTCTATTGTAACGATGGTGACCTGCCTGCTTATCCTGCAGTATATAAGCTGAAGAATAATGCTCTCCGGTTCGAAGCCACTGTTGGACTTGAGGCCAAATGGCCCCATCATTACGTAGCCGGCGTATCACTAGTGGGCGATGGGCGCACTCTCCAGACCTTTAGTGTCAGCGTCCTTAAGCCAAAAACCATCGACGTCAATATAACCGGGGTCCATACCCTTACACTCGAATGCTTCAGCCCCGGTATGACTTCGGAAGCCGGCGGCTGGAACGTTGCTGTAGCGTGGGGCAACGCACGTATCTCAGAAGGACATTGACCGCGGAATGGCGGGTACGTGCTCGCCGTCGTCAGGTTATCCGCCCACGGTGTCGGGGAGCCTGCCGGTCGTCCCGAGCTTGTAAGCGATGATCATATTCTGCTGCGTAGCGGACAGCTTTTCGCCGGCGCCGGCGATGACGTAGTCGCCGTCGACGGCGACGGGTGCATTGGTCCTGGCGGACATCGGCGTCTTGAACAGGATCGCGCCGGTGGTCGCGTCGAGCGCGTACAGGTCGCCATTGAACGTGGTGGTGAACACGACGTCGTTGGTCACCGTCGCGGCGCCGAACGGCGAGGACGGAAGGGGGGTGTCCCAGATGACGGCGCCCGTGTCCTGGTTGACCGCGACCATCTCGCCGACGGCTTTGTAGAAGGCTCGGAACTGGCTGGCAACCGACCCGGTGAAGCCGGTCGGGCTGGCCGGCAGCGCGAAGTCGTTCACGGCGGCGAAGGTGGTGGAGCCGTTGCTGGCCAGCTGGGTCAACATGCCGCCGTACAAGCTCGGCTCGAGGCAGTACTTCGCGGGCAGGGGGTCGTGTGATGCGAGGGTGGCGTGCTCGGTGAGCCGGCCGTCGTTCTCGTGTCCGTCGTGCCCGCCCACCGGGCGCTGCCACAGCAGCTTGCCGGTCTGCGCGTCCAGCTCGATCATGATCCCGGCCTTGCCGCCGTCGATCACCACCGGCCGCCCGTCCGCGGTGGTCAGCACCGGCGGGTTCTGCAGGTCCCAGTCGTACAGGTCGTGCGGGGTGAGCTGGTAGTACCACAGCAGCTTCCCGGCCGGGCTGAGCTTCACCACCGAGTCGGTGTACAGGTCCGGGCCGGGCCGGCTGCTCCCCAGCGGGTAGCTCTTGGTGCCGAAGATCGGGGCGGGGTTGGCGATGCCCAGGTAAATGTTGCCCTGGGCGTCGAACGACGGCGTGTACCACAGCCCGGCGCCGGAGTTGACGCCCGGCTTGCCCCACAAGTTCTGGTCCTGGTTCCAGGACCATTCCGGCGCGCCGGTCTTGGCGTTCAGCGCCCACAAGATCCCCTGGCCGCCGGCGCCGTATACCGTCGTCACGTTGGCCGGCACGGTGGACACGTACACGGTGCCGTCGTTGTAGCCGGGCGCCATGGCGATGCCCTCGTGGTCGTTGCCGGTCAGCGCCCGGCTCCACACCTGCGCCCCGGTCGCGGCGTCCAGGGCGACCGCGGCCGTGGCGGTGGCCGCGTACACCACCCCGCCGGCCACGTTGACGCCGTCCGGGCCGCCGTTCGGCGAGTTGTAGTCGTGCGTCCACAGCACCTTGCCGGTGGCCAGGCTGATGGCATACACGTTGGATTCCAGGTCCTGGATGTACACCACCCCGTTCACGATCACCGGCGTGGCCGCGTAGGCGCCGTCGGTATGGGTCGTGGGTATGGTCAGCGGCACCGTCCACGCCACCCCGAGCCTGGAGACGTCCGCGCTGGTGATCGCGCTGGCCACATAGCGGGTGCTGGCCAGATCGGCGTCCGGCTGCGTCCAGCCCGCCGCGGCCCGGGCCGTGGCGGCCGGGGCGGTCCCGGTGACCGCCGCGCCGCGCTTGGACGGGCACGTCAGCGCGCGCGGGCTGCTACTGCGGCTGCTCGAGCAGCCGGCGATCAGGCCCGCCGCGAGCAGCAATGCCGCACCCGTCACCGCGAGCCGGTGCCCGCCGATCGTACTGGCTTGTTTGCCCATGGCCCACCATTCCGTGTTCACGTCCGCGGACAGCTCAGCCATCAGGCTGGCACGGCCGGCCCAGCCTGCGGAGGGGTGGAATGACCCACACCGTTATCTGGTCGTGCTGGCGGCGGTGAGCAGCGCGAGCAGGAACGTCGCGATCGCGGCCAGGCCGTGCCCGGCCGGGACGATCGTGGCCAGGTGGGGGCGGGGCTTGCGTTCGGGCCTGGACGGATCCGCGGGCACGCTGGCCACCACGTTCTCGACGAGATGGGCCAGGAGCGCGTCGTCGGTCAGCGCGCGGGCGAGCATCTCGTCGGTGAGCCGGCCGGTCAACCCGCTCTCGGCCGCGGTGGCCTGCGGGGCCGGGTCCGCGTCGGCCGGGGCATCCCCGGCGCGGCGGGCCGGGAAGGGAGTCCACAGGGTCACCGTTGAGATGCCGAGCCCGATCACCAGCATCAGCACGGCCACCGCGAGCCAGGCCAGGACGATCCAGCGGGTGACCAGGAAGCTGATCCAGACCAGCAGGCCGGTGCTGGCCAGCCCGAAGTGCGTGAAGACCACCCGGGGAGCCAGCCGGTCGCTGGCGCGCTGGCGGCGCAGGCCGCCGCGGCTGATCCAGGTCGCCAGCATGTAGGCGCCGCTGACGGCGTCGACGACCCAGGTGCTGAGTGCGGCGACGGCGAGCCCCCGGGCGGGCATGTTCGCAGGCGCGCCCAGATGCACGAGCGTCGCGGCCGAGACCGCTGCTGCCTCGATCGTGACGGTCATGAGCCTCTCCGGGGTTACCGCAGCGTATCCGGCGGGGGTCCGGGGAGACCAGATGCCGCGATCGCGAGGCCAGGTCGGGCGGGAGCCGGGGCGTTAAAAATTCTCGATAGTTCGAAAACGGCCGCGCATAGACTCCGGATCATGACCACGACCAGCCCGTCTGAGGGCCCTTTGCCGCCCGCCGCCCAGCGGATCCCGCACGAGCGCACGTTTCACGGCGACACGGTCGTCGACGAGTACGCGTGGCTGGAGGAGAAGGACAACCCGGAGACGATCGCGTTCCTGGAGGCGGAGAACGCCTACACCGAGGCGATGACCGCCGGCCAGGCCGACCTGCGCGAGGCCATCTTCGGCGAGATCAAGGCCAGGACCAAGCAGACCGACCTGTCGGTTCCGACCCGCAAGGGCGGCTGGTGGTACTACGCGCGGCAGGTCGAGGGGAAGCAGTACTCGGTGTTCTGCCGCCGGGCCGTGCGGCCGGACGACGCCCGGCCGCCGATGAGCCCGGATGGATCGGCGCTGGACGGCGAGGAAGTGCTGCTGGACGCGAACGAGATGGCGGGCAGCGGGGAGTTCTTCGCGCTCGGCGCGTTCGCGGTCAGCCCGGATGGGCGGCTGCTCGCCTACTCCACCGACTTCTCCGGCAACGAGCGGTTCACCCTCCGGATCAAGAACCTGGAGACCGGCGAGACCGCCGCCGACGAGATCCCGGACACGTTCTACGGCGCCGCCTGGTCGCTGGACGGCTCGGCGCTGTTCTACACCACCGTCGATGACGCCTGGCGGCCGTACCGAGTATGGAGGCATACGGTCGGCTCGGCGGCGGCCGACGACGTGCTGGTCCACGAGGAGGCCGACGAGAAGTTCCGGGTCGCCATCGGGCTGACCCGCAGCGAGCGTTACCTGGTCCTGAGCATGGCCAGCGCGGTGACCAGCGAGGCCTGGTTGCTGGACGCGGCCCGCCCGGACGGGGAGTTCCGGGTCGTCGCCCCGCGCCGGCAGGGCGTGGAGTACCAGGTCGATCACCAGGCGGGCGCCGACGGAACCGAGCGGCTGCTGATCCTGCACAACGACCACGCCGAGAACTTCGAGCTGGCCACCGCGCCGGTGTCCGAGCCGGCGGCCTGGACACCCATGATCGCGCACCGGGACGACACCCGCCTGCTCGACGTGGACGCGTTCGCCGAGTTCCTGGTGGTGTACTTCCGGCGCGACGGGCTCACCGGCCTGCGCGTCATCCGGTCGGACGCGGCCGGGCAGTATGAGGTTTCGTTCCCGGAGCCGGTCTACACCGTGGCGCCCGGGGCCAACCGCGAGTACGCCGCGCGGCTGTTCCGGCTGCACTACGCCTCGCTGGTCACTCCGGACTCGGTGTACGACTGCGACATGGCGAGCGGGGACCTGACCCTGCTCAAGCGCCAGCCGGTGCTGCCGCTTCCGGGCGGCCAGGAGTACCGGCCCGAGGATTACGCCCAGTACCGGGAGTGGGCGACCGCGCCCGACGGCACCCGGGTCCCGATCTCGCTGGTCTGCCGCACGGGGACGCCGCGGGACGGCAGCGCGCCGTTCGTGATCTACGGGTACGGCAGCTACGAGGCCTCATCCGACCCGGTCTTCGCGGTGTCGCGGCTGTCGCTGCTCGACCGCGGGTTCGGTTTCGCGATCGCGCATGTCCGCGGCGGCGGGGAGATGGGGCGGCGCTGGTACACCGGCGGCAAGCTGCTGCACAAGAAGAACACCTTCACCGACTTCGTCGCGTGTGCCGAGCACCTGGTGTCGGCGGGGTGGACGTCGCCGTCGCGGCTGATCGGCCGGGGCGGCTCGGCGGGCGGGCTGCTGATGGGGGCGGTGGCGAACCTCGCGCCGCAGGACTTCGGCGGCATCGTGGCGCAGGTGCCGTTCGTTGACGCGCTGACCTCGATTCTCGATCCCTCCCTGCCGCTGACCGTGTCGGAGTGGGAGGAGTGGGGCGACCCGCTGCACGACGCGCAGGTCTACGCGTACATGAAGTCGTACTCGCCGTACGAGAACGTTTCGGGGGAGGTCTATCCGCCGATTCTGGCCGTGACCAGCCTGAACGACACCCGGGTGTTGTACCGGGAACCGGCCAAGTGGATCGCCAGGCTGCAGGCGACGAGCAAGGGCGGGCCGTTCCTGCTGCGGACCGAGATGACGGCCGGCCACGGGGGGCGCAGCGGGCGTTATGACCGCTGGCGGGAGGACGCTCTGGTACTCGCCTGGATCGTGACGACGGCCGGCGCCGCCTAGGCGCCGTGCCGCGCCTTCGGCGTTCGCCGCGTTCGCGGCGGCGGGCGTTCGCTGGCGGCTCCGGCAAATGTGGGCCCAGATGGTCGTTTTCACGACCACCTGGGCCCACATTTCGTTTGGGAGCGAGCAGCGTGGCGGGGCGGGAGTCTGCGGGTAAGCGCTGGTCAAGGGATGTGTCACAGCGATGTTCACACCCCGGGCGGTGCACTTCTCTCGGTCCTGGCGAGTGCTCCGGTCGCCATCACCGGCGGGGGCGGTGACCGTAGCGGTCCGCAGGCCACCGACAACCGGCGGCACAGCAGTAGGCGGCACAGCAGTAGGCGGCACAGCAGTAGGCGGCACAGCGATACAGGCAGATACAGCCAAGCGAGAGGGACCGGCACGCATGCGCGGAAGGAAGAACCGAGCCCGCCCGGCCTTCGCGGTCGACGCGATGCCGGACGCTTCCGCGCGCGGCGCCCCCGCCTGGCCGCCCGGCCCGCGGTCGCGGCCCGAGACGGCGCCCGACCGGGATCAGTGGACCGGGATGTGGCCGGAAGCCGACGCTTGGGCGGCCCGTGGGTACCGGCCGGCCGGTGGCCCGCGGCCGGGGAGCGGACGGCCGGCCGCGAGCGACGGGTGGCCGGCGGGCGACGGGTGGCCGGCGGGCGACGGTCCCGCCGCGAGCTACGGGTGGACGCCCGGCGGGGACGGGAATACGAACGGGAACGGCCGCTGGCCAGGAAACGACGGATGGCAGCCCCATCAGCCCCATCAGCCTGATCGCGGACCGGCCGGTCCCGGAGTGCCGCGGCAGCGTCGCGAATACGACGCCGAGTTCGTCCGCCGCGATGCCGGCGTGGCGGGATTTCACCCGTGGAGTACGGATTACCCGGCAGATTCACAGATCGCCGGCGCGTCGGCGGTCCTAAACACCCAGTCGCCCGCAGAATGGTGCCCGAAAGGGGTAAGGGTGCGCCGCAACTCCTTGCTGCGCAGGCGCAGGAGAGCGGGCGGAGGTGCGATGGTTCGCAAGGCGACCCTCGATCGCGGCTTGCGGCCGGATGAGCTTGCCGTGTCCGGGCTTGGTGTCACTGAGGAGGCGGAACCAGGCGTTACGCAACCTGCTGACCTAACGGAGCCGACCGAGCAGTGGCGGCCACAGCAGTGGCGGCCTCAGCAGTGGCGCGGCGCAGGTGGACGCTGGCTGATCTGGACATTCCGCGCCGTGATCTGGGCTGTGCTGCTCATCATCGGTTTCCGCGGCGTGGTGTCGATAGTGAGCCCCGGGCACTTCGGCGACAGCGCGGTTAAAGGTACCAACGCGCCGGCCGCCGTAACGAATAGCGGATTTCCCTCCGGGCTGGCCGAGGCATTCGCGCTTCAGTTCGGAAACGTCTATCTCAACTTTAGTCCGGCTACAGCACAGCAGCGGGCCGGTGACCTCACCCCATTTATCCCGGTCGGCTCGGCCCCCGAGTTCGGCTGGAATGGCGTCGGCACCCAGCAGCTCCAGGCGGAGCAGGTCGCCTCAATCTCAGTGCAAAACTCCCATCAGGCCGTGGTGACCCTTTTGGCTCAGGTGAGCTCGGGTCTGATCGAGCTCGGCGTGCCCGTTTACTCGTCGCAGGACGGGCTGGTCGTTTCCGCCGAACCCGCGTTGCTTCCCGGGCCCGAGCGCGCCACACCGCCGTCGGCGTCGGGCGCGGCGAATGATGCCGTCGCGGTGACCGCCCTTTCCGGTCAATTGCCTGGATTCTTCCGCGCCTATGCCAGCGGAAATCAGCAGACCCTGGGCCGGTATCTCGCCCCGGGCGCGGTGGTCACCGGGCTGGGCGGCGCGGTGACCTACGGGTCCATTTCCGGTATGGAGGTTCCGTCTGGGGGAGCAACGCGCCGGATCGCGGTCAGCGTGACCTGGCAGGTCGCCGGGCAGTCCACCGTCAAACCGCGGGGCAAGCAGGACACCTCGTCGCTCGCGGCCGGCCCGGCCGGCCTGCAGATGACCTACGAGATGACCGTCGTCCGGCAGAACGGGACCTGGTACGTGAAGGCCATCGGCCCGTCGGACCTGCAGCCGGGAGGACCGTGACCCGAAACCTTCCGGCGATCTGCCCGCACATGATTTCGCGTGCTAGCCGCCCGTACCCCCTTACCCCGGAGTAAACGATGCAGCCCCATCTGCTCATTTCATCAGCGCCGCTGGCGCTCAGCACCACAGGACTGGTCACCTATCTACAGGGCCTGTTTGGGCCACTGTTCCTCGGGATCGTTGGTATTGTCGCCATTTTCTTCCTGTTCACCCGGGAGATCATTCGGTTCGTACAGTTCCTCGTCCTTGCGGTTGCGATAGGCGTTATCTTCTATACGCCCGACATCGTTCAGACGCTCGCGAAGGGTATCGCGGGCGCGCTCGGCGTCCACTGATCTCGGCAATCAGGCGGAAGGAGCGCAGCAGGGTTGGATCTGCCCACCTACACCAACATCTGGCGAATCGAGAAGCGGCTCTATAAGCTGTATGATTTCCGGCTGCCGATGCCGCTTCCGGTTGGTCAGATTGCGGTGTTCGCGGCCATTGCCGTGCCTTATGTGGTCATTCTCAAGGTGGTCGGGCTTCCGTTCAGTCATACCCTGCTCTGGCTCTACATCCTGCCGCCGGGCGCGCTGGCCTGGCTGGTCAGACGGCCGGTGCTGGAAGGCAAGCGCCTGCCCGAGCTCGTGGTTTCTCAGGTGCGTTACCTGGCCGAGCCGCGTACCTGGTGCCGGATGGCGCCGCTGGCGGAGAAGGACGTGATGCTGGTCGTCGCGCGGGTGTGGCGGCGGGCGCCCGGCGCGGCCGCCGCACCGGGCGTGGGCGAGAGGGCGCCGGCGGCCCTGGCGGGCGCCGGCCTGGCCCTCGCCGGGCCGGCCATGGCCGAGGAACGCCCGGCCGAGGCGAGCATGGCCGAAGCGGCCGCATTCGAAGCGCCCGCGGCCGCGGCGCCGGGCCGCGCGGTTGCGGCCTCCGTTGCGCCTGCGGTCGCGGATGAGGTGGGCGGGACGCCGCCCGAGACGCCCGCGGCGGCTAGGGTGCCGCAGACGCGCGGGATCCGGTGGCTCGCCGGCCGCGGTCGGCCGGGCCGCGTGGCTGACGCCGCGGCGACTCCGGCGCCGTCGGTGGTTGCGCCCGCCGCGGCGGCCCCGGTGGCCTCTCCCCGCGCACCCGCGGCTCCGCATACGGCGGCTGCCCCCGCCGCGCCGCCGCCCGCACCCGCCGTCACTCCTCCTGCCCAGGCCGCCGAGGCCGCCCCGGCTCCCGCCGCCTTGTCACCCGCCCCGAAGGCCCCGCCGCAGCGATCGCGGCCGGTCGTCACGGTGACGGGGGATCGCGGCCCCGAACGCCCGATCCGCATGGTCGAGCGCGCTCTCGGCAACCCGGCCGAGCGCCGGGCGGCCGGGTGGCGCGATCACGTGGTCGTCGTGCCCGGCGGTCACCGCCCGGGACGGCCCGACCAGATGCAGCGCGACCGGGCCCGGGCCCGGCTGCCGGTGCCCGGCGGCTGCCGCATCGTGGTCCTCGGCTGCACCGTGGGCGCCGGCCAGACCATGACCGCGCTGCTGACCGGCGAGGTCCTGGCGAGCCTGCGCGACGATCCGGTGGCAGCGCTCGACCTCAACCCGGGCCCCGGCTCGCTCGCGGACCGGGCGCGCGCGGTCCCGCCGCTGGCCGGCTCGGGCCCGCCCCAGCCGTCCCGGCTCGAGGTGGTCACCCGGGAGAGCGAGGCGCCCGGCGACGCGGACGACCCGGACGACGTCACGAACGTCTTCGAGCTGCTCTCCGCCCGCTACCCGCTGACGCTGGCCGACCCCGGCGCGACCGTGGTGCCCCGGGTCCTGGCCGCGGCCGCTCAGCTCGTCCTCGTCGCGCCCGCGAGCCAGGACGCCGCCAGCGCGCTGGCCAGCACCCGCGAGTGGCTGGAGGCCAACGGCCACGGCGACCTGGCCGACGCCGCCATCGTGGTGCTGAACGGCGTCAGCCGGCACACGATGCCGCACGTGGAGCAGGCCGAGGCGCTGGCCAGAGGCCGGTGCCGCGCGATCGTGCGCGTCCCGTGGGACGACCGTATTAAAACCCATGATTCAGAACGCCCTGTCTCCTCCCCGTCTGGCCCGTCCGAGGTCGGCGTGGCCGGGCCGCTCAGCCCGGCGGCGCTGCACGCCTACACGGCGCTGGCCGGCGTGCTGGTGGCGGCCGTGGCCACCGTGCCCGAGCAGTTGCGGGTCCGGTCGTGAGCGGGGTCAGGGCCGCGGGCCGCAGCCGTCTGTCGGTGCGTTACTTCGACGACCGGATCCTGCTCACCGAGACCCACGCCTGGGCTTACTACCGGCTGCCGACCGTCTCGTACGAGTTCACGACCCCGCAGGACCGGGAGGCGCTGGCCACCAACATCACGGTCGCGCTGGCCGCGATCCGGATGTCCGACGCCGAGGTGCACCTGCGCATCGCGCACCGGTCGTATCCGGCGGCCGAGTGGGCCACGCGCCTGGACGCCACGTCGGACGGCGGCCCGGGCTGGCCCGACTACCTGGACGAGATGTACCAGCACGTGTGGGCGAAGGACTTCTGGACCAAGGAGGTCTACCTCGGCGTCCGCCTGGGCCAGCGGGGCATGCGGGCCCAGCTGTCGGGCGGGGTGCTGGCTCAGTTCATCGGCGCGTACCGGACCAGCGAGGAGGCCCTCGGCCTCAACGACGAGGCGGTGCCGTCGGGGGAGGTCGCCCGGTGGACCGAGCAGGCCGAGCGCCTGGGCCGCGCGCTCGGCTCCAGCGCGCTGGCCGCCAGCCACGCCACCTGCGACGAGATCGCCTGGCTGTTCCGGCACGCGCTGGCCGGGTCGGTCGGCGAGCCACCGCCGTCGGCGGTCCGGCGGCGCAAGTGGGGCGCGGGCGAGTTCGAGGCGCTGCTCGAGGGCCAGGTGCACAACGGCCGCACGCTGCTGCGGCTCGAGCAGCCGGGCGGAGAGTCGTACGCCGCGTTCCTGTCCTTCGCCAGGTTCCCCGACGTCATGTACTTTCCCGAGGGCGAGCCCTGGCTGCACTACAGCGACGCGCTGCCGTTCCCGGTCGAGGCCAGCCTGCGGATGCGGCTGATTCCGCCGGCCAAGGCGAGCAAGGACGTGGGCCGCCGGCTGGCCCACGCCCGCGACATGGACGCCCACATCAGGGAGGCCGGCGCGGAGATGCCGATCGCGCTGGCCGAGCAGATCGAGGCGGCGCGGCTGCTGGAGCACGGGATCACCAAGGAGCGGCTGCCGTTCGTGTACGGCTGGCACCGCCTGATGGTGACCGCGCCCACGCGCGAGCTGTGCGTGCGGCGGGCCGAGGCCGTGGCCGAGCACTACCGCGACGCCGGGATCGACGTGGTCAACTCCACCGGGGACCAGTTCTCGCTGCTGTGCGAGTCGCTCCCCGGTGACCGGGTCCGGCTCAACTCCTACCTGCAGCGCCAGCCCTTGTACACGATCGCGGGCGGGATGCCGACCGCCACCGTCGACCTGGGCGACCACGCCGCCCCGGACGCGGGCTGGATCGGCCCGTACATCGGCGAAACGCTCGGCCGGGCCAGGACCATCGTGCACTTCGACCCGCTGGTCGCCGCCGCGCGGAACCGGCCGACCGCGGTCGCGATCACCGGCGAGCCGGGCGGCGGCAAGACCACCCTGGCGTTGCTGCTGATCCTCCAGCTCGCGTTGCGCGGCGTGACGGTCGCGGTGATCGACCCGAAGGGTGACGCCGAGTCGCTGGTCGGGCTGCTGCGCGAGCGCGGCCGCCAGGCCCGGGTGCTGCCGCTGGGCAGCGCCGCGCCCGGCCTGCTGGACCCGTTCTCGTTCGGCGACGATCTCGCCGAACGGCGCACGATGGCCACCGAGACGCTCCGGCTGCTGCTGCCCCGGATGAGCGAGGAGCGGGAAAGCGCGATGATCCAGGCGGTGGGCGCCGTCGCGCAGGACAAGCAGCCCAGCCTGGGCCAGGTCGTGACCCACCTGGAGAAGTCGGCCGACCCGGCGTCGATGAACCTCGGCGCGGTGCTGCGCTCGATGTCCGAGATGCGGCTGGCCAAGCTGGCCTTCGCGCCTTCCGGCGGCCAGCGCATCGACGCGGCCGGCTGGACCACGGTGTTCACCCTGGCCGGCCTGACCCTGCCCGACGTCGGGGTCAGGCGCGACGACTTCTCCTACGAGCAGCGGCTGTCGGTGGCCCTGCTCTACCTGGTGTCGCAGTTCGCCCGTCGGCTGCTGAACGGCATGGACCGCAGCCTGCCGAAGGCGATCTTCCTCGACGAGGCCTGGGCGATCACCTCCACGCCGCAGGGCGCCAAGCTGATCCCCGAGGTGTCGCGGATGGGCCGCTCCCGCAACACCGCGCTGATCCTGGTCTCGCAGAACGCCGGTGACCTGCTGAACGAGCAGGTGACGAACTGTATCTCGGGGGTGTTCGCGTTCCGTTCCTCGGAGCGAATGGAGGTCGCCAATGTAATGGCCCTGCTCGGTGTCGAACCCTCCGATGAGCACAAGGCGGTCCTGCGCGGGCTCGGAAACGGCGAGTGCATCTTCCGCGACCTCGATGGCCGGGCGGGCCGGATCGGCATCGACCTGATTTCCGACCAGCTGCGCAGGCGCCTCGACACCAATCCAACCCGGGCCAAGCCCGAGGTACCCGTCGCGACCGCCGCGGCGAGCCCGCACGAATCCCGCCCCGTCCCGGCGCAGACCTCCGCATCGCACCCGGTCGCCGCGAATACTCCGGTCGCGGTTTCCGCCGGCTCACACCCGCCCGCGCCGCAGCCCGCCCGGTCGTCCCCGCCCGGCCTGGCACCCGGCGATCCGGCGCCGCCAGCCGGGTAGCCCGCCGCACCGCCGCCCCCCACCCCCCGCCAGGAGCCCCCCGAGATGCGCCGACCGCGCCGTTTTCCGCACCGCATAATCCCGGTGCTTGCCGTGCTCGCGGCCCTCATGGGCTTGTCCGGGGTCGCGCACGCCGCCGCCGTCCACCCATTAGCGTCGCGTGCGGCGGCCGCACCGTCGGGCGCATCGCACTCCGCCGTCACGCTGGCCGAGCGGCAGCCCGCCGCGCCCGGCGGCGCCTGCTCGGTTCCCGGGATCGGCGACATCGCCTCGTTGCTGGGCTTCTGCACCCTCGGCCAGAGCGGGCTGACCGGGGACCTGAACAACATCTGCCAGCCCTCGCTGCCCGATCCCGAGCCGGCCAGCTCCGGCATCGACGCGATGGTCAAGCCGCCCGCGGAGGGCAAGCAGCCGACCACGCTCTACGGCAGTTACGGGATCGCGGGACAGTACTGGGCGGCGACCAACCTGCAGTGCTCCGACATGACGTCGCTGATCGGCAACAACGTCGCGAGCATGGTCTTCGACATCGCCAAATCGATCGACCGGGTCACGATCACCGTCTACCAGGCCGCGGCCGGCAACGGCATACTCGGCTGGCTGACGAACGTGGTCGACAAGCTGGTCAGCAGCCTCGGCAACGCGATCTACTTTCCCTACCTGTCCGCCGTGGTCCTCATCGGCGCGATCTGGCTGGCGTGGCAGGGGCTGATCCGCAAGCGCGGAACGCGCACGATCGAGGGCACGATCTGGATGGTCGTGGCCTGCGCCGCCGCGATCTGGCTGATCGGCAGGCCCGCTGACTTCACCGGCATGGGCACCGCCGTCACCGACGGCATCAGCCAGACGCTGAACACCGCGTTCGCCAAGCTTCCCGCGCCGAGCCAGAGCAACTGCCTGCCCGTGGCCAAGAACGACCCCCAGGTCCAGCCGTCGAACTTCGCGTTCTCGTCGAGCAACGCGCTGGTGGCGCAGAACGCGGACGAGCTGTGGACCGTGCTGGTCTGCAAGCCCTGGCTGGCCGGTGAATTCGGCACGTTCAGCACCGGAGGCGGCGCACAGAACCCGGTGAACGCCTACGGCCGGCAGCTGCTGTGGGCCCAGGCCATCGCGGCCAACGAGAAGCCGTCGAACGCCCTGATCCAGGCCAAGCAGGCCACGTTCGCCGGCATCGCGACCAGCATCCAGCAGAAGGATCCCGGCATCTACCCGCTGTTCCAGGGCAAGCAGTGGACGACGCGGCTCGAGATCGCGTTCGCCGCCGTGTTCGCGGCCGCGATCGCGGGCGTGCTGGTGCTGCTGATCGCGGTCACGCTGATCCTGCTCAAGCTGGGCTTCCTGCTGCTGCTCGTGGTGGGGCCGTTCTTCCTGCTGATCGGCACGCACCCGGGCTTCGGGCGGGTGGTCGCGCTGCGCTGGTTCGAGATGCTCGTCGGCGTCCTGCTCAAGCAGGCCGCCGTGGCCCTGGTCCTCAGCGTGCTGCTCTACTCCTATTCCCTGATCATGGGCACCAGCGACCAGGTGCTGCCGTGGGCGCTGAAGATCCTCATGATCGCGCTGGTCACGGTGGCCGTGTTCATCTACAGGCGGCCGTTCCAGCACCTGTTCTCGGCGGTGGGCTACGGCATGATCGGCTCCACGGAGCGCGCCGAGGTCGAGGTGGAACGGCATCGCGCCGCGCTGCGGGCGAACGCGCTCGGCGCGGCGGCCGCGATGGTTCCCGGCGTGGCCGCCTACCGGGCGGCCCGGTGGGCCCGGCGCAACCCCGCCGCGGCCGCCGCGATGACGGCGGGCGCGGGCGTCGGTGCCGCGGCGACGGCGGCCGGGCTGGGGTCGGGGGAGACGGCGGGCGAAGACGGGGCGGCCGACGGGAGCGCCCCGGGGATCGCTCCGGCCGAGGGCGGAACCCGCGCGGGCAGCCGTTCCGGGCTGGCCTCCCGGGCCCGGGCCTGGGCCGGCGCGGCGGCCGGCGACGGGACCGGCCGCTCGGCGCCGCCGTTGAACCTGCCGTCCCGGGCGAACGGCGGGCCGGCGTCGGGCACCGCGGCGGGGACCTCCGCCCGTCCCGGCCAGTCGG
>Ga0335074_10000842_pt1 | contig 41935 bp, 36 predicted proteins | sample Lox_Sample_23_FD_206715 | JGI IMG/M metagenome (GOLD analysis project Ga0335074, IMG submission 206715) | Soil microbial communities from Loxahatchee National Wildlife Refuge, Florida, United States - Lox_Sample_2.3 | ecosystem: Environmental > Terrestrial > Soil > Wetlands | place: USA...
AGCAAGCCGCCGTGCGCATTGATCACGATCGTCTGGCTGGTCTCGCGGAACTTGCGGCCGTCCGTGTTCTTCCCGGTGGCGCGCACCGGAAGCCGCGTAAACACCCGCGAACTCCGGCGTTCCTTGGTGTATGGAGCTTCCGTCGTCATCATGAATATCGTGCACTGCGCTTCCGGGTGAGTCAATTGTGCGAAACCGATGCGTGCCCAAAGAAGCAGTTTCCGAAAACGCTGTCGGAATTGCGCGGCCTTCCGTAGTATGTTGCGTTGGAGCCGGCGCCTTGGCAGCGCTGGTAAAGCGCATTCTCGCCCCCGGGGAGCCGCTCATGGACGTCATCGACTACATCGAAACCAAGCGCGAAAACAATCTCAACGAGCTGAAGGAATTCCTGCGCATCCCGAGCGTGAGCGCCAAGAGCGAGCACAAGCCCGATATCGAGAAAGCGGCGCACTGGGTGTCCGAAAAGCTTCGCGCCGCTGGCCTCGAAAAGGTCGAAATCGTTCCGACGAAGATGCATCCGCTCGTCTACGGCGAATCGCTGCAGGCGCCGGGTAAGCCCACCATCCTGTTTTACGGACACTACGATGTGCAGCCGGCCGAGCCGCTCGATCTTTGGACCAATCCCGCCTTCGATCCCACCGTGCGCGATGGCAATCTCTTCGGCCGGGGCACCGCCGACGACAAAGGCCAGGTCCACATTCACATGAAAGCGCTCGAAGCCCTGCGCGCCTCCTTCGGAAAGCTCCCCATCAATGTGAAGGTGATGATCGAAGGTGAAGAGGAAATCGGCAGCGTGAGCCTCTGGGATTTCGTCCGCGCAAATCGCGAGCGTCTCAAGGCCGACGCTTTGGTCGTTTCCGACACCTCGATGCTTGCCAGAGGCGTGCCTTCGATCACCTACGGACTGCGCGGATTGAACTACTACCAGATCGAGCTCACGGGCCCGGCCCAGGATTTGCACTCCGGCGTTTTCGGCGGCGCCGTCCCCAACCCGATCGCGATCCTTTCGGAGATGATTGCCAGGCTCCACGACCGCAATTTTCGCGTCACCGTGCCCCACTTCTACGACGATGTAGCCGTGCTTTCGCGCGCGGAACGCAAAGCCTTGAATGCGCTGCCCTGGAAGGAAAAGGAATTTCGCAAGAACGTGGGCGCGCCCGCCCTCTGCGGCGAAAAGGGCTATTCCATCGTCGAGCAGGTCTGGACGCGCCCCACGCTTGAGCTCAACGGCATCTGGGGCGGGTACATGGGCGAAGGTGCCAAGACGGTGATCCCGTCGAAGGTTCATGCGAAGCTTTCCTCCCGCCTCGTGCCGGATCAGGATCCGGCGAAGATCGCGAAGCTCGTCGAGCGCCACATCCGGAAGCTGCTGCCGAAAACGGTGACCTGCAAGTTCGACGTGCTCAGCACCGGCAAGCCCTGGGTCGCGCCTTATTCGCATCCGATCTTTCAAAAAGCCATTCACGCGCTTGAAGCCGGCTTCGGAAAAAAAGCCGTATTCATCCGCGAGGGCGGCTCGATCCCGTTCGTCACCCAGATGTACGACACCTTTAAAGTTCCCTGCGTCCTGCTCGGATTCGGTTTGCCCGATGAAAACGCGCATGCGCCCGACGAGCACATCGCGCTCGAAAACTATTTTGGCGGGATCAAGTCGGTCGCGTTGTTTTACCAACAGCTTGCCAGCCTCTGAATTCTCGTGCGATGTTTGCGTGCGATGCGCGGCTAAACTGTTCCGCATTGGAAAAGCCGCATTTTTGCGGGGTTTTTTAAACGTTTCGCTTGCGTTCGCTTTGTAGGACGGCTATAGTGCCACGCGGCATCGACGATGCCGGCACGTCAGTTAGAAAAGTCACAAAACTGAGGAGGAAAGAGAATTCGATGGCTACTCCGTTGAGCAAGTCCAAGATTATCGCCCACATGGCCGATAAGGTCAGCACGCCCGAAAAGCCGGTATCGAAGAAGCAGATTTCATCTTTCTTTGACGAGCTGTTCAAGCTCGCGGTGAAGGAAGCAAAGGGCACTGGCAAGTTCGTGATCCCCGGCCTGGGACGCGCGGTGAAGGCGCACCGCAAAGCGCGCATGGGACGCAACCCTGCAACAGGGGAAGCGATCAAGATCAAGGCCAAGACGGTTGTGCGTCTGCGCGCGGCAAAGGCTTTCAAAGACGCCGTTTTGAAGTAGGCCACTCGGCGCAGACATTCCGGCAAACCCCCAAGGTTGCCTCCTGACCCGCAAAGCGGCTCGAAGGCTTGGGGGTTTTGTCTTTTCATTCCACCTCCTTTCAGAGCCGCCATTCCGATGCGCGAATACTCCGGCCTTCTGACCGATCTCTACGAACTCACGATGGCGGCCGGTTACGTGCAGACCGGTTTCGACGCCCGCGCGACGTTCGAGGTCTTTGTCAGGCATCTCCCGTCGCATCGGAACTATCTCGTGGCGGCCGGGCTCGAGCAGGCCCTCGATTTTCTCGAAAACGTTAATTTCACCGCCGAGGAAATCGGCTTTTTGCGGCGCCACGCTCTCTTCAGTCGCATCGGCCCGAAATTCTTCGACTACCTTGCGGCATTTCGCTTTACTGGAGACGTATGGGCTCTGCCCGAGGGCACCCTGGCATTTCCCGGCGAACCACTGCTTCGCGTCACCGCTCCCATCGTCGAAGGCCAGATTCTCGAAACCTATCTCTTGGCGACTCTCGGGTATCAGACGATGATCGCGAGCAAAGCGGCGCGCATCATCACCGCCGCCAAGGGTCGCCAGGTGGTGGATTTCGGCGCGCGCCGGGCGCACGGCGGGGCGGCAAGCCTGCTTTCTGCTCGCGCGGCCGTCATCGGCGGCTGCCTCGGGACCTCCAATGCTCTTGCGGCGCACCTCTTTGGAATCGGCGCCTACGGCACGCAGGCTCATTCGTGGATCATGGCACACGAAGATGAGGGTGAGGCCTTCCGGCAATTCCTCGAAACCTTTCCCGACGGCGCGGTGCTGCTCGTCGACACGTACAACGTGCGCAACGCGGTAATGAAGATCATTGCCGAAGGTCGCCGCCCCGCGGGAATCCGTTTGGACAGCGGCGACCTGGTCGCGGACAGCCGCTGGGCGCGGCGCGCGCTCGACCGGGCCGGCTGGAAGGATGTTCGGATCTTCGCTTCGGGCGACCTCGACGAATATCGCATCGCGGAATGCCTGCGCCAGGGCGCGGCTCTCGATTCCTTTGGCGTTGGAACGGCGCTGAGCACGCCCGGCGATGCGCCGCACCTCAGCCTCATCTACAAGCTCGTCGAAGTGGATCGCGGCGGCAGGATTCGCGAGGCCGCAAAATTCAGCCACGCAAAAGCGACGTACCCGGGCCGCAAGCAGGTCTTCCGCCGCGTGTCTGCAAAGGGCGAATTTGCGGGCGACACGATCGCGCTTGCGGACGAGCCCCCGAATGGAGACGAGCCTTTGCTGATTGAGGTGATGCGAGGTGGCCGTCGCACGGCGCCCGCCGAGCCCGTCGCCGCGTTGCGCGAGCGATGCGTCGCAAACCTCGCTCGGTTGCCGGAGAAGTATCGGCAGATCGCTCGCAGCGCGACGTATCCGGTTCGTTACACCAAGCGCCTCACCGCTATGCGCGATGAAGTGAAGAGGCGAGTCCGCCCCGCTGCGGTAAAATAGAGTCCCAAGGCTGTCGGAGACGATGTTCATGACGTCCCGAAAACTAATTTTCTGGGAAGTGGACGCACAGGCGGACTTCATGCTGCCCGGCGGAAAGCTCTACGTCCCCGGCGCGGAGAAGATCATTCCCAATATCCGGCGCTTGGTGAGTGCGGCCGCGGACGCGGGAGTTCTCCTGGTATCGAGCGGCGACGCGCACCCCGAAGGCGACCCCGAATTCCAGAGGTTTCCGCCGCACTGCCTGCGCGGGACTCCCGGAGCGCGGATCATTCCGGAAGGCTTGCTTCCGAATTCGCGCACGATTCCCAACGATCCCTTGCAAGGCCTGTCGGAAGATATTTTGAGCTCGCCTCAGGTCGTCATTCAGAAGCAGACGCTCGACGTCTTCGACAATCCTCGCGCGGCGCAACTCGTCGGCCGATTGGGCCCGGACGCTGAATATGTGGTCTTTGGCGTGGTCACGGAATACTGCGTGCGATGCGCCGCGAAAGGCTTACTGGAGCGAGGCCGAAAGGTGTCTATCGTGAAAGATGCGATCGAAACCCTTGACCCGGCCGCAGGAAGCAAGACGATCGCGGAACTCGAAGCCCTCGGCGCGCGAATGATTACGACGGCCGAGGCCCTTGCGGAAATTAGTGCGCCGTTTCCCGCGAAGTCGCGTTAAAATCTCGGCACGATTAGCATGAATTCGAAAATCCCCGAAGATCGTCACGAACAGGCACAAGACCTTTTTCAGCGAGCCTACCGCGCGCAGATGACAGGCGACTTGGATCGCGCTGCTGAACTCTATAAGGCTTCGCTCGAAATCCTGCCGTCGGCGGAAGCGCACACCTTTCTCGGTTGGACCTACCATTTTCAGGGCAAGATTCAGGACGCGATCGACGAGTGCAAGCGCGCGATCGCGGTCGATCCTGACTTCGGCAACCCCTACAACGATATCGGCGCGTACCTGATCGCCCTCGGGCGCCTGGATGAAGCCGTTCCGTGGCTCGAGCGCGCGATCAACGCGCCGCGCTACGATCCGCGGCATTTCCCGCATTTCAATCTTGGCCGCGTCTATCTCGCCAAGGGAATGTTCAACCGGGCGCGCCAGTGCTTCCAGGAAGCGCTGCGGATCGAGCCCAACTACACGCTGGCGCGGCAAGCGATTGAAAATCTCCGCCGCATGGTGAACTAGGCGCTCGTGCTTGCGGGCGCCGGAAGCGGTTTCACGATCTTGCCGTAGAGTTGCATCAACGCCGCCGTAAGCACTCCGATCGCAACGACCACCCACCACATTTCCGCGGGTTTGTGCAGCACATCGCCGAACAGGTGAAGCAAATATCCGCCCAGCGGTCCCCCCACAGCGTAGCCAATGGCAATTGGCAGGAAAGCGTAGCCCATGTAGAGACCTTGCTGCCCGGGCGGCGCGAGCCTCGAGCAGTATTCGTAGTAGCGCGAAGCCTGCGTCAGTTCGCCGAGCGCAAGAACCACGAGCAGCGCCCCGAACGCGAACATCGATGGATGCACCGCCAGCAGAATCCAGGAAAACGCCGCGACCAGAAAGCCGATGGCGATCGTTCGCACGGCGGGTATTTTCTGTGTGAGATACGCGACGAGAATCTGAAAGCAGATGATCGTGACGCCTTCGATCGACAGGATACGGTCTACGTCCGCGTTCGGATTCACGTACCGCCGCAGGAAAATCGGCGCCGACGTAAAGATCTGCCAGTAGATGATGTAGAAGCCGGACGAAATCAATAGAAACGTCACATAGCGCAGGTTTCCGAGGACGATGAACATGTTCTTCAGCGCCGTCGAAATCGTTTCTACCCGGGCTTCATTGCCACGCCCCGGCTCGCGGTAGAAAAGCAATGTGACCCAGAACATCAGAAATACGCACAGCGCCGCGATGCGAAACACGTTGGCGATTCCCCATCCCATCTTCTCGCGCACCAGCCACGCCGTGAGCGGGCCCACGGTGCCGCCGATATTGACCAGCGTGTAGTAGATCGAGTAGCCGAGCGAACGAACGTTTTCGGACGACGCGCGGGCCGTGGTGCCGGCGACGACCGGTTTCACGAGCCCCGGGCCGAGCGACGGCACGAGCAGCACGAGCGAGACGAGCCACTTGTCGCCGATCGCATGGCGCAGCGGCGCCATCCACGAAGTCTCGAGCGAGCCGAGCAGGAAATATCCGACGGTCAGCAGAATATAGGCAAGCATCAACGTGCGGCGAAACCCGAATCGATCGGCCAGCGTCCCGGCGAGAATCGCGATCCCGTAGACGACAAATCCCGCGATTCCTTGAATCGTTCCAGCAAGCTCGGTCGAGAAATGAAGCTGCTCGGTGAGGTAGATCGCGAGGACGGCTGTGGTGCTGTAGTAGGCGACGCGCTCGAAAATCTCGGTGAAGTTCGCGACCCAGAAGGGAAGCTCGAAACCGGCGCGGATTTCGGCGAGGCGCTGTGCGAAAGGCAAAGTTTCCTCTTGAGAGCGGCGAAGAATGGCGCCGCGGCAGGCGCGATTGTAGCGGAAGCGGACCGTTTTCCAGCGTCAAATCTGAATCTTTCGCCGTCCTGAAAGAGGGGAAATTTCTGCAATAAGAGGTGCATGGAGCATGCCCCTGGCGGGAGGCTTAACGGGCGCTAAATGGCAAGAAAAGCCGATTATGTGCGCGTTAACGCCCGACGGCGCCGGTCAGCGCAGCCACGGGGGGCGCCTGGGCGCGCATACGGCTATGGGCGGCCAGCACCAGCGCGCCCAGCCCCCAAATGGTAATGAGCAGCCCGAACCACCAGCCTGCAAAGGGGATCATGCGAAGGACGCGAACGATGGCCAAGCCGAGCGCGAGCCGCGACATTGTAGGTCCCGCGCAGGTGGTGCGCCCGAGGAGCGTCTCACCGAGCCAGCAACCGATGAAGACCTGCGCTCCGTAGATTGCGATGACGTAGAGGAAAAGCGCGGAGATCCCGATGCCAAGGCCGACGATGGTCGCACAAGCAATGATAATCGCGATCGGAGTGGCGAAGAGGAAGAGCACGCCAAAACCGGCGGCCGGTCCCACGCTCCGGGTTTCCCGCACGGCATCGGCGAAAAATCCGGGGAAAACGAGCAAAAGCACGAGACCAAACAGAAAGCTCGCGCTCCATAGCAAAACTTCGTGCCAATAGTACTCGGCGCGAGTGTAGTCCGGCCCGCGCCGCGACATCGTAATCTGAACCGGGCTGGCGAGCTTCGCGCCGGCGGCAATTTCCGGCTCGTTGCGGCTCTCGGCCCGGTATTGCGTCCGTCCATCAATCTCGGCGGTCGATCCAATGGCGAGCCGGCCCGCCCGAATCGTGGCGTCGCGGCTGAGGTGCCCGTTGATCGTGAGGTCACCAACGAAGGCCAGCAGGTCGCCGCCCACGCGTCCATCCAGCTCCGAGTTTCCGGCGCCCAAGGTCACTGATCCACCAACGCTGCCCTTCTCGTCCAAGATGAACTGGCCCACCCACGCCGACACGTTTTTGTCGACAGTGCTATTCAAGGAAACGGACTCGCACCAGACGCGAACATTGCCGTCGACCGGACCATTCACGACAACTTCCCGTCCGACCGCGATGATGTCGCCTTTGACATGGCCGTTGACGGTCAGGCTGTTCGAGAATGAAATCACGTCGCCATCGACGTCCCCATCGATCCGCGTCCGCTCGGCCGTGACGATGAGATCGTTCTTGATTTCTTGTCCGGCGGGCAGGGTGTAACTCGGATTGCCGCGCTGCATCTCCGCGGCGCCGGCGGAGGGAGGCAGCGCGAGGGCGCAGACGAGCGCGCTCATTACGAAGGCGATCGTCGTAAAGCGCTGCCAATGCTTCCGGAGCAGCCAGATTGCAACCGTGCCCAACGTTGCCGCTGCCAAGAATTCCGGGAGGTTCTGCATCGTGTCCCATCCTTTCCAGAAAGCGCCCGTGAAGAAGAGCATCGTGAGAATATTTCCCTGCGTGAAGCCTGCCTGCGCCGCCTGCGAGATGGATGGCTCGATGATTCCGGTCCAAAGCGTATACGCGCCGCCGACGCCAAGCCCGAACGCCACCACCCATCCCCAGCCGATTGTCCTGCGCTCGGGCTGCGCGAGGACGCGCGCCGGAATGGGCTCTTCGTCCGAGAGGAGAGACTCGCGCAGCCACACACCCTCTTTTTCGAGAGCGCCGAGAAGCGCGCGGCATGAGGCGCAGGCAGCGAGGTGCGCCGATACGCCGCGCGCGCGCCCCTCGTCGAGCTGGCCCTCGAGGTAGAGCAAGCCCGTCACCTCATCGAAGTGGTCATCGCCGAAGCGATCGTGAATACTGTTGTCGAGACGGCTCATGTGTTTCTCCCCGCAGCAACTCCTGCCGCGCTCGCGCCACCAGCGGTTAGAGCATCGCGCAGCTGGTGCCGCGCGCGCAGCAGCAGGACTCCCACGAAAGCGCGGCGCACGCCGAGCGTGTCCGCGATTTCGTCGTAACTCATGTCGGCGTAATAGCGCAGGACGAGCGCCATGCGGGCGCGGTCCGGCAGCTTCGCGAGCCCCGTGCGAACTTCCTTGCCGGTATGCTCGAGCTGCAATTTCTCGAGCTGGCTCGGGTCCGGATGCTCGAGCGGAAGCGTTTCGAGGTCGCCCGTCTCAAGGTCCTGGCGAATGCGGCGGCGGCGCAGCATGTCCCAGCAGTGATTGCTCGCGACTTTGTACAGCCATGCCGTAAAGGGCCGCGACGAGTCGTAGGTGCCGATCTTCTGTTTCACTTTCATAAAAACTTCCGTCGTCGCGTCCTCGGCATCCTCGCGCGTCGGAAGCACCCTCCGGCAAAAGCGGAAAATGGCCGCGGCGTGCTGGCGATAGAGCTCTCCCCAGGCGTCGGTGTTGCCCGCCCGTACCTGGGACAGCAACTGCGCCAGTTCAGGTTCGCTCATCGCCCCGGTCGTCTTTTGCCTGTCCATTGGGTAATACGCAGATTGCTATGCGAATATTTCACAACTATCACAAAGCGCCGTACTTGTCTGCCCGCCAGAAACCGGCGGGCAAGCCCGTAGCCCGCCCCGGCGACAGGCCCGCGCTCGGCGGTTAGGCCTGCTATACTTTTCATCTGATTTGCATGCCTGCGAAGAATCCAACACCAAAACGGCTGTTTCTGGTTGACGCGATGGGCTACATCTTTCGCGCCTTCTACGCGCCGATGGACCGCCTGCAGACCCCCGCCGGGGTCCCGACCAAGGTGCCCTACCTCTTTGCCACTATGATGCGGCGGCTGATCCAGAACAAGGACCTCAAGCCGGACTACGTCGCTGTGGTGTTTGACGTTTCGGCGCCGACCTTTCGCGACAAGCTGTTCGCGTCGTATAAGGCGCAGCGGCCGCCGATGCCGGACGACCTCGCCATACAGATTCCCTTCGTCCGCCGCTACTGCGAGGCGATGCGGTTCCCAATCCTCGAATATCCGGGCTATGAGGCGGACGACGTGATCGGGAGCCTGGCGCGGCAGGCGGCCGAGGAGGATCTCGACGTCTACATCGTGACGAGCGACAAGGACCTGATGCAGCTGGTGGGCGGGCGCGTGCGGGCGCTGAACCCGGCCAAGGGCGACCTGGTCGCGGACGAGAAAAAGGTGGAAGAAATCATGGGAGTGCCGCCGCAGAAGGTGCCAGACGTGATGGCGCTGATGGGCGACACGATCGACAACATTCCCGGCGCGCGCGATCCGAACGAAAAGCCGGCGCCGGGCGAGCGCCGCAAGGCTGGGATCGGTGAGGTGGGCGCGAGGCAGTTGATCCAGCAATACGGCAGCGCAGAGGCGGCGCTCGAGCATGCAAGCGAAGTGAAGCGCGCGAATTATCGCGAGGCGCTGGAGAAATACGGCGAGTTCGTGAGGCTCAGCAAGCAACTGGCGACGATTCCGACCGATGCGCCCGTGCCGCTCGAGCTCGACGAGCTTCGCTTGAAGGAGCCGGATGCGGCGGCGCTGCGGGCGCTGTATGGCGAGCTTGGATTCACTTCGCTTTTGAAGGAAATCGGGACGGTGGCGGACACGCGGCCGACGGATTACGCGGCGCTCGATTCTCCGGCAGCGCTGCGAAAATTTCTGGAATCGATTCCCGCGGGGCAAGAGACGGCGCTGTGGCTTTCGCTCGATTCGGAGGAGCCGGACGACGAAGGATTCGGGACGCGCGTGCTGGCGGTGGAAGCGTCGACCAAGGCAGGAATGGGGCGGTTTGCGGCAAACGAGAGCGACAACAAAACGCTGGCAGCGATCGGCGATTGCCTGGCCGACCAATCGCGGCCGAAAGTGGTGCACGATCCAAAACTGTTTCAGCTGCTCTCGGCGGATTCACAAGCGGGCGGAAAAGGGGTGGGCGGAATCCGAGACGCGACCGCGCTCTATTCCTACCTGATCAGGCCGACGACAGCGAATCACGCGTTTGCCGAAGTCGTGCTGCGGCACTTGAACCAGACGCTTTCGGGCGCGCCGGGCGAGCGCGCGGATTTTCTGCTGCGGCTCGCGCCGATTTTGCGAAAAGAGATCGAAGCGCTGGGGCTGGCCGAGCTTTACGAAAAGATCGATTTGCCGCTGGCGGGCGTGCTGGCGCGGATGGAAGCGGCGGGGGTGCTGGTGGACCAGCGGGAACTCGAGAAGATTTCGGCCGCCGCGCAGGAACAGATCGCGCAGCTTGAAAACAGCATCTTCGAGCTGGCGGAGTGCGAATTCAAAATCAATTCGCCGCAGCAGCTTGCGGAGATTCTTTTCGACAAGCTGAATCTGCAGCCGCCGCGGAAGACGCGCGCGAAGGTGCGGTCGACGGCGGCCGAAGTGCTCGACGAGCTTGCGCTGATCCATGAATTGCCGCGCAAAGTGCTGGAATACCGCGAGGTGTCGAAGCTGAAATCCACGTATGCGGACGCGCTGCCGCGGCTGATGCACCCCGCCACGGGAAGACTGCACACGCGCTTCGATCAGACGGGCACGGCGACCGGGCGGCTGAGCTCGGCGAACCCGAATTTGCAGAATATTCCTGTGCGGACCGATCTCGGCCGCGAAATTCGGGCCGCGTTCATCGCGGGGCCGGGGAATCTCCTGCTGTCGGCGGATTATTCGCAGATCGAGCTGCGGATTCTCGCGCACCTCTCGGAGGATCCGATCCTGGTGGAGGCTTTCCGTCGCGGCGAAGATATCCATTCGCGCACCGCGCAGGAGGTATTCGGCGTGGCGCCCTTCGCGCAGACGCGGGAGCACCGGCGCGTAGCCAAGGTGATCAATTTCGGCGTGATTTACGGGCTGTCGGCATTCGGGCTGGCGCAGCAGCTCGGGATCGAGCAGCGCGAAGCCGCAAAATTCATCGCCGCGTATTTCGAGCGCTACAGCGGCGTGAAAAAAATGCTCGACGGGCAGATCGCCGAAGTCCGGCGCACGGGATTCTCGAAGTCGATGTTCGGGCGCATCCGCCCGATTCCTGAAATCAATTCGCCGCAGCCGAGCCTGCGCAATTTCGCCGAGCGCACCGCGATGAATACGCCGATGCAGGGCGCGGCGGCGGATTTAATCAAGCTGGCGATGATCGAGCTCGACCAGCGCCTCGCGCGCGGATTCAAGTCGCGGATGATCCTGCAGGTTCACGACGAGCTGCTATTTGAGGCTCCGGAAAAGGAAATCCCGAAGCTGACGGAGATCGTCAAAGAAGTGATGCAAGGCGTGCACGAGCTGCGCGTCCCGCTGGTGGTCGATACGAAAGCGGGTGCGAATTGGCGCGACATGAAGTGAGCGCGTCGCAATCAAGGGGGTCAACAGATGGCGCCGAATCATTCGGAAGCGTTTGTGAAGCTGGTGCAGGACGCGAAGAAGCGCGTGAAGGAAGAAGATTTTCGCGCGACGAAGAAGCGGCTCGACGCGGGCGAGAAGATCGTCCTGATTGATACGCGCGAGGAATCGGAATGGTCGCGGGGGCACATTCCCGGGGCGGTTCACTTGAGCAAGGGGATCATCGAGCGCGATATCGAGAAGACGGTGCCCGATAAGGACGCGACCGTGGTGCTCTACTGTGGGGGCGGATTTCGCTCGGCACTCGCTGCGGACAATCTGCAGAAGATGGGGTACCGCAACGTGATCTCGATGGACGGCGGCTGGCGCGGGTGGACCGAAGCGGGCTTTCCGGTGATCAAGGATTAGCGGGAGCGATCTGGGCGACGAGTGCGAGCTCGCCGCTGGCGCGCGCCTGTGTGGGCTGCTTCAGGAGAGTTGGCTGGGGCGGTTGGACTCGAACCAACACCGTCCTCATTAACAGTGAGGTGCCCTACCGATTGGACCACGCCCCAACCCGGTTGAGTCGATCTACATAATTTACATGAATCGCGGGCGGATCGTAAGATGCGCGATCCGAATTTTCCTGGGCGAGGAACGTCCGGAGGCGGAGGTGAGGCTTACTTACTGCACGGACCGGGCGCCGAAAATGGCGTCGAAGACGACTCCGAGAACGTGGCGGATATCCTGGTCGGTGATTGCGGTCTGATCGAAGAGATGTTCGAGGACGAGGGCGTTCGAGAGCGCGCCGAGGCCGGTGGCGGCGGCGCTGCTGGGAATCGGGAGCGCGCGACCGAGGGCTTGCGCCACGCGGCGCACGAAATCTCCACCGCAGGCGCGCAAGCGTTCGTGGCGGGCGCGGAGGCGCGCGTGGGTTTCGGGATGGCGGATGGCGAAAAGCTTGAATTCGAGCGAGAGCAGGACGAGACGGCGGTCCTTGCGGCTGTGGGTGTAGTGATCGCGGAGGGCGCGAAGGCGGGCCTGCGGGCTTTTTTGTTTTGCGAGCACTTCGTTGACTTCGGCGATGCGCGCGGCGACCCACTGCTCGAGTAGCGCGAAGAAAATATCTTCCTTGTCCTCGAAATTGGCGTAGAAGGCGCCGCGAGTGTAGCCGGCTAGCGCGGCAATATCTTCGAGGCGGGCGGCTTCGAAGCCGTCGCGCGCGAAGATGGTTTCGGCGGCAGCCAGAAGCCGCCGCCTCGTCACCGCAGTGCGAGTTTCCTGCCTCATCCTGCTACGAGCCGATTTCGGGGCAATTCTTGCGGCCCTGCGCGAGGGCCGTGACGGTATCATATACGCCGCCTTCCGCAGCCTTTACAGCATACATACACGCATGTATATTTAATCAGCTGCATCGAAATTTGCAAGAGGAATCCATGGCAGCCGCAGCAATCCCATTCGATCACGCGTCCTGGCGCCCGCGCCACAACCCCTGGGTGGTGGCGTTCACGGTGACGCTCGCGACTTTCATGGAAGTGCTCGACACGTCGATCGCGAATATCGCGCTGCCGCATATTGCGGGAAGCTTCGGCGCGAGCACGAACGAGTCGACGTGGGTGCTGACGAGCTATCTCGTGTCGAACGGGATCGTGCTGCCGGTGAGCGCGTGGCTCGCGACGCGGTACGGCCGGAAGCGCTATTACATGTTCTGCGTGGTGCTGTTCGCGGGAAGCAGTTTTCTTTGCGGCCTGGCGCCGACCCTCGGGATGCTCGTTTTTTTCCGCGTCCTGCAGGGGGTCGGCGGCGGCGGACTCCAGCCGAGCGAGCAATCGATTCTGGCGGATACATTCTCGCCCGAGCAGCGGGGCATGGCGTTTTCGATTTACGCGATGGCGGTGGTGCTGGCGCCGGCGATCGGCCCAACCATCGGGGGATGGATCACGGACAACTACAGCTGGCGGTGGATTTTCTACATCAACGTGCCGATCAGCATCGTGTCGCTGTTTCTTTCGTATCGCGTCGTCGAGGACCCGCCGTATTTGGCGGAGGAACGGATCAAGGCGAAAAAGGGCGGAATCGATTACGTCGGACTCGGGCTGGTGGCGCTGGGCGTGGGCGCGCTGCAAATGGTGATGGACAAGGGGCAAGAGCTGGACTGGTTTGGCTCGCACCTGATCACGGCCGGGCTTACGGTGGCGGTTGTCGTTTTGACCGTCTGGGTCTGGTGGGAATGGCGGAACCCGCATCCAATCGTGGACCTAAAACTCCTGAAGAAGCGGAATTTTGCGACGGCCATGCTTTCGATGGCGTCGCTGGGGCTGGTGCTGTACGGGATGACGGTTCTGCTTCCGGAGTTTCTGCAGAATCTGATGGGTTACACGGCGGCGCAGGCCGGCGAGTGTATGGCGCTCGGCGGATTCTTGATGATGCTTACCATGCCGATCTCGGGCGCGCTCACCGGGAAAATCGACCCGCGATATCTGCTGGCGTTCGGGTACGTGGCCACGGCGACAGGGTTGTATTACGTGGCGGCCCATCTGACGCTGACCATGGATTTCGGGACGGCGGCGATGCTGCGCACGTACCAGGTGGCGGGGCTGGCGTTCATTTTCATTCCATCGAACGTGCTGTGCTACGCAGGCATCCCGCGGGAAAAAAACAATCAGGTATCGAGCATGATGAACTTCGTGCGCAACATCGGCGGCAGCATCGGAATCGCGGTGGTGAGCACGATGGTGACGCGGGAGACACAGGCGCGGCAAACCTATCTCGCGGGGCACATGCAGAACGGCAATCCGATATTCCGGCAGATGGTCGGGGGATTGGCGGCCGCCCTGCACAAGAGCGGAATGAGCATGGTGGACGCAAACCATCAGGCAATAGGAAGATTGGCCGGGATGTTGGAGCAGCAAGCGGGCGCGCTGGCGTTCAAGGACGTGGTCGCGGAACTGGTGATTGTGGTGCTGTGCCTGGTTCCGCTGGCGTTCGTAATGCAGAAGCCGGCAGCGCGAGGGCGTGACGTTCCGCCGCCGCATTAGAAGCGACGGTTAGCGCGAAGCCGAATCGGCGTGATGTCTTCGAGTGATGCGGCGGTGGATGTCGGGCCAGAATTCCTTGAGTTCGTTGCCGAAGGCGTCGATTCCCATCTGGACACCCCAACCGGTGAGGTTGCTCGAGGTGCTGCGGTCAGCAGCGGGGTAGTAAAGATTCGAAATACCGATGGCCACGCCGTTGCCCACAGGCTCTGAGAAATTGAAAGTGGAGCCGCCGGAATCCTTTCGCGTGATGAAAATCCGGCTGATCGCGTACGTGAAGCGGCGAAAAAAGGGTCCTTTCCCCATCTGGAAGTAGCGCGGATCGGTTCTGAGGATGGAAGGGAAAACCGCGCCGACCATCATGTTGCCGTCCACTTGATCGGCGAGCGCCGTGCCGTATCTCTTGGCGTAACCGACAGCGCCCTGCCCGAATCCCGGATAAGCGTTCTCGGCCTGGCGGATCCCGGCCAAAATTCCGGCGATGGCGAACTCGTAGGGATCGAAAGCGCCGTCGGCGGTGATCGCGAATTTGCCCTTCCAGGTGAGTGGCTTTACCTGGGCTTCATTCTGGACCGTCAGGAAATTCGGCATCACGAAGAACATCCGATCGTCCTTCTTCTGCGGCTGGGTTGCCGGGGACTGGGCGGGAGCATTCTGGCTGCTGTTGCCGGGCGGAGTCGATTGCGCAGGCGGAGGAGGCTGATTCTGGGATTGAGAGAACGATGCTGCGAGCAAGAAGAGCGGCGACTGCTCCTGAGCGGCCAACGAGGACCCCGAAAGCAGCCCAGCGGCTATGATGGCCGCGCCAATGAGAGCGACACCGACAACGCGGGGCGTGGCGATCATATCGACTCGAAGCAGAATAACGGAAAGGGATGAGGGGCGAAAGGTCGGCTTGCGAATGAGATTCCTAAAAAGCAGTTCCCAAACACGTGTCGCTATGGATTTTCCGGCGACGCATATGAGAGGGACGCCTGATCTCGCGGATATGTGATGTGGTTACCGCGGACAACGGCGAAGGGCGTGAGAGTGTGTTCCTTGGGCTCGGCGGAGCTGATGATTTCGAGCACGCGAATGCCGCGGATCAGAAGCGCATCCGCCACGAGCGAGCGATGACAGCGCCACGGAACGGCCTCGGCGCACATCAAAGCCGTCGGCTTCTTTTCCGCGAGATCGATGGCGCGGTCGAGAGCTTTGGCGAAAACGGGCGTTTGCATGTAGTCGGCGTAGCCGCGGAAGCTGGCGTTGCGCCAGCCGAGATTGATCGAATCGCGGGCCGGGTGGCGGAGGCCGCCGAGGTCTTTCATGTGGACGTAGGCGATTTTGGCTGCGGCGAGGGAGGCGGCGAGAGCATCTGTGTTGAATTGAGGATTGCGGCGCGATTTGGGGATGGTGCGAATGTCGAGGAGCTGACGGATGCCGTGGGCCTGCAAGAGATCGAGGAATTCGGCGATGAGACGGGTGGAGTGGCCGATGGTGAAGATGGTGAGCGCATTTTCCGGTTGAAAACTACGTGAATCAGAAGGTCGTGAAAGCTGCGAGGCATGCTCTTGCGCCCGCTTCGCGGGCTGGATGCGTTTGCGCATCGGTTCCCACGGCTTTGCCGTGGGCTACCGTATATCACGCGCTTCGCGTGTTTGCCAGCGCGTCAGGGGCGGGCCCGTGTATCACGCGCTCACGTTTGCCGACACGCGAGCCACAAGCCTTATCGATTGTCGCATGGGAGGCTTCGTGAGTTCGCGTCACAACTGGGATGCAAGACTTCAGCGGCTAAAGCCGTTCTGATTTTGAACCGCTTACGTCGCGGCTAAAAGCGACGGGCAGATGAGAGCGAGCGGCCGCGCGAGAAAGAATTCCGCTTCTGCGAAAAGAGGGGGGCGGGGATAATGGGGGCCCGCGACGGAGGGATCGTCGCGTTGCGCGAGGGATCATGGCGAAGGTAAAAGTTCTTTTCTGGGACAACGGCGGTGTGATCCTGACGAATGGGTGGGACCGCGGATCGCGGCGGAAGGCGGTCGAGACGTTCAATCTCGACTGGGCCGACTTCGAGGACCGGCACGAGCTGATGCTGAACGCGTTCGAGTGCGGGCAAGCGAGCCTCGATGAGTATTTGCGGAGAGTGGTTTTTTACCGGGAACGCGCCTTTACGCTGGAAGATTTCAGGCAGTTCATGTTCGCGCAGTCCCAGGCATTTCCGGAGTCGCTCGACTTTTTGGGGAAGCTGACCGCGACCGGACGCTATTTTTCGGCGGCGCTCAACAACGAATCTCTCGAAATCAACAACTACCGCATCCATACATTCGGGCTGCGCGACTACTTCCAGGCGTTTTTCAGTTCGTGTTACCTCGGCGTGCGCAAGCCGGACCGCGGGATTTACAGCCTGGCCCTGAAAATCACGCAGTCGGAGCCCGAAGAGTGCGTGATGATCGACGATCGCGGATTGAATCTGGAGTGCGCCAAGGAAATGGGGATGCACACGATTCAGGTCCTGAACGTGGAGCAGATGCGGGAGGATTTGGCGCGGCTGGGAGTGACGGCGTAAGGCACAAGCCGAAAGAAAGAGCAGACTACTGCTCCGGAAGAGGGCATGGTTGGGCTGATATCGGACACGCACGGATTGCTGCGCGAAGAGGCGGCGCGGGCGTTGCGAGGGGCTGAACTTATCATTCATGCGGGCGATGTGGGCAAGGCGGCGATCCTCGATGCGCTGCGGAGGCTGGCGCCGGTGGTTGTGGTGAGGGGCAACATCGACAGCGACGCATGGTGCAAGGCGCTGCCGCCGACGGCGGTAGCTGAGATTGGCGGGAAAACGGTGTACGTCACCCACAACATTCGGGAGCTCGATCTCGATCCGGCTGCGGCTGGATTTCACGTGGTGGTGAGCGGGCACACGCACAAGCCGGCGTGCTACGAGAAATCGGGCGTGCTGTATGTCAATCCGGGGAGCGCGGGGCCGCGGCGATTCAATCTGCCGATTGGCGTGGCGCATCTCGATTTGAGCTGCGAGCCGCCGAAGGTGGAATTTATCGAGCTCGAAGAGAGGGGGCCACGATGAAGATGGAGACGCGTGTTTTTCCCGATATCGATGCGTTGAGCCGCGGCGCACTCGAAGAGTTGCTGCGCGTGATGCAGGACGCGATCAAGCAGCGCGGCCGGTTCGCGATCGCGCTTTCCGGCGGGCACACGCCGGCCAAGCTCTACGCGCTGTGGGCGCAGGCAGAGAGTGACGGCACGCAGACGCCGTGGGACCGCGTCTACTTGTGGTGGGGCGACGAGCGGTACGTCCCGCAGGACGACCCACTCAGCAATTACCGGATGACGCGGGAGACTTTGATCGAGCACGTGACGATTCCCGCGGCGAATGTTCGCCCGGTACCGACGAACCTGCCGACACCTGAGAACGCGGCTGAGGCGTATGAGGCTGAGCTGCGAGAGTTCTTCAAGGGCGAGACGCCAGCTTTCGACCTCCAGCTACTGGGCCTCGGGGTTGAAGGACACACGGCGTCGCTCTTCCCGGGGTCGCCGGCGCTCGAGGAGAAGCGGAGATGGGTGCTGCCGGTCCAGGCGCCCGCCAAGCCGCCGCTGCGGCTTACGTTCACGCCCGTGGTGCTGAATCTGGCGCGGAACACCTTCTTTCTGGTCGCCGGCACGGACAAGCAGGAGATTCTCGCCGCCCTGCGCGCCGAGCCGGAAGGCAAAGTGAGCCAGTATCCGGCGGCGCGGATCCGGCCGACCGGGCGCACGCTTTGGTTCCTCGATCAGGCCGCTGAGGCATGAATCCCATCGAAGACTGAGGAAGAGTCAATCGTTCCTTCCGGGACTCGCCGTTCTGCGACTCCGACTGACAGGCCGTATGGCCGACGGCGCGACGCTGCGGGAATGCGGCTCTGAACGCCCGTGCTTCCAGCGGAGAGAAGTCCGAGCCTGAGGAAGGAAGCCGGGGCTGAAAGCCCCTTTTGGCGGTGTCCGCTTTTTTGCGGGCCTGAAGGCCCACGCTTCCGCCGGGACCTAGGTGCGGCCAGAACAGGGCACGCCTCCACGCGCATCAGGGCTGCAAACTGGGCGGTTTCCTTTGAAACCGGAGGGCGGCAAGCACGTCTAACCTTTGTCGATACCCGTTGTACTCCAAGGGTGGTTTTTCGCCAGGGCGTCTGCATCCCCGGATAGCGGCGTGAATCCAATACGCACCCGCCGCAAGTGCGCGGTATCATATAGGTTCTACGGAGTTGGCTAGCGAGGCACTGCCCATCGCATCTCGCCGTTCAGACCATGAAGGGTCACCCGTAAGGGAAGGAACAGGGATACAGCTATCGATGAATAGGAATCGCACGCGGCTACCGCTACTCCTTGGTGTCTCAATCCTGCTCATTACCAGCGGATGTACGAAGACGGCGCAAACCGCCCCGCCGATTTTCGCCGTCCCGGTGACGGTTGCGAAAGTGACGCAGAAGACCGTGCCGATCGATCTGACGGCGATCGGATCGGCGGATGCGAACTCGTCGGTGTCCATCAAAGCGCAGGTGAATGCCGTGCTCGACGAGGTGCACATCAAAGAAGGGCAGTTCGTCACGAAGGGACAACTGCTGTTTACGCTGGATGCCGCGCCGTTCGAGGCGGCGCTGGAGCAGGCACAGGCGAACCTCGCGCGCGACAAGGCGCAGGCTGAGCTCAACGACGTGCAGGCGAATCGCTACGAGCAGTTGTTCAAGGCGGGAGTGGCCCCGAAGGAACAGCTCGACACGATGAAAGCCAATGCCGACGCGCAACGCGCGGCCGTGCGCGCCGATCAGGCTGCAGTCGACGCGGCGCAGCTCCAAGTGAATTACTGCCAGATTTACTCGCCCATCGACGGACAGACCGGAGCCCTGGAAGTCTATCCCGGAAACATCGTCAAGCAGAACGACGTGCCTGTGCTGATCGTCATCAATCAGGTGACGCCGATCTTCATCGATTTTTCGATCCCCGAGCAATACCTGGGGGCGGTGCAGAAGTTCATGGCGCGAGGGAGACTGGAAGTCGACGCCACGCCATACGGAGATACGAAGCCGGAGGCGGGCTATCTCACTTTCATCGACAACTCAGTCGACAACACTACAGGGACGATCAAGCTGAAGGCCACATTCGCAAACGCGGACCATCGGCTGTGGCCTGGGCAATTCTCGACGGTGCTCTTGCGGCTGGCGCAGGACGAGAATGCCACCGTGGTTCCTTCGCAGGCGGTGCAGACGGGTCAAAAGGGCGACCTGGTGTACGTGGTGAAATCGGACTCCACGGCGGAAGAGCGGCCGGTGAAAGTGGCGCGAACCTACGACGGCGACTCCGTGATTGCAAGCGGACTGCAGCCGGGCGAGACGGTGGTGACGGACGGCCAAATGCGCCTGATTCCCGGCATCAAAGTACAGGTCAGCAAGTCGGTTGTCGACGAGTAATCGCAGAACGGCCGCAGCGAAACGAACATGAACATCGCTGAAATCTTCATCAAGCGCCCGGTAATGACGACGCTCGTCATGGCGGCAATCTTCCTTGCCGGGGTGCTGGGCTACTACTCGCTCGCCGTCAGCGACCTGCCGAACGTCGATTTCCCCACGATCGACGTGAGCGCGTCCTTGCCCGGAGCGAATCCGGACACGATGGCGGCGGCCGTGGCGACGCCGCTCGAAAAACAGTTCTCCACGATTGCCGGCATCAACTCGATGACCTCGACGAGCACGCTCGGCGCCACCGACATCACGTTGCAGTTTGACTTGAGCCGGAATATCGACGGCGCGGCGCAGGACGTGCAAGCGGCCATTTCGCGCGTGCAGGGCCAGCTGCCGCCGAATATGCCGAGTCCGCCGACGTTTTCCAAAGACAATCCTGCCGACCAGCCGGTCTACTTCCTCGCGCTCAGCTCGAAGACGCTGCCACTCTACGTGGTGGACCAATATGCCGAAACGCTGCTGGGCCAGCGCCTTTCAATGGTGAAGGGCGTGGCGCAAGTGCAAGTGTTCGGCTCGCAGAAATACGCGGTGCGCATCCAGCTCGACCCGCGCGCGCTGGCCTCGAGGCAGATCGGTATCGACGAAGTGACCACGGCGGTGCAGAACGCCAACGTGAACCTGCCGACCGGGACCCTGTACGGAGCGCACCACGCGTTCGCGGTGCAGGCGAACGGCCAGCTGACGCGCGCGTCGCTTTACCGGCCGCTGGTAGTGGCTTACCGCAACGGCTCGCCCGTGCGGCTCGATGAACTCGGGAACGTAAGCGACAGCGTGCAGGACGACAAGATATGGAACTACTACAACGACGAGCACGCGGTGATCCTGGCGATCCGGCGCCAGCCGGGCACGAACACGGTCGAGGTGGTGCAGGGCGTCAAGCAGGTGCTGCCGCAGTTTAAAGCCGTGCTTCCGCCTTCGGTGAACATGATCGAGATTTACGACCGGTCGGCGGGAATCACGGATTCGGTGAATGACGTGAAGTCGACGCTCTTCATCGCGGTGGTCCTCGTGATCATGGTGATTTTCCTTTTCCTGCGGAATCTTTCCGCGACGGTGATTCCGAGCATCGCGCTGCCGATGTCGATCGTGGCGACGTTTGCGGTGATGTATCTGCTGAACTACACGATCGACAACTTATCGCTGATGGCGCTGACGCTATCGGTGGGCTTCGTGGTGGACGACGCGATCGTGATGCTCGAGAACATCGTCCGGCACATGGAAGCGGGCGAAGGCGCCATGGAAGCGGCGCTGAAAGGGTCGCGCGAGATCGGATTTACGATCGTGTCGATGACGATATCCCTGATGGCCGTGTTCATCCCGGTGTTGTTCATGGGAGGGATCATCGGGCGGCTGCTGCATGAATTTTCGGTTGTGATCATGATGGCGGTGTTGGTTTCGGGGTTTGTTTCGCTGACGCTGACGCCGATGCTGTGCAGCCGCTTCATTCATCCGCAGCACGACCGGAAGCATGGCCGGGTGTACATGTCTCTCGAGGGAGTCTTCGACCGCCTGCTCGGAATGTACGAAAAATCGCTGCAGTGGAGCTTGCGGCATCGCGGGCTCGTGATGGCCGTGTCGGCGGCGATCCTTGCGGTTACCGTGTGGCAGTTCGAGGTGATCCCGAAAGGTTTTCTGCCCGAAGTGGACGCTTCGACGCTGCAAGCCTACACGATGGCCGAACAGGGCATTTCGTTCGATTCGATGAAGGCGCACCAGGACCAGCTGACGCAGATCATGGTGCAGGATCCGTACCGGAAGGGATTCTTTTCGAGCCTGGGCACCGTTGGCGGAAGCGCGAACACCGGATTTATCTTCATCCACCTGAAACCGCCGGATCAGAGGCCGATGATCCAAAGCGCGACTATGACGCGCCTGGAGAAAAAATACGGAGGCGTTCCGGTGGTCGGCGGCATTCTGCGCGAGACAGCTCCGCTCTTCGCGCACCACGCGACGATCGACGAAGTGATGCAGGAACTGCGCATGAAGTTCGCGAAAGTGCCGGGGATTGCCGTGTATATCCGGAATCCGCCTCCGATTCAGATCGGCGGACAGGTGACGAACAGCCCGTACCAGCTCGCGTTGCAGAGCCCAGACACCGAGCAGCTTTACAATGTGGCCACCGATTTCGAGCAGAAGATGCAGGGGCTTCCGGGCATTACCGACGTGACGAGCGACCTGCAAATCAAGAATCCACAGGTCGACGTGGATATCGATCGAGACAAGGCGTCGGCCCTCGGCGTGACGGCGGCGCAGATCGAAGATGCGCTCTACACGGCGTACGGGCAGCGGCAAGTTTCGACGATCTACGCTCCCAACGATGAATACTGGGTGGTGATGGAGCTCGAGGATCAGTACCAGCGCGATCCAACGTCGCTCTCGCTGCTGTACATCCGGTCGAGCACCGGGAACCTCGTTCCCCTGAATGCCGTGGCCAGCGTGACCACGAGCCTCGGGCCGCTGAGCGTGAACCACCTTGGGCAGCTGCCGGCCGTGACGATTTCGTTCAACCTGAAGCCGGGCGTCGCCATCGGCGAGGCGGTGGACGAAATCAACGGACTGACGCGGGATCTGCCGGCGACGATCTCGTCGCAATTTCAGGGAACGGCGCAGGCGTTCGAATCGTCGTTGACGGGGCTGGGAATTCTGCTGCTGATCGCGATTCTCGTGATCTACATCGTGCTGGGAATTTTGTACGAAAGCTTCATCCACCCGATCACGATTCTTTCGGGGCTTCCCTCGGCTGCGTTCGGCGCGCTGCTCACGCTGCAGATTTTCGGGTACAGCCTCGACCTGTACGGGTTCGTTGGCGTGATCATGCTGATCGGAATCGTGAAGAAGAACGCGATCATGATGGTGGACTTCGCAATTACGCGGGAACACGAAGGGAAATCCGCGGCGGACGCGGTCTACGAAGGCTGCGTGGTGCGCTTCCGGCCGATCATGATGACGACGATGGCGGCGCTGATGGGCACTCTGCCGATCGCGCTGGGTTTCGGAGCGACGGCCGAGTCGCGGCGGCCCCTGGGACTCGCCGTTTGCGGCGGGCTGATTTTCTCGCAGATGGTGACGCTCTACCTGACGCCCGTCTTTTACACCTACATGGACACGTTCCAGGGTTGGCTCGAGCGCCGCTTCGGGCGAATCGCCGGATTCGGAAGGCCTGAAGTGGTTCACGGACCTGTCTCCGCGGACTGACCCTTCGCCTGTCTTTACGTACCATTGACCCTCTTTTTCGGCCTGCCTAAGATATGGACTGACGCGCAAGGCGTACGGAAACGCAAACGAACGGACAACCGTTTGCTCACAGGGTTTCCGTTGGAGATTCGGCCAGAAATGCTCCTCAGCGAAGACCTGCCTCACGACATCAAGATGCGAGCGAAGAGGCGCGGCCCGCGCGTGAATTCGCGCGTCCGGGTGACGATCGAATGGAGCGGCGGCCCCGGGCCTTTGCGCTTCGAAGCGGGGTTTACGCGGGTGGTGAATACGTACGGCTGCCTGCTGGTGAGCCCGCGGGAAGTCGAGCAGCAACAGCGCCTTCGCCTGACGAATCTTTCGACGCGGAAGGTGGCGGAGGCCGTGGTGGTCTGGAAAGGGTCGCAACGGCCGGATGGATGGGACTTGGGTGTGGAACTGCTAGGGGCGGATCTGAATTTTTGGGGGCTCGAATTTTGAAAAATTACTCTGGGATTTTTACCCCGGCGAAGCCGACGGCTGCGCCGACCCATGCAAGGGCGACAACGCCAGGTGCGGCCGCAGCGAAACCCGCGCCGGAACCGAAGCCGTTGAAGCGCGCGATTCTCGAGCAGGAGCGCCGGCGCGGCCAGCGAGTGCTGCTCCGCATACGCGCCCTGATTCACGTGGCGGCGCAAGGGCCGGCGACGACGCTCGAGGCCAATACGCTCAGCGTGAACCCAAAGGGCGCGGTAGTCGTCATCAACAAGAACTTGCCGGCGGAGACGCGTCTCGTGCTCGAACACAGCGGCACGAAAGAACGGGCCGCTTGCAAAGTGGTGCGTCCCGCCAAAGAAATGCCGGAAGGTTTTCATACCGCGGTCGAGTTCGACCCTCCGATGCCAGACTTCTGGAAAATCGCTTTTCCTCCCGCCGACTGGCGTTCCGAGGATCTGTAGCCCAGCGGGTTCGACGGCTGACGTTGCTGCACCTGTGAACTTCACCGATTTGACACGCACCACGACGGCACACCCCTCTCCCATTGCGGAACGCATTCGAAGGATTCTTTCTTGCTTCCCAGAAGGCGAAAACATTAGAAATGTTGACTCGCTTTCTGCGCGGTGCGATTCTGGAAAAACCCCTTCCGGCAAAAATTCACTGAGAGAGAACGGCCATCAGGAGGAGTGTCATGTCAAACCGAGAACGTCGCGACTCGCCGCGGAAGGAATGCGCGGTTCCGCTCCGCTTCCGCATACTCGCAAGCCGAAACGGACATCACGCAGCAGAAGCCGCTCAAACCGCGAATGCGCTGGCACCGAAGACGGTCGAAGCGAAGGTGTCGAGCTATTCTCCGTCGTTCGAAGGCAAGGCCCTCAATTTATCGGAGCGCGGGCTCTATTTCACCGCGCGAGAGAAGTTAAGCGTCGGCGCTCCTCTGGAGATCTATTTGACGCTTCCCCGGGAATTGACGGGCCGCGGTCCTGAGCCCGTGCGGTGCAAGGCGCGAGTGGTTCACGTGGATGAGGCCTATCCTCAACAGGGAGTGAAGGGAGTCGGGGCAATCGTAGACCAGTACGAAACAATTGCGATATCTCGCAATTGGGACAACTGAAGCGAAGACCAACCGGTCGGGACAAATTGGGCCGTCGCGCGGCGGGCGCGGCGGCTCAATTTATTTTCGGGTCATTTTTCCCGGCCTATCACGGCGCGCTGGGCGTATTGCGCGGCTCGACGGTAAAAGTGACCTTCGCCGCGGAGGTGTTGTCGAACTGGTCCGTGACTTGAACCGCGAAAGTGTGTTCGCCCGGCGGCAATCCCGGAAGCTGAATGTAGTAGCTTTCCTTCGGCGAATCCGACAACTGGTCCGTGGGAAACAGAATCTTCCAGTCTCCCGAATCAATGCTGTACTGGGCGCGCGCGATCGCACCGGAAGCGCTCGTGGCGTCGAACGACGCCTTCGTATTCAGCAAACCCGAGCCCGCGCGAAGATTGACGATCTGCGGCGGCGTGTTGGCCACCTGCCAGCGGTCGCTTTCGCGTTCAGCTGAAAGCGCCTGGTCCACCGGGTTCGAAGGCGCATCGGAGGCGACAATCTTCAGGTAGTACGCGCCATCCGGCATGGTGGTCGTGTCCCAGGAATAATATTTCTGCCTGAGCTTGTCTTTCAGCAGGCGCCAGTTTTGCTCGCCCTCGCCTCGGTAGTAGATGGAGAAAACGAGATCGTCGTCGTTGTCGTCGTGCGCGCTCCAGAGCACGCTCTGATAACTCTTGTCCTTGAATCCTTGCGGCGGAACTTCGATTTGTGAGCCCTGATTCCCGCCCTCCACCGTGACGGTTGCGAAAGAACTGGCCCCGTCGGTACGCGGATAGCGAAGCTGCACCGGCACGGCGGTTCCGGGGCCGTTCGCCTGCATGGGAAACCCGATGACGCGGATTCCGTGGTCCTGAAGAGCGATATCATCGACGACCGGGGCCACGTTCTTCGGCAGGTAAGCCAGATTCACCCACGAGACGTCAGGCGGCAAGCCTTTATCCGTATCCACGAAAACCGCTTTCCATTGTACGAAGCGCGCCGCCGGGCAATCCACCTCTGCGCCAGAAGCTTCCTTGTAAGGGCCGGCCCAGGCGCTCCAGTTTTCTCCCGGGTTCGAGGTGTTGCCCGAGCGAACATAGAACGCAACTTTGCCGTCCGTGGCGCCGTTCTGTCCCCACCAGGTGATGCGGCCCCAGTGCGAAAAAATCTTGGCGTCGAAGGCATCCGATTCGAAGCTTCCATTCGTCGCGAAGCCGGGGCCGAGGGTAAAGATTTTTCCGGGGTTCGCAGTGGCCACGAAAATTCTGCCGTCGGATGCGACGGCAAAGCCGGTCACCTGCGAGGATTCGGATTTGGCGACGTTCGCATAGACGTCGTTGTCTTCCAGCTGGACCACAGCACCCTCGTTGCCCGTTCCCAACAGAATCCTGGCGGTCGGCGGAAGGCCCATCGCGAATACCAGCGAATCGGACGAGGTCCAGAGGGTATCCGGTGAGCCATCGGGGCCAATCTTTACCACCTCCGAGCCGCCGGTGGATGAGATCGGAGGAAAGGAGTAAGGCGTGGCCGACTGCTGCGGCACGGCCGCGGGCGGCTGACCGGAGACGATGATGGTCGAATTGTTCGTCGTCGTTGCCGGAGCCGTGGCCGGCGCGGGCTGAGCCGGATTGACGATTCGCGGTATCGCGAGCACGCGATTTTTTTCACCGATGGACGCGGCGTAGATGTTTCCCGACGAGTCGGTGAGCAGCGAGGTGACCTCGGCTTTGTTCGTTTCGTAAATTACGAAGGGCGCTCCGGCCGCCGGAGCGGAGTCCGCCGTCTTGCGCTCGATCGGGAGGCGCAGGATCAGGCCGTCAGGATCGGTGCCGACCAGCAAATCGCCCTTGGCGTCGAATGCGAGCGACCGCGCGTGGCGCTCCTCGCTCTGATAGAAGAGCCGGCCCTTGCCATCCGGGGCGACGGCGAAGATCTGGCCCTGGTCGCCGGTGGCGACGTACAGCGTTCCGCGCGGGTCGAAGGCGAGCGCCCAGATGTATTTCGTCTTGGGATCGAAGAAGACGCTCTTTTTGCCGTCGGGCGTCACTTGATAGACCTTGCCGTCGGGCGAAGTGCCCACGTAGAGATTGTCTTTCGCGTCGAAGGCGATCGCCTGAGCCACCAGCTCCTGCGATTCGAAGACCGTGGTGGATTTGCCGGAATCGTCGAAGCGCAGCACCTTGGCGTCCGAGCCGCCGGCGGCGTACAAGCGGTTATGCCCATCCAGTTTCAAGGCCCAGATGTAGGCGAGATTCGGATCGGCGAACGAATCGAACTTGGGGGCGGGGGCAAGTTTGCCGTCGCTGCGAATGGCGACGCCGTTGGCGGTGCCCTTCTCGAAATCCGCGAAATCGGTTTGCCGCCAGTAGCGCGTGTGCTCCGCGTGGGCCGCGATGGGCACACCGGCCGCGACGACCAGCAGGCACGCAAGTATATTTCGCCGATTCATGCGATCGACGTCTCCTTTGAAGACGGCTTCACTTCACCGTGATCGCCAGCATGCGCTGGCCCGCTATGAGTTGATGCATTTCGACCGACCATTCCCCGACCGTGGATTGCCATAGCAGGCGTGCGTCGCCGAGATTCCGGCGTTCGTCGAGCACGTTGATGGCGGAGGGAGGCACGTTGGGCATTTCCTTGTCTTCGACGAGCATGGTCGGAGTGGGTTGCAAAAGAGTGGCGTAGAGACGGTCGTTGTGCCGCTCGCGGTTGAGCAATTGGATCAGCTCCTCGAGGCCGGCGAGCTGTCCCTGCGAAGTGGCGGCGAGCTGTTGCACGTTGCGGTTCAGGAAGTCCGCGTCGCTGACGGCCAGTTCGAGCGTGCCGCGGGCGGCCTGCGCCGGGATCGTCACCGGAATCTCCTGGATGAAAGGCTCGCCGCGATACGGCCGCAAGAGAACCTTCACGGCCACGGTTTCGCCGGGATGCACTTCGCTTTTCTCCACCCAGGCGTTGTCGATGGTCGCCCAGCGGCGCTCCGGGATCGTCTTCACGTGGATATCGACGCGCTTGATCTGCGGGGGCTCGTAGGGATTCGAATAGATTTGCGCGAAGGCGCCTTGCACCTCGGTGGCAACGTAAAATCCCGCAGGCACGGGCTGATCGGTCGGCGCGAAGAGATCCTCGAGCGAGACCGGCGTATGGCCCTCGACGTCGATGGAGCCGTCGAGTTCGAGCGTCGAACCCTCGCCGTATACCGGGCTGCCGATGATGCCGTTGTAGACCGCCGTGGCGACAAGCGTGGGAGCCAATTGCGGGCTTTCGATCACCTCGAAGTGGTATTTCTTGGTCGCCGAGGGAGTTTCGAGCGTCAAATCGACGGGAATCATCGGAGGACCCGCGCCCAGCTTTCCCATCACCGCGGTCTGCCGATCCTGGGTGAGCGTCCCGATCGTGCCGCTCGTAGTGATGATTTTGGTGGATGCCTGCGAGGAGGCGAGCGTCATCAGAACGTGCGCGCGTGAGAGCGGCACTTCGATGCGCCCGAAGCCGAACAACGAATGGCCGCAAGCGAGAATAAGAGGACCATCGACAGTCGTCACCGTGCAGCCGGAGCTGAGCGAGAGATCGCCGCGAATGAGATCGAAGCCCACCATCTCGCCGGGCTTGAGCTTGGCATCTTCGGGTGAGGCTGGCGTGGTGCCGCCGGCCATCACCGTCATGCCCCAGGACGAAAATTCCTTGCCGAAAAAGGCCAGCGTCTGCGGGTATAGCCCGGAGGCAACGAGCGGAGTTTCGATGGGCACGAGAAACTGGCCCGAGCCCACGTCGACGCGCTGGGCGAATTCGTCAGGCAAGGGAACGTGCGAGGCGTAGCCGCTCGGAATCGGCGAAGCCGTCGGAGATCCGTTTTTCGCCGAATCCTTCACGGTGGCGGCGGGCGGCATTCCCGGAGCGGCCGGCGCCGGAGACACCGGCAGATGCTCGACTTCGAGCATGTTCTCGATGGGTGTGACGCCGCCGATGGCTTCTTTAGTGAACGTGCCAAGCTTCAGCGCAAGCGCGCCGACAAGCTTGCCGTCGATGTACACCGGGCTGCCGCTCATCCCGGCGACAACGCCCGTCTGTTGCACTTTGTCGCCGAGAAGGCGAACCAGAATCACGTCCTGCTTCGGTCCAACGGCGTTGTTCAGGACGCCGATAACCTCAAGATTGACCTTCTCGACCTGGTCGCCCTCAAAGATTGTGTAGGCGACGCCCATCATGCCGGGCTTCACTTGGCTCAGCGGGAATAATTCGGGACCATCGGCCGCGCGCGCGGGGTGCGCTCCAACGGCGCACCCAAGCAGCAGCGAAATCGCCAGCAGGGCCGTGTACGGACGCCGTATGAGGGTGGGCATAAAAAAACAATGATACGCGCGCGAATCGCCGGAAGCAAATAGACCCAAACTGCATGGGCGCGGAAGGCGCACGGTGCTCACCGCGGGGATTCCTTACCCACAGGCACTTCGAAAAACATGAGCGCTTTCTGGGATGGCACGATCGTCACGTCCGGCACGTAGACGCTCGCGGTTTCGGCAAGCGATATATCGTTGCCCAGGTCGAAGAACAGGAAGCCGTGAATCATTCCCATCGGCGGAATGATGTCGGAATCCAGGGCCAGCGGACCCAGAACGTCCGCGACCTTGTCCGCCTTTTTGTCGCCGGACGAGGGCAGGCCCACCGGAAAGCGGCGCGATTGCGGGGCTGCCGGGCCATGCGGATGAGCGACGCTGGCGGCCACGTCGTGAACGGACATCCAATCGATGTCGTCGTCGCGTCCGCCGCCGTGCGGATGAACGTCAAGCTGAATCGTGCTGAGATCCACATGCATGGGCTGATTGGTCTCGTTGCGCAGGAAGACCTCGACCGGCAAAATCCCGAGCGGCAAAGGATCGGCCGACTTGCCGAATTTCTCCTTCGCGCGCCCCGGATCGGAGTAGGCGTCCGCCGACACGCTTAAACCTTCGTGGCGATCGTGCGGCAGAGAATCGTCGGCTTGGGCGGCGGGCCGAGGTGGCGAATTCGCCTGCGCTTGTATGGAAGCGCCCGCCAGCAGGATGGCCGCTGTAATCAACGCAGCTCGAATCATGGTCTGGTTGTCCGATGCGTGGCCCGATCCGGAAGTTGCGCGCGCCCCGCTGGTGTCAGCGACCCTCGCGTCCGCGGCCCGAAATGAAACTCAGCTTGACACAAAAGCGCGGGCTAGTGTATCGGTTTGCGCAAGAAACAGGAATCGGAACCGCTCGATGCGCGGTCGCCTGGTTTACCGATGGCGATCGTCGCGCGGGCACTGAGGGGGAGGATCCGATGGCCAGCCGTAGGGAGTTTCTGCAAGCGAGTATCGCCGCCTTGGCGCTGCCGATTTCGGCGCATGCTGCGTTGTCTCCCGCAGCAGCGCAGGCCGAAGCGGATAGAACGGTCGCCGTCACGCCGCTTTACAAAGTGATTTTCGATGAGCGATTTCCGGCCAGCGTCGCATTCGGCGCCGAGGCGCGGAACCTGGGGCTGCCGGTCCATGCGATTCGTGGCGATATCACCGACCTGTGGTTTCACGACCTCGATGCGCGGTGGAAAGAGTCGCCGGCGGCGGTCGCCGGACTGACCGCGCAGGGCGCGCTTTTCTGCCTTGAACGGCTCGCGTGGGATCACGGCATGCGGGTCGTCTTCCGCGGCGATCACCACTTTTTGCCCGACGGTGGGATCGAGCATGAGTTGACGGGACCGGAAAGCGTGGTGCGCCGGGCCGCCGGTTTGCCTGATGATGGTGATGCTTGGGGGGCGCGCATGGCCGGACTCGTGGCCCGATTCCCTGAAGACCGCTCCGTACCCGCGAACGCCACCATCCTGGGTCGTGCAGCGGCGCCGCCTGCAATGGCTGACACCGAAGAGCTGATTTCGTGGGTGATTGCACCCGTCGCAGGCGCGCGCATCCTGCGCAAAGCATAGCAACCGAGCGAATCGGACCGACAGGAGCGCGAGATGCGGATTCCCCCGGGCGTAAGCGAAAAAGATTTTTCCACCGCGTTGCAGCAATTCGAAGACGCGGTCGGAAAAGAGTGGGTCTTCACGAGCGACGAGGATGTCGCGATGTATCGCGACGCCTACTCGCCTTTCTGGGGCGAGCCGGATGAGCTGGTCGCGTCGGCGGCCGTGGCGCCGGATAACGTCGAGCAGGTGCAGCAGGTCGTACGGATCGCAAACAACTACAAAATTCCGATCTATCCGATCTCGACGGGCAAGAACCTCGGGTATGGGGGCTCGGCGCCCGTGTATTCCGGCAGCGTGGTTCTCGATTTGAAGCGGATGAACCGAATTCTCGAGGTCAACGAAAGAAACGCGTATTGCCTCGTCGAACCGGGCGTCAGCTACTTCGATCTCTACCGCTACATTCAGGAAAAGGGGATCAAGCTGTGGGTCGACGTTCCAGATCCCGGCTGGGGCAGCCCGATGGGCAATTCGCTCGATCGCGGAGGCGGATACCTTCTGCCGCAATTTCGAAATCATTTCGATTCGCACTGCGGAATGGAAGTTGTGCTGGCAAACGGCGAGCTGATGCGCACGGGGATGGGCGCGCTTCCCGGCTCGCAAACCTGGCAGCAGTACAAATCAGGCTTTGGGCCGTGGATCGACGGCATTTTTTCGCAATCGAATTTCGGCGTCGTCACGAAAATCGGATTCTGGATGCTTCCCGCGCCGGATTCGTATCTTGTGGGCACGGTCTCGGTGCCGCGCTACAACGACTTGATCCCGCTGATCGATATCCTCGGCTATCTGGAAAATACCGGGTGCACCAATGGCATGCCGTTCTTCGGAAGCCCGCTGCTCGCGCGCGGCCCCCTCGGACAAGGCGGGCCCGTACCGGACGCGGAGCTCACCGGCTTGCTGAATCGCGATGGCGGTCCCGATCCGGATGCGATGGACGCGTACGCCATGAAGAAAGGCATTCATCACTGGAGCTGCACCGTGAGTTTCTACGGCGGCCCAAAGGCGAACCAGGGCAATTGGGAATTCGCGCAGGAAAAATTCGCGGCGATTCCGGGCGCGAAGTTTGTCGACGGCGGCGCCTACAAACTTCCGTTGACGCCCGAGGTGCAAGCCAGGTTCAATTTGCCGCAATTCGGTATTCCCAGCTTGCAGATGTTTTCGATCGGCGCGCGGTCGGCGACGAATCCGACGCCGGGCAACGGGCATATCTGGTTTTCGCCGATCATTCCGAGGACGGGCGAGGCGGTCTTCGAGGCCAACCGCGTATTTCGGCAGGCCGCGAAAGAACTCGACCTGCCGATTCCGCCGTTCAGTCTTCCAACGTGCTACTGGGAGCGAGCTTTCATTTTCCTTTTCGGTTTTCCGATCACGCACGACGTCGAAACCAACAAGAAGAACCGCGCGGCTTTCAAGAAATTGGTTGCGATCGCCGCCCAGCACGGCTGGGCCGAGTACCGGACCGCGCCGGCTTACCAGGCCACCATCATGAACACGTACTCCTTCAACAATAATGCGCTCCTCCATTTCCACGAAACGCTGAAGGATGCGGTCGACCCGAACGGCATATTGTCTGCTGGCCGTTATGGCATTTGGCCCAAGCACCTCAGGGAGGACGCCAAGGCATGAAAACGATTCGCGTGATTGCGGCCGCCGCGTCCGCTATGGTCTTTGTGCTTGCAGCGGCGCAGACAAGCATGGCGCAGGGCGTGAGAGTGAAGTCGGCGTGGGTGCGAGCCACCGTTTCGGGCGAGGGCCAGCCGGCCGGCTACGTGCAATTTCAGGATTATTGCTCGATGTGCCACGGACCCGGTCCGGGAGAACCCGGCACGATGGCGCTTCAGGCCAAATACAAGGGGGCGGTGCCCGCCCTGTTGGCGGAACGCACCGACCTGACGCCCCAGCTGATTAAGATGTACGTCCGTGACGGTATCTCGATCATGCCCATTTTCCGCAAGACGGAAATCAGCGACGCCGACCTGAACGCGATCGTCGCATATCTCACGCGCAATAACAAAAAATAGCGCCGAGACCCATTTCATACAGGCCCAACCCGCCACACAGGAGCGTGGATGCGACTTCCCCCGGGCGTAAGCAGCAAGGATTTTGCCGATGCCCTCCGGCAGTTTGAAGAAGCGATCGGCAAGGAATGGGTTTTTTCCTCCGAAGAAGACGTCGATCTCTATCGCGACGCGTACTCGCCTTTTTGGCACGAGCCGGAGGATCCGGTTGCTTCCGCTGCAGTAGCTCCCGACGGCGTGGACCAGATTCAAAAAATCCTCAAGATCGCCAACGAATACAAAATACCTCTTTGGACGATTTCCACCGGGAAAAATCTCGCCTACGGCGGCGCCGCGCCCCTTCTCTCCGGAAGCGTGGTGCTCGACCTGAAGCGCATGGACAAGATCCTCGAAGTGAATGAGGAAAATGCCTACGCGCTGGTCGAGCCGGGCGTCAGCTATTTCGACCTCTATCGCTACATTCAAGATCGCGGGTTGAAAGTATGGCTCGATCCTCCCGATCCCGGCTGGGGCAGCCCGATCGGCAATTCGCTCGAGCGCGGCGGCGGGCGCACTCCCATGCGAGATCACTGGGCCGCGCACTGCGGAATGGAAGTGGTCCTCGCCAACGGCGAGATCGTGCGGACGGGCATGGGCGCGCTGCCGGCCAGCAAAACGTGGCAGCAGTACCGCTACGGCTTCGGGCCTTACGTCGACGGCATCTTCTCGCAATCGAATTTCGGCGTGGTAACCAAGATGGGATTCTGGCTGATGCCGGAGCCGGAGGCCTATCGCGCCGGCACCGTCTTCGTGCAGAAGCACGACGATCTGATCCCGTTCGTCGACACGCTGTCGTACCTGATGAACTCCGAGATCGTGCGTGCGACCATCCTGCTCGGAAGCCCGCTGCTCGATTACCGCGCGTCGCAAGGCGGCAGCGTGCTCGACATGCCCGGCGGTCCTTCGATCGCCGAAATGGAGCGGATCGGCCGCGAAAAGAATCTTGCCTACTGGAGCTGCGAGCTTCATTTCTACGGACCGGCGAAAGTCGTCGACGCGCAGTGGGAATTTGCCCAGGAAAAATTCTCGGCGATTCCCGGGGCCACGTTCAAAGACGGCCGCTCGTACCATTTTCCCCTGCAGATGAAAGAGGGAGACGGCGTGCCGCGCGTGGCTCTCGGCGTTCCCGACCTTTCCGTGTTCGGCCTCCTGCAATCGAGCTCCGGCCACCTCGGTTTTTCGCCGATCATTCCCATGACGGGCGAGGCCGTATTCGAATCGCTGAAGGTTTTCGGTCAGGTGTATGCGGAGATGGGCGTCGAGCCCAAGAACCAGTTCTTCGCGCTGCCGTGGTCGTATTTTCCGAGGTCTTTCGTGCTGCTCTTCGGGTTCCCGATCGAGCACGATGTCGAAAAGAATCGCAGGACGCGCGAGGTTTTTCGGCGCCTCGCGCAAGCGGGCGCGGAGCACGGTTGGGGCGAATACCGAACGCACACGGCGTTCATGGACCTCGTGGCCGGCACCTATTCCTACAACAATCACGCGCTGCGGCGCTATCACGAGAAGTTGAAGGACGCGCTCGATCCCAACGGTATTCTTTCGCCCGGGAAATCCGGGATCTGGCCCGAGCGCATGCGAAAGGCGAGAGCTTGAAGAGGAGCGGCACTTGCGACGACTTCCACCTGGCCTGAACGAAAAGGATTTTTCCGCCGCGCTGAAGCAATTCGAGGAGGCCATCGGCAAGGAATGGGTGTTTTCGTCCGACGAGGACGTCGACCTTTATCGCGACTCCTATTCGCCCTTCTGGCATGAAGAGGACGAGCCGGTCCCGTCGGCCGCGGTGGCCCCGGACAGCGTGGAGGGCGTGCAGGCGATCGTCAAGATCGCCAACCAATACAAGATTCCGCTGTGGACGATCTCCACCGGAAAGAATCTCGGCTACGGCGGCGCCGCGCCGCTGCTTTCCGGCACCATGGTCCTCGATCTGAAACGGATGGACCGCGTGCTCGAAGTGAACGAGAAAAACGCCTACGCGCTGGTCGAGCCGGGCGTCAGCTACTTCGATCTATATCGCTACATCCAGGATCGCGGGCTGAAGGTCTGGATCGATCCCGCCGATCCGGGCTGGGGCAGTCCGATGGGCAATGCGCTCGATCGCGGCGGCGGACGGACTCCGATGCGCGATCACTTCGACGCGGTGTGCGGCATGGAAGTCGTGCTGCCCGATGGAGAGCTGATGCGCACGGGAATGGGCGCGCTGCCGGGAGCGCAGACCTGGCAGCAATACAAATACGGCTTCGGCCCGTATGTCGACGGCATGTTTTCGCAATCAAGCCTGGGCATAGTGACGAAGATCGGAGTCTGGCTGTTCCCCGAGCCGGAGGCGTACCTGACCGGCACTGTGAGCGTCGCTAAACGTGACGATCTCATTCCGCTCGTCGCCGGTTTGGCGCACTTGATGAACTCGGGCATCGTGCTGGGTACCACGAGCGTAGCGAGCCCTTTGACATTCGCCCGACAGGACCCGGCACTTGCTGCACTCTACGAGAAACCGGGCGGGCCATCGACCCAAGAACTCGAGCAGTATGCGGAGACGAAAAACGTTGGATTCTGGAGCGTCGAGCTGCCGTTTTATGGTCCGGCGAAGGTGGTCGCCGCGCAGTGGGAATATGCCCAGGAGAAGTTTTCCCGCATCTCAGGCGTGAAATTCCAGGAAGGACCGATGCGGCGGTTTCCACTCGATCCAAATCGGCCGCTGCCCTTTCCGAGTCCTGTCGCGATGGGCATACCCAACCTCGCCGTCTTCGGAGTCGGCGGCGCGCGCAGCTTTGGGCATGTCTGGTTCTCGCCGATTATTCCGATGACCGGTGAAGCGATTCTCGAAGCGCAAGAGGTATTCACCGAGGCGTATCGGGAAATGGGCATGCGGCAGGGCCCGATGTTTTTCATCGGACCTTCGTCGAACTATCCGCGATGCTTTCTCGTCCTTTTCGGGTTTCCTGTCGAGCACGATATCGAAACCAATCGGAAGAATCGAGAACACTTCAAGCGGCTGATCCAGGTGGCGGCCGATCATGGCTGGGGAGAGTACCGCACGCACACGGCGTTCATGGGCACGGTTTCCGATGCCTACTCCTACAACAATCATTCCCTGCGGCGCCTGCACGAAACGATCAAGGACGCGGTCGACCCGAACGGGATTCTTTCGCCGGGCAAATGCGGCATCTGGCCCAGGCGCATGAGGAAGGCCTGAGATGACACCCAAGCTGAAAACTGCGAGAGCCGCTCTGCTGGTGGCCGCGAGCCTGATCTTCGCGGCGCAGGCGTTTGCGGCGCCGGACGACGCCAAGATCGAGCGCGGGCACAAGGTTTATCAGAAATGGTGCTACCCCTGCCACGGTCCGGGAGCGGATAAGCCGGGAACCGCGTCGCTTGCGGCGCGCGGCCAGAAGCCCGCCGTCCTCGAGGAGCGCACGGATTTGACCGCTCCCATGATCAAGACGTTCGTGCGCCACGGAGTGCTGTACATGCCCACGTTTCGCAAGACGGAAATCAGCGACGCCGACCTCGACGCCATTGCGGCGTTTCTAACGAAGAACAACAAGCCGTAGCTTCCCATCGCACGTGGAGATCTTTGCCTGCTGCGTGCCGCAAGCAGAATTCGATTGCCGCGGCCCAGGCCGTGAAGAGCACGCTATACTACAAAACCTGCGCGCCGGAGGTTGATTCGCGCCGCGGTTGCGTCGAGCCGCGCCCTTCTTTCATGTATTTTTTTTACCGGATCCTTACGGCGGTTGGCATGCTCCTGCTCGTGCCTTACTACGCGTTGCGTACCTGGACGCGCGGCGAGCGTTCGCACGCTTTGGCCGAGCGGCTCGGGAGCCTGCCGCCGGAAATCGAGTCGCGCGCCGGCGCCGCTTCGGCGGCGGGAGATTCCGCCGCGCGGCCAATCTGGATTCACGCCGTATCGGTCGGCGAAGTGCTTGCGGCGAAGCCGCTCGTGGAAGGCCTGAAGCGGCGTTTTCCCGAGCGCGCGGTTTTCGTCTCCACGACCACGGAGACCGGCCAGCGCCTGGCGCGCGAGCGCCTGCAATCGGCGGACGCGGTCTTCTACTTTCCGCTCGACTGGATCGTTCCGGTGCGTCGCGCTCTCAACGCGATGCGGCCTTCGCTCGTGATCGTGATGGAAACCGAGATCTGGCCGAATTTCCTGCGTGAGGCGCGCCGCCGCGGAGTGCCGGTCGTTTTTGCGAACGCGCGAATCTCCGAGCGGTCGTTTGCGCGCTACAACCGGTGGAAATTTCTCGTGGGCGAATTTTTCAAGCGGGTGCTGCAGGATGGCGAGCGTTTTCTCGCGCAAACCCCGGAAGACGCCTTGCGGCTAAGCGAAATGGGCGCGCCCGAGGGATCGGTTGAAGTGACCGGCAACCTGAAATACGACGGCGAGCAGCCGGATTTCGGCCCGCTCGGCATATGGCTTGAGGATCAGATTCGCCGCCAGGAGCGCTGGCCAGTGCTCGTCGCCGGCAGCGTGGTGGCGGAAGAGGAAGAAGCGGTGCTCGCCGCCTACGACATCGTCCAGCGCCAGTGGCGCCACGCGTTGATGATTCTCGCGCCGCGCAAACCGGATCGTTTCGAGGCCGCCGCCGCAATTGCCACCGCCGATGGATGGCACGCCGTGCGGCGAAGCGGCATCGACTTCAACGCGCCCCTCGATGAGAATGCCGACATCGTCGTGCTGGACACGATCGGCGAACTGGCCGGCCTTTACCTGCTCGCCGACGCCGCGTTCGTAGGCGGCTCGCTCGTTCCCGCCGGAGGCCACAACATTCTCGAGCCCGCGTGGTTCGCGAAGCCGCCCGTGTTTGGTCCGTCGATGGAGAATTTTCGCGATATGGCGGCGCAATTTCTATCCGCAAAAGCAGCGGTGCAGGTTTCGAGCGGGCCACAGCTCGGCGCGGTGTGGGTGCAGCTCATCCAGAACAGCCCGCTGCGCGAGCGCATGGGCCGGGCCGCGCTGCAGCTTTCCGAGCGCAACCGCGGCGCCACCGCACGCTCGCTCGATCGCATTGCGGAGGTTCTCGCCCGGCAAAGGAGCGCGGCGTGACGCTCCAGGAAGCGTCTGTCTGGCTTTTGTGGCTGTTTACGCTGCCGTACGGCGCGTACGTTCGCCTGCGCGCGTTTGCATACCGCAGGGGAATCCTGCGGCAGAAGCGGCTCGATGGCCGTGTGATCAGCGTCGGCAACCTCACCACGGGCGGCACGGGCAAGACGCCCATGGTCCTCTGGATCGCGCAGCGCCTGGTGGCGGAGAGAAAATCGCCGGCCATTCTGACTCGTGGATACGGCGGCAAGCTTTTGCCGGGCGGTTCCACGAGCGACGAGGTCCAGCTGCTCTCCAAGCGCCTGGGCGATCGCGTGCTTTTCGGAGTCGGCGCCGATCGGTTTGCCCGCGGCCGCGAACTCGCGCGGCGCGGCGTCGAATGGTTCATTCTCGACGACGGATTTCAACACCTGCAACTGGCGCGCGACGCGGATATCGTTCTGGTCGACGCAGTTCATCCCTTCGGCGGCGGCCACCTGCTTCCGGCGGGGCGCCTGCGCGAACCCCGGTCGGCGCTCAAGCGCGCTCACGTTATCGTTATCACGCGCAGCGATCATGCGCCCGCGCTCGAAGCGGCCCTGCGCCGCGATACCGACGCGCCGATTTTCTACGCGCGCAATCAACTCGACTCGATTCGGCTGCTGCGCGGCGATCAACCGGGTGAGGAAGACGCGCGCGCGCGGTTCCGGCGATTCTTCGCGTTTTGCGGCGTCGGCAATCCGGATTCGTTTCTCGCCGACCTCCACGACTGGGGCTTGCGCGTCGTCGGACACCAGTTCTTCCCCGACCATCATCGATACATTCAGCACGATCTCGAATCGGTCGGCGCGGCCGCGCATGCTGCCGGCGCCGACGGCCTGATTTGCACCGAGAAAGACGTTTTCAATCTCGCGGGGGTGAAATGGCGCGCGGTCGACATCTGGTATTGCCGCATCGGTCTGCGCATCGGCCGCGAAGACGAATTCTGGTCGACTATCATGACGGCGGCTGCATCGGGCGCGGGTTCGCCGGCGTGAATCGAACGGTTCGTGCGATCGTTTCGACGCGAGAGTTTGCCGCTTCTGCCGCGGCCATGGTATTTTTTCGCGCGGCCTTTTCGCGCCGCGTTTTCAAGGAGATTGCTTGAGTCCCCATGCGAAAAAGCGGCCACGCGCATCGCGGCCCTTCGCCGATAGCAGCGTCGATCTCACGCGCCTGCTCGACATCGTTGGAGCGTTCCCGCGCCAGAGAATCTGCGTGATCGGCGACTTCGTCCTCGACGAATTCGTCTCCGGAGAGATTTCGCGCGTGTCTCGAGAAGCGCCCGTCTTGATCCTGCGGCGCCGCGCGAGCGAAATCTACCCGGGCGGCGCTGCCAACGCGGTCAATAATCTCGCCGATCTCGGCGCGCGCGTCATCCCGGTCGGCGTCGTGGGCGACGACGAAGGCGGCCGCGCTCTACTCGACTACTTTCGGCGGAAGCGCGTCGACACGTCGCGCATTCTGCGCGTGCGCGGCTGGACCACCACAACGAAAACGCGCTTCCTCGCCGGCTGGACGCACACCACCGAGCAGCAGGTCCTGCGCGTTGACCGCGAGCCTTCGGGCGAGCTTCCCGCGCGCGCGCAGGAATCGGTCGCGCGCAAGGCGCGGCCCGCGGCGCGGCGGTCGGACGCTGTGCTCGTCTCCGACTATGGCTTCGGTGCCGCGACCCCGGATTTGGTGCGAAGCCTCCGCGCGAAATGCATCACGCTCGATTCGCGCTTCCGTTTGCTCGAATATCGCGATGCGGGCGTCACCGCCGCGACGCCCAACGAGCCCGAAATCGAGGCTGCCTATCAATCGCGCATCGGCACCAACAAGGAAAAGCTCGAAGAGCTTGGCGCGCGGGCCCTGCGCGATCTCAGCCTCGAGTCCGTGGTCGTCACGCGCGGTAAAGACGGCTTGGCCGTCTTCGAACGCAACGCTGAATTGCCGCGGCACATTCCGATCTACGGCTCGGATGAGCCCGTCGACGTGACGGGCGCCGGCGACACCGTGATCGCTGTCTTCACCTTGGCGCGGGCGGCGGGTGCATCTTGGGTCGAGGCGGCGCACCTCGCGAATTACGCGGGCGGAATCGTGGTGATGAAACGCCGCACCGCGACCCTCACGCGCGCGGAGCTCGAAGCCGCCCTGCGGCGCGAAGCCACCGCGCAGCGGTAGAATCGGAACACCGGCGCCGGCACAAGCGCAAGAGCGAATGGACACGCGCGACAAGATTCTTTCCCGCAGCGGTCTTCATGAGGTGATCGCGGAGCACCGGCGCGCCTCGCGCAAAATCGTCTTCGCCAACGGCATCTTCGATCTCCTTCACGTGGGGCACGTGCGCTACCTGCAGGCGGCGAAGGCCGAAGGCGATGTCCTCATCGTCGGCGTGAATTCCGATTCGAGCGCGAGGAAACTGAAAGGCAAAGGCCGCCCCGTCTTGACGGAGCGCGCTCGTGCAGGACTTGTCGCCGCGCTCGCCGCCGTGGATTACGCCGTGATCTTCGACGATCTCAATGTCGAGTCGCTCCTTCGCGAATTGCAGCCCGATGTCCACGCGAAGGGCACCGATTACACCGCCGACACCGTCCCCGAACGCGACCTCGCCGCGCTGCTCGGCATTCGCGTCGCCATCGTCGGCGACCCGAAGCACCACTCGACCACCGCGCTGCTCGATCGGCTGCGCCGGAAGAGCGATGGCTGAGCCGCGGTTTCTGCTCGTCCGGCTGGGATCGATGGGCGACGTCATCCACGCCATTCCCGCCGCAGCCGCGCTGCGCGACACGTTTCCGGGCGCCCGAATCGACTGGGCCGTCGACCCGAAATGGGCGCGCCTGCTCGAAGGCAATCCGGATCTGACCGAAGTGATCGCCACGGACCGCAAGAGCGCCGGCGGAGTGTTTTCGACGGTTCGAAAGATGCGCGCGGCGAGATATACCTGCGCGATCGATTTTCAGGCGCTGTACAAATCCGCTCTGCTCGCCTTCGTTTCCGGAGCGCCTCGCCGCGTCGGATTTCAGAGCAGCTACGCTCGCGAAGGCCTCGCGTCCCTTCTGTATACCGATTGCCTCAATCCGCGCGGCCCTCACAAGGTCGAGCACAATCTCACGCTTGCCGAATTCGCGGGAGCGAAAAAGACGCCGCCTCGATTTCCGCTCGCAATTCACCCGCAAGACGAAGATCGCGCGTCGAATGAACTGGCCGCGCACTCGCTCGGCGGCTTCTACGTGCTGAATCCTGGTGGTGGCTGGCTCTCGAAGTGCTGGCCGGCACAGCGCCACGGCGAGTTACATCGCGCGCTCGCGGCGCGTTTCGGATGGCGCGGCGTCGTCACATTCGGTCCGGGCGAGGAGAACCTTGCGCACGAATTGATCCAGGCCGCGGGCGACCCGCCGCCGGTCGCGATCCCCGCCGGCCTCGGTCCGCTGATGGCGCTGATGCGCCGCGCAAAATTCGTTGTGTCCGCCGACACGGGGCCGCTGCATCTCGCCGCCGCGCTCGACGTGCCGGTGGTTGGCCTTTTCGGTCCCACCGATCCGGCGCGCAACGGGCCGTATTCGCTGGACGCCTCGCGGCACATCGTTCTGCGCAACCCGCAGAATTGCGACACCACCTATCGCCGCGGCAAAACCTATTCGCCTGCTATGCTGTCGATCGGGGTGCTGCAGGTCGCCGAGGCCATCGCGCGCCGTTGGGGAAAGGATTCTTGAGCGAGCCGAGAAAATTCTGGATGCGCTGGCGCGTCCGCGCCGGCTATCCCGTCGCGGTGATCTACCTCGCGCTCGCCGATCCGGCGCCGCGCTGGATTGCGATTGGCGCGGCCGTTGCGGCGATCGGCCTTCTGATTCGTGGCGCGTCCTCGGGCCATCTTCGCAAGGATCGCGAACTCGCCACCTCCGGCCCGTACGCCTACACGCGGAATCCGCTCTATCTCGGCAGCGCATTCCTCGCCGCCGGGTTTGCGATCGCGGGAGGCTCGTGGTGGGCCGGCCTGCTCGTCGTCGCGTATTTCGCGGTGTTCTACTACGCGGTGATGCGCAACGAGGAACAGGACCTCCATCGCCGCTTCGGCGAGGACTTCGATGCGTACGCCGCGCGCGTCCCGCTTTTTTTCCCCTGGCACTTTTTTCTTTCCCTTATCGGGGCGGATGAGAGATCATCCGGCAGCGAAGGGGGGCGGCAGTTTTCCTGGGCTCAGTATCGGCGCAACCGCGAATACAAAGC
>Ga0335074_10000843_pt1 | contig 41930 bp, 40 predicted proteins | sample Lox_Sample_23_FD_206715 | JGI IMG/M metagenome (GOLD analysis project Ga0335074, IMG submission 206715) | Soil microbial communities from Loxahatchee National Wildlife Refuge, Florida, United States - Lox_Sample_2.3 | ecosystem: Environmental > Terrestrial > Soil > Wetlands | place: USA...
ATTCGATGTCGTCATCGAATGCCCGCGACTAGACCCGCGCGGCCAGCCAGGCCAGACCCGCAGCGAGGTGAACGCCAGGTTCGCCGCGGGCGCCACGATCGTCAACGTGGCCTTCAGCCACAACAGCGCGCAGGACTGTGTGGAGCAGATGCGCAGCTTCAAGACGCTGTTCCCCGAGGCCCTCTGGAGCTAGGCACTCAGCAGGCTGGCGACCGTGTCCTGGACGTTCCGGTCATCCCAGCGCTCGGGCACCATCTTGGCCGCGTCGCGCGGATCCCGCGAGAAGCGGTGCAGTTTGCCGTGACGGCGGGCGAGGATCAGGTCGGTGCTGGCGCCGGCAAGTTCAGCCGACCCCTGCGTCGTGTACTGCGTGAAGGTGATCAGTGCCGAGCGCTCAGCCGAGGCGAGTATGCCGTCGGCGTCCATGGCTGTCTCAGGATCCGCCAGTTGCCCCTGGGGCAGCCAGGCGGTGAGCTGTTCCAGGGCCTCGTCGAGTTTGTACAGGCCGGTCTGGTGCACCCCGAACGTGTCGATGCGGTACATCAGGCAGATCTGCTCGGGCTGCGGGAGCAGCAGGATCCGCCATGGCTCGCCGCGACCAGTCGCGGTCGCGCGGGCGTCCATGACCATCCGGGCCCGCTGCTCGAACGCTACCGCGATGCCCAGGTCTCCGCGTACCTGCACCTGCTCGCCGGGAGGGCCGGCCACGATGAGCTGGCGGGCAGCGAGCGACCGGACGGCCTCGGTGAGGGCCTCGTCCGACGGCCGGGCCTCCAGGAAGTCGACCACAGCGTCGACGGCCGTCAGTTCGGCGATCGTGTACGCGCCAAGCAGCACCGGTCCGGTGCCGACCAGGTTCACCACGGCCGAGACGAGCCCTTCCGGTACTGACGCCTCGCTCGGGTCTGGTGCGGGGCTGTCCGTGGTATCAGTCATGATGAGCTGTTCCCCCCGGCCATGCTGCCGTCGTCGCCTGCTCATGAAGCTGGTTCAGGATCTCCGCTGCGCTCTTGGTCGGCGTTTCAGTGACCCACACCTGGGAGTTGCCGAACAAGCCTCGGCCGGCCCGACCCGACAGCGCCTGGCCCAGGTCGTTCGCGGGATCTGCCTGCCCCGGCGGCGGGAACCTCCTCGCCAGGTCCTGCGAGACCGCCGTGGTGTCGTCGGCGGCCGAGATCCGGCGCAACGCCAGGCTCAGCGACTCGGCCACCGCAGGTGTCAGTGACACGGGGACAGCGAGATCAGGCGACAGGTACATCGGCCGGCGCTCAGTCACTGCCGACAGGCCCCACGGACCGACGTTGCTGCGGGTCACCCGGTAGACCACATAGTCCGCCAGGTGCCGGATGTCGTTCAGGCTGGGCAGTTTCCGCTTGCCGAAGGCCGCTGGTGTCTTCTCGAGCTGCACCCACGTCCCCTGTGCCGTCCGCCCGTGCAGCTTCTCCCTGACCACCTGCCCCCGCATCCCGATGTCGGGATAGCGGGCTTTGTCGATGTCACGGTGATGGCTGGAGATGCGGAGATGGCTGACCTCGTTAAACCGCCAGTCGTCGTACAGCTGCGGGTCGTCAATCAGCACATGGCCGCCACACAGCACATCACGCAGCTGAGACACCTGGAGTCCATGCCGCTCCAGATCGGTGACGATCGCGGCTTCTTGCGGGCTGAGGTGCTCAGCGGCGGCCACCAGCCCCCGGCGGTAGGCCCCTTCCCTCGCCGTAATCTCGATCATCAGCCGGACCCTGGCCCGGACCGACTCAGTCTGATCCGCGCTGAGTGCACCAGTTGCCGACGGACGGCCACGGTCAGCGCCCGCAACGCCAGTCAACACGAGCTTATGTCGCATACTGTAAGTATCACATTGACTTCAAAGAGTGACCGATGGAACCCCGCGCCGTCTGTTGAGGCTGTTGATTTCGGGTCGGCCGCGCTCTACGGTTCACAGTAACCAACCAATCGCTTGCTCAAGAGGTGGAGACGCCCGGTTGAAGGAGGCGCTGGGTTGACGCTGACGGTGGAGGCGCTGGGTTGACGCTGACGGTGGAGGCGGTCGGTTGAAGCTGACGATCGGCGGCATCGTCGACTCCTGCCTCTGGACCGCGCCCGACGACATGGCGGCCACGCTCGGCGGCGACCAGCGCTCGTTCTGCCAGCTTGACTCGTTCGCCAATCAGTGCGCGCGGGTGCTGGCCGGGCACGGTGCTGGCCCTGGTGACGTTGTCGCCTGGTGGGCCGGTGCCGCGCTCCGGACGCTCGACGGGTTCGTTGCCTGTGCCCGGCTCGGCTCGGTCTTCGCCCCAGTGAACCCGGCGCTTTCGGCGCAGGAGGCTGGCGCGACGCTTGAGTATCTCCAGCCCAAGGTGCTGGTCGCCGACGGCGAGCACGCCGAACTCGCCTGGGCGCTCAGCGCGGAACTCCGCGTGCCCCTGCTTGTGTTCGGTGACAGCCGGGCACCCGGCACCGATCTCGACGCCGCTGCCGAGAGCGCTTCAGCATCGCCGCTCGGCACCGACGTCGACGAGCTGAGCCCGCACATCCTCTACCTGACCAGCGGCAGCACCGGCCGGCCGAAGGGCGCGCTTGTCAGCCAGCGTGCGAGCTGGCTGCGCGCGTCTGGCGGCGGCGGCACGTTTAGCGGTGACCTGCGCGGCACCGGCGGAGTGGTGACGGCCTTCCCGCTGTACCACTACGGGGGCTGGAGTTATGTCATGGAGGCCTGGCACAACCGCCGCCCGATCCACCTGGTGCACCGGGCCGTCGCCGACCAGGTCCTGGAGGCCGCCGCGCGGTGGCGGGCGAGCGCGCTGTACGCGATCCCGGCGGTCTGGGAACGCATTCTTGACGCTCCGGCGACGGAGTACGACCTGACGTCCGTGCGGCAGGCCGACACCGGAACCTCGTCCGTCTCTGACGCACTGCTCGAACGGATCAAGGACCGGATCCCGCTGTCGCAGACCTCCGTTCTGTATGGGTCAACCGAGGCCGGCCGGATGTCACGGCTGGCCGATCATGAGCTGGCCGACCACCCGGGCAGCGTTGGCCGCGCCGCAGCCCCGGGCTCGCTGCGGATCGCGGAGGACGGTGAGGTCCTGTTCCGCACTCCGGGCCTGATGCAGGGCTACCTGCGCCGTCCGGCAGAGACCGCCGCCGCCGTCAGGGACGGTGTCTACCACTCCGGCGACGTCGGCCAGCTGGACGCCGACGGCTACCTCTATCTCACCGGGCGGAACCGCGAACTCATCCGCAGCGGCGGCGAGACGATCTGGCCGGTGGAGGTGGAGACCGCGCTGCGTGACCTGCCAGGCGTCACCGACCTGGCCATCGTCGGCATCCCGGACGAGCGATGGGGCGAGGTCGTCTGCGCGGCCGTCGTCCTTCCCGCCCGCGCCGCGGCGCCCGAAGTCGCGGTCGTGCGCAAACATGCGGCGGCCCGCCTGGCGCCGTACAAGCAACCGCGGATGGTTGTGAGTGTCCCGCATATCCCGCGGACCCCCGCGACCGGCCAGGTCCAGCGGCGCGCGCTGCGCGAGATGATCACTGAGGTCCGGCCGTGCTAGCGGCGGTACTCACCGGCCGGCACCAGTGGCGGGTCGCCGATGTCCCGGTCCCGGCCACGGCGGCCGGTGAGGTGCTTATCCGCACCGAGATCGCGGCTGTCTGCGGCTCCGACCTGCACGCGGCGGCGGACGCGGCCTCAGCTCAGCCGCCGGGCTACCCGGGTCACGAGGCCGTCGGCACGGTGATCGAGAGCCGCAGCGAGCGGTTCGGCCCAGGTGACCGGGTCCTCTGCGTACCGCCGGCCGCCACCTCCCGGTGTTTCGCGCAGTTCCAGGTCCTGGCCGAGACCTCGGTGATCCCGCTGCCCCCGCTGGTCCCGGCCAGCGAACTCGTCGTGGCCCAGCAACTCGGGACAGCCATCTTCGCGATGAAGCGGTTCTGGCCAGCCCGGGATGGCAGCGGCCGGACCGCAGCCGTGCTCGGCACGGGCCCGGCCGGCCTGGCCTTCGTGACGCTGCTCCGTCGGGCCGGCTTCGACCGCATCATCGTCTCCGACCTGTCCGCTGCCCGGCTGGCCGTCGCCGCTGAACTGGGCGCAAGCACCGTGGTCAACGCGGCCGAGCAGGACGTCCTTGACATCGCCATGCAGGTCACCAGCGGCGGCGGCGTCGACCTCGTGATCGAGGCGGCAGGCCGCGACGCGAGCCGCCACCAGGCCATGCGCATGGTGGCGGTCGAAGGCCGCATCGGCCTGTTCGGGGTGGAGGAGAAACCTGGCCTTTCCACCTACCCGCTGGCCGAGGTGTTCCGGCGGCGGCCAACGATCGAGATGACCTGGGGCGCGCAGTTCGAGCCGGGCCTCACCTCCTTCGCCGAGGCGGCCACGCTCGTCACGGCCGGCGGCACAGGCATCTCGGGGCTCGTCAGCCACCAGATCCCGCTGGACGGCATCGAGAAGGCGTTCCAGCTCGCCGGCGACCCGCAGGCCGGGGCGATCAAGGTGGCGGTCACCTTCGGCGCCGGTGACGCCGGACCCAGGCAGCCGCCTGCCAGTTGAATCAAGCGCTTGCTTCGCTCTTTAGTCAACGATAGCGTGGGCGCCGGGTGGATCGGCACGGAGCTTGCGACGGCGGGTGGATCGGCGCCGAGCTTGCGACGGCGGGTGGATCGGCGCCGAGCTTGCGACGGCGGCGGCTGCGTCCGGCTGCCGACAGGAGGGGGCATCTATGCGGGCCAGGAAGGCGTACTTCTCGTTCTCGCATCTGTCTGACCACACGATGCACCACGTGTACAACAGCTGGCATCAGCTCGACCACCGCCCGGAGAACCTGGCCCTCGACGGCGTCCTGTACGGAGAGCGATGGGTCCACACTCCCCGGTGCGCCGCCTCGCGGCGGGCAGCCGATCCGGTGCTCGCCCCGGTCCAGTACGTGACCGCGTACTGGTTCGCCGAACCGAGCGAGCCCAGCATCAAGGAGTGGCAGGAACTGGCCGAGATCTCCTTCCAGTGGGGACGCCGCCCGGACCGCCCCTGGACCCTCCGCCCGCTCCAGGGCTTTTTCTCCTGCGTGCAGACGTACGTGAACCCGGCACTGCCGCTGTCGGCTGATGCCCTTCCCTACCGTCCCAAGCGCGGCGTCTACGTCGTCGCCACACGGATGCTGGAGCCGCACAGCGACGAAGCCCAATCGCTGTTCGAGTGGTACGACTCGAAGGCGATACCGGCGCACGTCGCCCAGCAGGGAATCGCCGGGGCCTGCACGTTCTCCTCCGACAGCACCACGCTGGACAAGGGATGGCACGAGCGCGAGGGCACGGCGACCTTTGACGCAGGCACCGGCGAGCGCGGCCAGATCCGTGTCTACCTGTACTTCCTCGACGCCGATCCGCACTCGCGGGATTTCGCGCCGCCACTTCCCGAGTCGGGGACGGAGCAGGTTCTGTTCGCCGGCCCGCTGGAGACGATCACGCCGTGGCAGTGGGACTGGTTTGACTGACGGCGGCCGCGCCTAGCTTTCCTCCGCCCGCAGCGCGGGCGCCGCTGTCTTGCCGAAGTAGGCATCGCGCAGCACAGACAAGTCGTCCACCTGCCCGGCCTCGCCGGACAGCACGACCTTGCCCGAGTCCAGCACGGCCACGTGATCGGCGTAGCCGATGGCGGCCTCCACTGCCTGCTCGACCAGCAGGATGCCAAGGCCTAGCTCGCGGAGCGCTGCGATGCGGTTCATCATGTCCGACACGATCGCCGGGGCCAGGCCGCCGGACGGCTCGTCCAGCAGGAGCAGCGCGGGCTGGGCCATCAGGGCCTGCCCGATCGCCAGCATCTGCTGCTGGCCGCCGGACATGCTCCCGGCCAGGGTCCCGCGCCGCTCCCCCAGCACCGGGAAGATCTCGTAGACGCGCTGAGCCTCCTGGCGCAGGGCGGAACGGCGCATTTTGCGGACGTACCCGCCGAGGATGAGGTTCTGCTCGACGGTCTGGCGGCGGAACACCCGCTTGCCCTCCTGGACGTACGCCATCCCGCGCCGGACCCGCTGATGCGCCGGGACGCGGGTGATGTCCTCGCCCTTGAACTCGATGGTTCCGGTCTGCGCCCGGTTGAGCCCGGAGATCGCCCGGAGTGTGGTGGTCTTGCCCGCCCCGTTACGGCCGAGCAGCACTGTCAGCTGGCCGGGCCAGACACGCAGCGAGACATCCCAGACCGCGCGCAGGTCGCCGTAACCAGCCGCGATGTGGCTGACGTCCAGCAGCGGGCTAGCCGGAGCCGTCGTCATCGCTCCTCACCTCGTTCGGCCGTGATCGCGGCCACCTCGCCGGCGATCGTCAGCGTGCTCGACTCCTCCGTGACACCCAGGTACTCGCTGAGCACGCGCGGATCCTGCTCGATCAGGGCCGGCGATCCCTCCGCGATGACCTGGCCGTGAGCCAGCACGGCGATGTGATCGGCAACCTCAAGAACGAGGCGGAAGTTGTGCTCGACCAGGACCACGGTGGCCCCGGCTTCGCGGAACTTGGCCAGCAGGACACCGATGCGGTCCACCTCGTCCTCGTCCAGGCCAGAAGCGATCTCGTCAAGAAGCAGCACCCGCGGGCTGGCGATCAGCGCCTTGGCCAGCTCGAGCAGCCGGCGCCTGCCGAGCGGCAGCGCCGTCGCCTCGGTGTCCCGCACATCCGAAAGCCCGACCAGCTCAAGCACCTGGTCGGCCTGGGCAGCGTCGGCCTTGCGGACTCGGCGGTACTTCGGCGTGCGGAACACCGCCGACCACATCGACGCCCGTGCCTTCGCGTAACGCCCTGAGCTGACAGCCTCGGCGACGGTGATCCCGGCCGGCAGGTTGGGTGTCTGGAAGGTCCGGGCCACTCCGGCCAGCGCGATCCGGTGCGGCGCCAGGTGGTTCAGCCGGTCCTCGCCCAGGGTGATCTCGCCGCTGTCGGTCCGGTAGAACCCGCAGACCATGTTGAGCAGGGTGGTCTTACCCGAACCGTTAGGCCCGATGAGGGCCGTGATCTGCCCGGGCGACGCGGACAGCGAGACGTCGAGCAGCGCCTGGTTACCGCCGAAGTTCTTGGAGACGCCGCGGACGGCAAGCACGCCCCCTGGCAGCCGGGGCACCTCCTGGGGCGGCCCGTCACCGGACTCACCCGGCGGCGTCGCGGCCGTGCCTGCCACCGCCGCCGCGCGGTCAAGCCGGCCGACCAGGGTCCGGCCAAGCCGGGCGATGCCGCCGTTCAGCAGAACCCCGCCGACGATCAGGAACGCCCCGTAGAAAACAAGTGCGTACTGCTGGAACGAGGTCGACTCGTTCGGCCCGATCTGCATGATCGCGGCGCCGATCGCCGCGCCGTAGACGCTGGCTGAGCCACCGAGGATCGTTCCAGCGAGAATGGTCGTGGCCAGCGTGAAGTCGAACGAGCCTGGCGAGATGTACTGGTCCAGGTTGGCGAAGAGCGCGCCGGCCAGGCCCGCCGGCAGCCCTCCCAGGGCGTAGGCCACCAGCTTCATCCGGTAGGGCGAGATACCCACGGAAGAGGCGAGCACGTCGCTCTGCTTGAGCACCTGGAACGCGACGCCGTGACGCGAGGAGACGATGTTGCGCATGACGGCAAACCACGCCACGGTCGTGATCACGATGGCCAGGTAGTACCCGTTCGATGAGAGCGGCTGCCCGAACAGCGTGACGGCGCCAAGCCCGCTCAGGCCGTTGCTGCCGCCTGTGGGGCCGCTGAATATCTGCAGCAGGTCGGGAATCAGCAGCACGAGGAAGAACGACGTCATCGCCAGCGACCAGCTGTTCAGCCGGAGCCCGGGGATGCCGGTGAGCAGGCCGACCAGGAGGGCCACGACGCCGCTGACCGCCAGTTCCTCCAGCAGGTCGGTCTGGCCGTGCACGGACATGATCCCGGCTGTGTAGGCACCGGCCGCGTACATCGCCGCCTGCCCGAGCGCCAGCTGGCCCGCATACCCGAAGCTCAGGTTCAGTCCGCTGACCAGCAGCGCGAGGATGCAGCAGAGCTGAACCTGCCGGATCGCCGAGTAGCCGAGGCCGAGCCAGGGCAGCGCCAGGATCACGATCGCGACCAGCGCCGGCCACACCCAGCTGGGCGCCGAGCGCAGAGTGCGCCAGATTGTCATGGTCAGACCACCCGCTCTCGTGCCCGCACGAACAGTCCGGCGGGCCGGACGAACAAAATGACGACCAGTGCTGCGAAGACAAACAGGTCGGCGTACTGGCTCCCGAGATAGCGCGTCACCAGCGTCTCGACCAGGCCGACCACCAGCCCGCCGACCAGCGTCCCGCCCATCGACCCGAAACCGCCGATCGCGAGGACGACGAACCCGTACAGCGCCAGCGATGAGCCGAGGGTGGCGAACGCGAACGTATACGGGGCCACCACCAGCCCCAGCAGCCCGGCCAGAGCACCGGAGAAGGCGAAGGCGCCCAGCGCCAGGCGGCGCGCATTGACACCGCGCAGGATCGCTGCTTCCCGGTCTTCGGCCATGCCCAGCAGCGCCAGCCCGAGCTTGAGGTGCCTGCTGAGGTAGGTGAGCACGACCACGAGCACGATGGCCGTGATCACCAGGGCCAGTTGTACTGGGAAGAGCCGGCCGCCCAGCAGGGTCACGACGCCGGACCCAGCCGAGAACGGCACGCTGAGCGGCTGGTTGCCCCAGATCAGCTGCGACGCTCCCTCTAGCAAGGTGGCCGCTCCGAGCGTGGTGACCAGCTGCACATCCGGCTGAGATACCGGCCTGACGGCCACCCGCTCCTCCAGGCCGGCCAGGACAAGCACCGCGGCGGCCGCTGCCAGTGCGACGACCAGGACAGGCAGATGGAATGTCACCAGCCCGGAGTAGGCGATGAAGGCACCGACCATCAGCAGCTGGGCCTGCGCGAAGTTGAACGTCTGCGACGAGATGAAGACGATGTTGTAGCCGATTGCCACCAGGGCATAGACGGCCCCAGAGGCCAGCCCGGTCCAGATCAGCGTCATCATTGCTCGGCCCTCCAGTGCCGCCGGGCTGCGCGGCCAGCAGGCACAGCCGGTTGGGGGGTGGCAGCCCTGGGCAGCAGCACCGGGCCGCCGCGCGGGCCCGCCGCCATCAGCGGTGCCCCTACTGCCCGTTGACGAGAAGTGATGGTGAGATGAACGTCAGCTCGTATGACGTTCACTCCTACGGGGCCAAGTCCTATGCCGTGTCCTATGTGATGACCAAGCGCTTGCTTGTCCGGTAGACTAATGACATTGATCATCCCGGTCAAGGCCTCTGTCAGACCCGGTCCAGGCTCAGCATGCGGATCGCGTTACCGCGAAGGATCTTGTACTTCTCCACGTCGGACAGGCCCTGCAGGTGCTCCTCGGCGACCTTCTTGGTGTCGGGCCAGGTCGAGTCCGTGTGCGGGTAGTCAGTCTCGAACGTGATCGTGTCGATGCCGATCGTGTCGCGCGACACGACCCCATGGTGATCGCGGAAGAAACAGCCGAAGACGTTGCGCCGGTAATAGCAGGACGGCGGCTCAGGCGTGAGGCCCTTGCTCCCGATCCAGGCCCGGTGCTCCTGCCACACCGTGTCCGCCCGCTCCAGGAGGTACGGCAGCCAGCCGATCTGGCCCTCGGAGTAGGCGAGCCTGAGGTCAGGGAACTGCACCAGCTTGCCGGAGAACAGCCAGTCCGACAGTGATGACATCGAGTTATTGAACGATAGCGTCGCGGCCACGCCGTCAGGAGCGTCAGCCGAGGTGGCAGGCATTCGCGACGACGACCCGATATGCATGCAGATCGTGGTAGCCGTCTCCTCGCAGGCCCGGAAGAACGGGTCCCAGAAGCCGCTGTGGATGCTCGGAAGCCCCAGATGCACCGGGATCTCGCTGAAGCACACCGCGTGGACGCCGCGCCCGGCGTTGCGCCGCACCTCCGCGGCGGCCAGTTCCGCGTCCCACAGCGGCACGATGATCAGCGGAATGAGCACGCCGCCGCTGTCGCCGCACCATTCCTCGACCATGTAGTCGTTGTAGGCGCGCACGCAGGCCAGGCCGAGTTCCTTATCCTTCGCCTCGGTGAACGTCTGCCCGCAGAAGCGCGGGAACGTCGGGAACGACAGAGAGCCGTCGACGTGATTGGCCAGCATGTCCGCCACGCGGGCCGTCGGGTCGTAGCACCCAGGGCGCATCTCGTCGTAGGTCATCGGCGTCATCGTCATCTCGTCGCGGCTGTAGCCGACGGCAGCGACGTGCCGCTTGTGGATGTAGACAAGGTCCTCGTAGACCCATACGTCGGCCTTTGGTCCCGCCGGATCGAAGGACTGCTCATACCGGCCGCCGCCGATATGACGGATGTCGCCGATGCCGCGGCGTTCCACCTTGGGTCCGCGGTCCCGGTACTTCGCCGGAAGCCACGTCTCCCACAGGTGCGCCGGCTCGACCACGTGATCGTCGACGCTGATGATCATGGGAAGCTCTGGCATCAGGACCCTTCCTTGCCGAACCGGTAGACGTCGAAGACGAAGTCGGGACAGACCATCTGACAGGCCGTGCACCCGGTGCATCCCGGGTGCAGGACGGGGTACCGGTAGCCGGAAGCGTTGACGTCGGCCGACATGGTCAGGACTTCCGGCGGGCAGGCCGCGAGGCACAGCTCGCAGCCCTTGCAGCGCTCGACAGCGATCGTGATCGTGCCGCGTGTCGTTCGCCCGGACTCGTCAGCGGTCATCGTGGTCAAGCCTCAAAGGAGGAGATGATGCGCAGCAGGTGCGCTGTCGATGCCGGGGCAGTGGCCTGGTCCTCGGCGGTCAGCACGCCAGTGCGGACGAGTTCCTCAATGCCGCACTGGCCTGAGTAGCGGATGTGCTCGACGGCCGCCCGCGCGGCCGCAGCGGCCGAGCCGCGGCGGATGGCGGCCAGTTCCTGGGCGATGTATTCCTTCTCTTTCTCCATTGCCCTGGGCATGCCGATCCGGGAGACGGCTGGCAGCAGGCCCCGGAACGTACGGATCAGCGCGCGCAGGTGCGGTCCCGAGCCAGCGACGTTGATGACTCGCCGGAATTCCCTGGCCAGGGTTTCGAACTCGGCCAGCTCACCCGTCGCTGCGATTGTGCTCTGGAGCTGCTCCAGCGCGCGGATCACGTCTTTGTCGCGGCGCTCGGCCACCCGGGTGGTGGTGAGGCCGTTGAGCAGCGCGTACAGCTCCACCGCCTCGCGCACCGTGCCGGCGTCGAAGGCCGAGACATACGCGCCACGGTGGTGCGGCGTCGTGACGATCCCGTCCCGCTCGAGCTGGGCCAGGGCTTCCCGGATCGGAACCCGGCTCAGCTCAAGCTCGCTGGCCAGGGCATCCAGGTCGATGCGGTCACCGACGCGCAGCTTGCCGGTGAGCAGCAACTCCAGGATGTAATCGACGACGACGTCGCTGGCCTTGACGATCACACGCCGGCGAGGTTCGGTCATGACCTACTCCGGAGCGCAAGCTCGCCGAGCGGGTACTCGGCCTCCATCGACTGCTCGAGGTAGCCCGGTCCGTCGCCAGCGGGAACGAACCACCCGGTCGGGCACATCGTGAGAATCTCCACGAGCGAGAAACCCTCCCCGGCGAGCTGATGCTCGAAAGCGGACCGAAGCAGCTTCTTGGTGTGCATGACAGCCGCGGGCGTCGAGACGGCCCCGCGGGCGACGTAGGCCACGCCAGACAGTGCGGCGACGAGGTCCGCGATCGCGATCGGGTAACCGTGGGTCGAGGCGTCACGCCCCTGCAGGCTGGTCTTGGTTCGCTGGCCCAGCACGGTCGTGGCTGTCTGCTGGCCTCCGGTGTCACCGAAGACGCCGTTGTTCAGCAGCACGCAGGTGACGTTCTCGCCGCGGGCGGCCGTGTGCAGCACCTCCTGCAGGCCCTCGTTCACCATGTCGCCGTCGCCCTGCAGGGTAAAGACCACGCTGCCGGGCCGCACGCGCTTGATGCCGGTGGCGCAAGACGGTGCCCGGCCGTGCAGGCACTGCAGGACGTCGACGTCCATGATCTGCACGAACGAGCCGTAGCAACCATGGCCGACGACACCGATAGCGCGGCTCACGACGTCCAGGTCCTGCAGTACCTCCAGCAGCAGCCGCAGCGCTACCGGCTCGCCGCAGCCCGGGCACAGGCCGTGCTCGCCCAGAATCAGGTCCGGGTGGGAGCGGGCGGCCAGCGTCGCCTCGGCCGGCGGGGAGCTGGTGTCGACCACCGGGAGCTCGGTCATGTCGTTACCCCTGTTTCTGCGCCGGCATCCAGAACACGCTGGCGAATGACGCGGGCGTCCAGCAGCGGCCCGTAGGTAAGCCCGGACGTGTGGATGCTGACGCCGCCGATGAAGCGGATCGCGTCGCGGTCATAGGCCCACTGCCGGACGTCGTCGAGCATCTGGCCTGCGTTGAGCTCGTATACCAGCACCATGCGCGCGTTCCGCGTGGCCTCACGCAGTGCCGGGCCCGGGAACGGCCAGAGCGTGATCGGCCGGAAGACCCCGGCCCTGATGCCCTCGCTGCGCAGCTCGTCGACGACGTGCGTGACGAAGAGCGCGGCGGTGCCGAAGGCGACGATCACGATCTCGGCCTCGTCCACCAGGTAGCTCTCGCTCTGCTGCTCCGCCTGGGCGACCGCGTCGAACTTCTCAGCGATCGCCCGCCATTGCCCGTCAGGCCCGGGGCCAGGATTGGTCACCTTGCCCATGGCCCAGGTCCAGACCTGGCGCGACTTCCCTGTGCCTCCGCCCGAGCCGTCGAGGATCCAGTCGCGGCTGGGCAGCGGGCCGTAGTCGCGCGGCTCGATCCGCACGCCGACCTGGGTCTGCGCCAGGATCGGGTCGCCGTAGAGGATGACAGGCGCCCGGTAGCGTTCGGCCAGCCAGAACAGCCGCTGGGTATGCTCGACCAGCTCCGGGACATCTTTCGGCGCCAGCGTGATCGTCCGGTAATCGCCCCAGCCACCGCCGCGCGTGCACTGGAAGTAGTCCTGCTGGTTGCGGGCCATGTTGAAGACGACCACCGGAGTCTCGTTCAGAGCCATCTCAGCGATGGCCTCCTGCATCAGCGCGATGCCCTGGCCGCACGAGCCGGTGGCTGCCCGCGCTCCTGCGGCGGCGGCCCCGAGCGCCATGTTGACGCCCTCGATCTCGCTCTCAGCGTTGATGCAGATGCCTCCGGCCTGCGGCAGCCGCCGGGACATCGACTCCAGCAGGCCGGTGAAGGGCGACATCGGGTAGCCGGCGAAGAACCGGCATCCGGCGGCAATGGCCGCCTCGGTCGCGGCGGTGCACCCGTCGAGCAACTGCAACTCGGCCATCAGCTAGCCACCTCCGCGAGCTCACGCGCGGTTCGCACGCCCAGCCCGATCGCGCGGGCGTTGGTCTCGGCGTGCTGCTGCCGGTAGGGCGGCAGCAGCTCCCGCATGGCCAGCTCAATCGCTTCGGCGCTGACGATCCCGGTGATCTGCGTGTAGGCACCGAGCATCACGAACCCTGCGGCCTGGATCGCACCCAGCTCCTGGGCCAGGGCCGTCACGGGCACGCTGATAACCCGCCCGGGGTAGTTCGCGGCGTCCGGCTGCACGATCGAGCTGTTCAGCACCAGCAGGCCATCCGGTCGCAGCCGTTCCACGGCGAAAGCCCCGAACCTGTGGTGCATCAAGATCGCGGCCCCGGCGGACGGCAGGATAGGCAGCGAGCGCAGCGGCTGATCACCGATCACCACGGACGCCTGCGACGGCCCGCCGCGCATCTCGCCGCCGTAGTCGGCGGCCAGCATGGCATACCGGCCCTGCCGGGTGGCGGCCAGCGCCAGCGACTTGCAGAGCAACTGGATGCCCTGCCCGCCGATCCCGGAGACGATGACCTGATGCTCCACCAGCGAATCCTCGCGCTCTCCTGGCCGCCGTGATCCACAATAAATATTGGATTTTAGATCTAAAATTCACTGAGCTGCGAGTGTGTCATAGGCCACTGCCCAGATCAACGGTTGATTTAGGCCCGCTAGCGACCTACCCTCGTCACCAATCAAACGCTTGATCGTCGAGGCGGGGTCGCGAGGACATGCAATGTCAGCCGGTCAGGCCGGAGGGTCGCGAGGGCATGCTATGAGGGCGGCGGTGCTGCGCAGCTTCGGCCGGCTCGACTACGCCGACGTCGAGGACCCGTCCTGTGGCCCGGCGGAGGTCGTCATCGACGTGCGCTGCGTCCAGCCCAGCGTGACCGAGGTCATGCTCATCGACGGCGACGATGTGGCTATGCACAGCGTGCTCGCCACCCGGATAGCGGCTGGCCCGGTGCAGTTCGGCGGGCATGAGTTCGCCGGGGTGATCACCGAGACCGGGAACGACGTCACCGGCGTCAAGGCCGGCGACCGGGTGACGGCGGTGGAGACGCTGCCATGCGGCGCGTGCGGCCCCTGCTCACGAGGGCGCTCCGACTACTGCACCGGGCCGGCGGTGGTCGGCTTCACCCGCCCGGGCGCCTTCGCCGAACGGCTGGCGGTCCCCGAGTCCGCCGTGGTGCGGCTGCCCGACGATGTTTCGTTCTCGTCGGCGGCGGCGGTACAGCCGCTGGCCGGGGCGGTACACGCGCACGCCGACCTGCATCTGGCACCAGGCGAGACGATGCTGGTCATCGGGGGCGGTGTCATGGGGCTGCTGGCGGTCGCCGTGGCCAGGCACGGGAACGCCGGCACGATCGCGGTGAGCACGCGCAGCAAGCGCAAGCGCGAGCTTGCCCTTGAGTTCGGCGCGGATGTCGTGGTCGACGCCGCGCAGGACGTGGCCGCGATTGCCAGGGACATCACTGGCGGCGTGGGGTTCGACACCGTCGTCGAGACGGCTGGCGGCAGCGAGACTGTCGGCCTGGCTGGCACCGCGACCGTGGACATCGCGGTCGACGCGGTCCGCCGCGGCGGCCGCATAGCGATGGTGTCCGTCCTGGCAGCCCGGGCGGAACTGCCGACAGGACGGATGCGGGAGAAGGGCCTCAAGCTCTTTCACCCTCGCTCGGGAGCTGGCTTCTATGCCGCGACCACCAGCGTGTTCGAGCACAGCCTCGGGCTGGTGTCGCGGGGCAGCGTCGACCTGGAGAAGCTCGTCACCCACCGGCTGGACGGGCTGGAATCGCTCACCGAAGCGCTGGCGATCACGCGCGACAAACCCCGGTACGGCGCGATCAACCCGGCCCAGGTAAACCTGGCATGAGCCGCACGACCGGCCCGGAGACTGCGCTGCCACCAGCCGACTTGCTCCGGTTTTACCGGCCGCGGTCGATCGCGATCGTCGGAGCTCACGACAGCAGGCCGGGGCTGGCCAGCGTGACCGAGCGGGCCCTCGCGCACGCCCGCCGCGTCGGGGCGTCCGCCTATCCGGTGAACCCGACCAGGGACACGGTTTACGGCCTGCCGTGCTTGCCTGTCCTCGCCGACGTGCCCGGGCCGGTCGACGTCGCCCTTGTCCTGGTGCGCGACCCGGAGTCGGTCATCGACCGGGCGGCGGCCGCGGGCGCGCACGTCGGCATCTACCTCGTGTTCACGAACGAGTACAGCGAGCTCGGCACGGCCGAGGGACGCGCGCGCGAGGCTGCGCTCGTCGCCGCCGCCCGGCGGGCTGGCGCACGGATCGTCGGGCCGAACACCAACGCGAACGCCTGGGATGCTGTTGCCGACCTGCCCGGGCCCCGCATCGGCGTGGTCTCGCAGAGCGGCGTCCAGGGCCGCCCGTTCACCCAGGCCCAGGAACTCGGGGTGGCGCTCAGCTACTGGGCACCCACGGGCAACGAGGCCGACCTGGAGGCCGCTGACTTCATAGAGTTCCTCGCCAGCGACTCCGGCACCGCCGCTATCTGCGCCTACATCGAGGGCTTCCGGTCAGGCCCGCGAGTCCGCGCCGCGATGGCGAGCGCTATCAGCCGCCGGACGCCAGTGGTCCTGATCAAGGTCGGGCGCAGCGCGCTCGGCGGGGCTGTCGCCCAGACCCACACCGGTCACCTCGTCGGCAGCGATGAGGTGTGGGACGCGTTCTTCGAGCAGTTCGGGGTGACCAGGGTCGACGACTTCGACGAGATCGTCGAAGTCGGGGCAGCCCTGGCGCGCTGCCCGGTGCCACCAGCCGACGGCGTCGTGGTCTGCAGCGCGTCGGGGGGAGCCGCAGCCCACATCGCCGACCTCGCGGCCGTGGCCGGGCTTTCGCTGCCCCCGCTGCTTCCGGAGACGGTCGCGGCTCTGGGCGAGCTGATCCCGGCCGGGCTGCGGCGGGTCAACCCGGTGGACAACGGCGGAACAGCGCTCATGGGCGGGGCTGGCCCGGCCATCTGGGAGCTGTGCCTGCGTGATCCGCATATCGGGCTCATGCTGTGCCCGGTGCCAGCCCCGGGCGCCGGGCTGACCGAGCCCGTGACCGACGCCATCGTGGCTGCTGCGCCCACAGCGACAAAGCCGATCCTGCCCATCTGGAGCAGCCCGGTAACTGACCATCCGGCCTATCGCGCCCTGTGGTCTGCGGGCCTTCCGGTCTTCAGGAACGTGCGTAACGCGGTCACGGCCGCCCGCGCCCTGCTCCGTCACCCCGCCCGCTCCCCCGGGCTCCGCGAGGTCGCCGAGCTCAGCAGCGAACCGGTACCGGTAGCCGACCCTGCGGCCAGCGGCGAGACGCTCGATGAGGCCGCATCCACGCGCTGGCTTACTGCCCGGGGGCTGCGTTTCACGCGGCATCGTGTGGTGGGCCTGTCGGCTGGGCTCACAGCTGTGGCCGGCGCCGCCGCCGAGCTCGGATTCCCGGTTGTGCTGAAGGGCCTCGGTGTCACGCACAAGACCGAGCGGGGTTTCGTCCGCACCGGTCTCGCCGGCCCGGCGGCGGTCGCCGAGGCCGCCGAGGATCTCGCGGCGCGCGGCGCGGCCGGCTGGCTGGTAGCCGAGCAGGTGGACGGGGGCGTTGAACTGCTCGCGGGTATCGGTTCCGACCCGGTGCTCGGACCAGTGATCATGATCGGCGCGGGCGGGACAGCAGCCGAGGCCCACCGCGACGTCGCCCGGTCGGTGCTGCCGCTTACCCGGCAGCGCGCTGAGCACATGGTCGCGAGCCTGCGGGTCGCACGGCTGCTGGACGGGTGGCGCGGCGGGCCGCCAGTTGACCGTGAAGCGATCGTGCAGACCCTTCTTACCCTCGCCCGTATCGCGGCCGAGGGCGAGGCGCTAGAGGTCGATATCAACCCGCTGCTGGCCCGGCCGGACGGAGTCGTCGGGCTTGACGCCCTCGTTGTCCTGCGCAGCACCAGCGAGGAGGTATCCAGTGACCGGTGATGACGAGCGCCCTCGGGTCGCGGTGGTGACGGGCGCGAGCCGGGGCGCGGGTCGCGGCATCGCGCTGGCCCTGGGAGAGACCGGGGCGACAGTAGTGGTGACCGGGCGCTCTGTGAGCGCTGGTGATCACGAACTGGGTGGGACGATCGGCGAGACCGCGGCCGAGATCACCCGGCGAGGCGGCCGCGGAATCCCTATCGCCTGCGACCATGCGGACGCGAACCAGGTAGCCGACCTGTTTGCCCAGGTCAAAGACACCTGTGGCGGACTCGACATACTCGTGAACAACGCGTTTTCCGTTCCGGATCAGATCATGGGGGCGGAGCCGTTCTGGGAGAAGCCGCTGGACTTGCTGTCGATGATCGACGTCGGCCTGCGTTCCAGCTACGTCGCCACCTGGTATGCGGCGCCGCTGCTCATCGCCGACCCCGGCCGCTGGCCGCTCGTGGTGCACACCTCGGGGTTTGGCAGCGTCTGCTACCTGCACGGCCCTGCGTACGGGGCGGTCAAGGCCGGCGTTGACAAGCTGGCGCACGACATGGCCGTCGACTTCCGGCCCTACCAAGTCACCGTGGTCTCGATCTGGATGGGGCTGCTGCGCACCGAGCGGACGCTGCGGGCCATGGCCCGCGACCCGGCCCAGTTCGAGTACTCACAGCAGAGGACCGAATCGCCCGAGTTCACCGGCCGTGTCATTGCCGCGCTGGACCGTCAGCCGGCGAAGCTGGACTTCACCGGCCGCGTGCTGATCGGGGCCGAGCTTGGCGAGCAGTTCGGCGTATTCGACGTCGACGGCGCCCAGCCGCGGTCACGGCGTTCCCTCCTGGGCGACCCGCCTGCCTACAGCCCGGCCGTCGCCCACTGACCTGGCCTGGCCGCGGAGCACGGCGGGCGGGTCATCCGGCGGCGCGGAAGGTCCCGACGCTGCGGCCGCCGTCAGCAATCAGGACCTGGCCAGTCAGCGTGCGGGCCTGGTCGCAGGCCAGCCAGGCGACGATGTCCGCGACGTCGGCGGGTGTGGTCAGCTCGCCCAGCGGGGTCGTCTGGCGGTGCTGCCCGGCCAGCGGGGTCGCCGCGATCAGCTCATGTGTCCGCTCGGTATGCACGAGGCCGGGCGCGACCGAGTTGCACCTGATCCCGGAGCTGCCGAGCTCCAGCGCCGCGCAGCGCATCAGCGCATCCAGCGCGGCCTTGCCGACGCTGTAGGCACCGAGGCCGGCCAGCGGCCGCTGCGCGGCGACCGTAGAGATGAACACGAAGCTCCCGCCGCCGCGGCGGCGCATCAGCGGGGCGGCCCAGCCAATAAGCCGCCGGGGCACGTCGACGTTGAGCGCCCACTGCTCGTGCCATGCCCCGTCAGCGGTCTCCAGCAACGCGGCATGGCGCAGCGGCGTGGCCGCGACGAATACCACGATGTCAACCGCTGGCACCTGGCGGCTGAGGGCGTCCTCGATCCCGGGCGCGAGCAGATCCACGGGGACCGCGGTGATCCGGCCGCGGACAGCTGGTTCGCTGGCCAGCTCATTCAGCCGGCCGCGGTCGCGCGCGACCGCGCAGACGTTCGCGCCCCGCTCGGCGAGGCCGGCGGCGACCGCGCGCCCGATCCCCCTGCTGGCCCCGGCGACCAGCGCCACCTTGCCGACCAGGCTGCTGGTCACCGCGCGGCCGCCGCCGCCGCGATCCGCTCTGTCAGCGGGGCCAGCATGTTCACGTCGGCCACGCCGAGGTTCGGGTAGTTAAGCCCGTAGGTCTCCCGGCGCTCCATCAGCTGTTCGCAGCACTCCTCAGCGGTTCCTACGAGTAGGCCCAGCGAGCGGCGCGCCACCTCCAGATCGACACCGAACCGCTGCGCTACCGCCTGAAGGGCGGGGCCGGTTTCCTTCGGGCTGTCCACGACAGCGGTCGCCCAGCTGATGTAGAGGTAGTCGAGCCCGTCCGGGTCCCGCTCGGCCTGCTCGGCCGCGGCCCGCGCCCACCCGATCTTGGCCTGCATGCGCTCCGGCAGCATGTCCTCGATGACGCCTGCGTCGTACGCGGTGCCGCGGCTCAGGTTCGAGTGGATGCCGACGATGCTCGCGCGCCGCCCGGCCAGTGTGAGCATCCGCTTTCCCCCGCCGCCGATGACCAGCGGCGGGTGCGGCCGCTGTACCGGGGCCGGCTTGCCAGCGAGCTCGACGCTGTAATAGGTGCCGGCGTGCTTCATCTGCTCTCCGGTGAACAGCGCCTGCACAACGTCGAGCGCCTCGTCGAGCCGGGCGATCCTGACAGCGGGCCGGTCATAGACAAGCCCGGCCGCTGCGTATTCGGCCGCCAGGAAACCCGCTCCCATCCCCAGGTCCAGCCGGCCCGCGCTCAGCACATCCACCGTGGCCGCCGCCTTGTGCGTCACCACGGGATGCCTGTAGTCATTGCAGAAAAGCAGTGCCATCAGCCGCACCCGGGACGTGGCCGCCGCGATCGCGGCCAGGCCCGCGACCGGATCCATGGCCCCGTACGAGAAGTGATCCGACACCGTGACCGCGGTGAACCCGGCCGCGTCGATAGCAGCAAGCTGGCCGCGCCACCTGCCGAGATCGGCTCCGAGCGGCGGGGCGTACACCGCTGTCCGCAGCGGGCGAGGAGAGCTGATCCCAAGCACCAAACCTCCCGAAGCCAAGCAGGCTGGGCATAAGCTACTACCAACCAAGCGCTTGCACAATTATGTGTTTACCGAGAAATTCTTCGTTACCGAGGAGGGGCGATGGGACAACTGGACGGCCGGGTGGCACTGGTCACCGGCGCAGCGCGCGGCCAGGGCCGGGCGCACGCGAGGGCGCTCGCCGCCGAAGGGGCGATCGTCGTGGCGTCCGACATCGCCGCGCCAGTCGGCACGGTGCGTTACCCGATGCCGACCCCGGATGATCTCGAGGAGACCGTCGCGCTTATCGCTGAGCAGGGCGGCAAGGCCACACCGAAGGTGCTGGACGTCCGCGACGCGGCGGCCGTGGACGCGGTGGTCGCCGACACTGTGTCGGCGCACGGCCACATCGACATCCTGGTGGCGAACGCCGGCATCTGTGCGTTCAGCGTTTTCGAAGAGATCTCAGACGACGCCTGGGAGGAGATGCTCAGCACAAACCTGGGCGGCGCGTTCCGCTGCATCCGCGCAGTTCTGCCGCACATGAAGCGCGAACGGTACGGCCGCATCGTCACGATCTCGTCGGGCGCGGGACGCTGCGGCATGCTTAACCTCGGCCACTACGTGGCGTCCAAGTGGGGAGTGATCGGGCTGACCAAGACCGTGGCCCTGGAGACGGCAGGCCTTGGCATCACAGCCAACGTCGTGTGCCCGAGCACAACCGCGACGCCGATGGTGCGCAACGACGCGACCTACCAGGCGTTCTGCCCGGACATCGATCACCCGACCGAGGAGGACGCACTGCCACGGATAGCCGCCACCAGCCCGATGGGCGTGCCGTGGCTGCAGCCGGAGGACATCACCCGGGCGGTCATGTACCTGGTCACGGATCCGGGCCTGACGAGCGGCAGCGTTATCGACGTCAATCTGGCGACGTCGGCCAGCCGGACCTGAGAACCGTCAGGCAGAGGGGGCGGCACGCACGCGATCGGGATGGCGACCGCCGGCCGACGCGGTGATCCGGTCCATGGCCGCGAGGAGCGGCTTGGCGTGGCGCTCCACGTTGCCGTCGTGGCCGTCCGGGCCAGATTTCCGGCGGCACCCAGCAGGGTGTCCCAGCCGTCAGGGCAAGTGAGACATGACGACTTCGGCGATTGTGTCGGTCGCCGCATACGCGTCAGGGACCAGGGCGTGCATCCCGAGGAAACCGTGGATCATGCCGGGGTACTCGCGGCGGGTCACGTCGACACCCGCGGCGGCCAGCCGCTCGGCGTACTCGACGCCCTCGTCGCGCAGCACGTCGCACTCAGCGTTCAGGATGACGGCTGACGGCAGCCCGGCGAGCGACGCCCCAAGCGCCGGGGATACCAGCGGATTGGCTCGCGCCGCCGGGTCCGGCACGTAGCAGTCCCAGTAGAACCTCATCTGCCGGGCCGTCACGTAGTAGCCCTCGGCGAACCTTGTGTATGAGCCGGTGCTCATCGTCGAGTCCAGCACCGGGTAAACAAGCACCTGGCGCCCAACGGGCAGCGTCGGGTCGTCGCGCGACGCGAGCGCGACCGCTGCAGCCAGGTTCCCGCCGGCACTTGTGCCCATGACGGTGATCTGGTCGCCGGCAACACCCAGGCGGCCAGCCTCTCGTGCCACCCAGCGGACGGACCCAATGCAGTCGTCCAGGGGACGGGGAAACGGGTGTTCAGGCGCCAGCGCATAGTCCACGCTCACCACGACCGGACCTCTCCAGGCCAGGCGGCGGCAGGCTACGTCCTGCAGGTCAAGCCCGCCAAGCACCCACCCGCCGCCGTGAAAGTAGACGACCGCAGGCTGTGGCTGGACGGCGGTCGCCTCCGGCCGGTAGATCCGTACAGTGACACCATCGTCGGTCTTCTCGTCGCGGACGTTCACTGGCCAGTCGGGCACGGGCCCGGGTGGCGGCGGCGTCCGGAGGGCGGCGAGCGCGGCCGTCAGCGCTTCAGGAGAATCCGAGTCCGGCAGGACCGCGTCGTTACCATTGCGCCCGATCTGGTCCAGGAACGCTTCGAGCGCCGGGTTCAGTTCCATCCCTCTCCCCTACGGACGCCGGTCAGGTCAACTAATTCAGCACATCGGCTGCTGGGAGGTCAATCGCAACGGCAACCTCCTGCCGCCCCCTCGCAGCGGCCTCACAGGTGAAAGGCCTCCCGTTGCGCGCTCGCGGGTATTGCCTGGTTAGGTACCAACGAATGCCACCCGCCACGGACTAAGGGGAACAGATGCCAGACACAGACTCCGCGTTCGGCACGGGGGACGCGCGGTACGAGCAGGAAGTCAACGCGGCCTTGGCCCTGCTGGAGAGCGCCTGCAGCGAGTACATCGCGCTCAGGGACTTCTACCGAACGCCGGACATCGGGCCAATCGCCGCCCAGAAGGAGCATGCGTAGCGCCGCCTCGTTGATGACGCGGTAGCAAGGCTGGATGACGCGGTCCAGATTTACCGGAACGCGGCGGCTCGCCTGGACGTGGTCAAGACCAGAGAATACGGCACCACACCGGAGACCTAGAGCCGCGAACACCGGGTACGGGCAACGCGCAGGACGACGACGATAACCACCACGAGGAGCACGGCGATTGCTGCCGGGGTTATCGTGCCGGCCCAGTCGAAGCCTGGGACTGGAGGGGGCGGGGGGATCTGGACTTTCAGGCCCATGTGCGCCAGGATCTGCTCGGCCAGCTGCCGGTTCTGGTGCTCGGCGGCGGGGTGGCTGAGGGCGTTGGTGATGGCGACGATCGCCAGCGAGGTGGCGGCGGCTCCGGATGCACCAACGAGGATCAGGCTGGCGAGCTTGCAGTGGGCTTGCCGCAGCACGGCGTCAGCGCTGGCGTGATCGTGGGGAAGGTCGGCGAGCAGAACCGTCAGTTCTTTCCCCGTGCGGGCGCTCAGTGCCCGCTCGGATCGCTGGTCGAACTCGTCGGCTGTGATCCGGCCAGCCTGGAAGGCTTCGCTCAGATCCCGCAGTGCCCTGTCGCGATCATCGTCGGAGACTCGCAGGTCGCCGAGCGGGTAGTCGCTGGTGGCTGTGTTCATGATCAGGGCTCCTTCGGTGCGGAGTTCGGGGCGAGCCGGGTGTCTTCAGGGTCGCAACTCGGCGGCAGCGGGCACATCGGCTGCCCAGCCACAGCTGCCGCGCGTCCAGATGAACCACACGATCGGTCAGACGGCCGGCGGGTATCCACCGATCGGTTGACGCAGACGTGCCGCCGGGGTCCGGGGAGTAGCTCCGCTGTGGGTGCCGAACTCACTGATGCCGGACATTGTCAGCCGCCGGCTTGCCGGCGTCAGCCCACGCCCAATGACCCGGCCGCCGGCGGACGAGGGATGGGGGCGTCGTTCAGCTGCTGGTCAATGTCGACGAGTATGGCGTCATCTTCGATCCTGCATGCGTAAACCGGGATCGGGCCGCAGGCAAACACGCCGACTGCCTCGCCGGTGGTCAGGTCGTAGCGTGATGCGTGGGCGGCGCAGACCAGCGTGTCGTCATCCTGGAGAGTGCCTTCGTGCAGGGGCTGCTGCTGGTGGGTGCAGGTGTTGTGGATCGCCCTTACGTCATCGTCATCGAGGCGGATAAGGCAGATCGGTTCGCGCAGATCCTCAACGAGCATGGTGTCGCCTACCTCTAGGTCATCGAGGTTTGCGACGACTACGAACGTCATCGTTGTGTCCTTCCGTGTGCGGTCCGCCGCTGGGCCGGCTGGCTGCCGCGCACCTCGATCCAGCCGTTGCGGATCCGTGCTGGCAGCTCAGGTTGCGGCTGGCTTGCCGGGCCGCGGCGGACGCAGCCGCTCGAGAGCGCGAAGCGTGACCCGTGCAGCGGGCAGGTCACGGTCAGGTCTGCGACTGTGCCCCGGCTGAGCAGGCCACCGGCGTGACTGCAGATGTTGTCGATTGCGTAGAGACGGCCGCGGTGCCGGTAGATCATGACCTGACGGCCTTCGGCCTCGACGGCGGTGGGAGAGTCGTCAGGCAGGTCGGCCTCCGGCAGCGCGCGGGTCCACCGGCGCGGCCCGGTGGCCCACGCCACCCGGTTGACCATGACGCCTTTGGTGAAGACGAGATGGCCGCCGAGGAACCCGGCCGCGGCCGTGACGGTGAGGCTGGCTGCGCCCAGAGCGCGGGCCGTGCTGCGGTGGCCAGCCAGCCGGGTGCCCAGGGAGGCGCCCTGAAGCCCGAAGGCCACGGTGTTGAGGATCCCGTGGAAGAGGCCGATGCGACGGTCTTGATCGTTACTGACGGTCCAGTCGGTCAGACCCGTCAGGGCGGTAGCGCCGGCGGCGAGAATCCCGGCCGCGCTGAGCATGCCTGCGGCGTCGAACCCGCGGCGGGGATCTGGGTCGTGCTCCGTGGCGTCAAGCACCACGACGCCAGCCCACAGCCCGATGGGCAGGTCACTGAGAGCTGGGTGCAGCGGGTGGCCGACCCATCGGCCACCATGCAGCAGCTCAAGAACGAGATTGTCCTGGTGCTGTTCGCGGAAAGGCCCCAGCACGCCGGTCAGCCAGTCGCTCATGGTTCGGAGCCAGCCGAGCCGGTCGAGCCAGCCCGCAAGATCGCTATGCCAGGCGACCAACCGGGTGGTGGCAGACGGCGAACTGACAGCCGGCCCGGTCTGCTGGCCGGCTGCGGGCGGATAGTCGGCCTGGCCGCTGCCTGTTTGCATCGGGTTCCTCCAGGATGACTCCAGCTTGCGGCTCGATCCTGGAAAGAATCATCTATGCCTTCGTCGCACTCTGCCGTCTCACCTTGCTGCACATGCCCGGAGGGAATCGCCTCCTAAACCGGTAAGTCGATTAAAAAGCCGGGCGTTCGGCGTACCGGCCAGAGACGGTGCCGGCGGCCTGCAGATTCGTATCGTCGGCCCGGACGCCACCCTGCACGATGCGGACGACTTCCGGTCGTTCTCGGTTGCAGTGGTCGGCAGCAGCGTTGCCGCGGCGCGCGATGTCCTCTCTGTCCTGGGTCCACTCGATGACGACCTCTTGCATGTGTTCGTTGACGGCGACTGGATCGTTGAGCAGGCCGGCCCGCAAGCCCAGTCAGCGGAGTGGCGGGAGAAGTACGCCACGATGGTGAGCTTTGCCGAACGGCACGGCTGGGTGGACGCGAAGGGCCGCATCCGGGCGCACATCGAGCTGACCGACTAGGCCCCGAGTGGCCAGCCGACCGGTTGCAACTACCAGCCCACCGGTAAGCCACCCGGACCACCCAAAGGAGCACCACGCAAACGTCCCGAACCCTAATCGTGGGTTCGGGACGTCCTCGATGCCCTGAGACATCACACAGCTCCCGCGGTAGGACTCGAACCTACAACCTGTCGGTTAACAGCCGAACGCTCTGCCAGTTGAGCTACGCGGGATCGCGACCGCGGCCGGCGGTGCTTGTGCCTGCCGCGGCACAAGATTAGCGCACCCGGCGGGCTGCCTGACCCGGTCACAGCTCACGTGACCGGCATCGCGTGCATAACCCGCGTTTCGGCAGGGCATGACCGGGAAGTCAGACGGCCATAGCCGGTGCTGGGCATGGTGCCGGGTTCCCGGTTAGTGAGCGGGGTGAGAGGAGGTCCAGATGCGGTACCGGATCGCTTTCATAGTCGGGCTGGCCGTCGGGTTCATCCTCGGCGCCCGCGCGGGCCGCGAACGCTACGAGCAGATCAAGCGGCTATCCCAGCGCGTCGCCGACAGCCCTGCGGCGCAGCAAGCCGCGGGAGCTTTCCAGGCCCAGGCGACCGGCCTGGCCAAGGCGGCGCAGCAGAAGGTCACGAACGAGCTGCAGGACCGGGTACCGAAGGTAGCCGCGGCGGCCAAGAACAAGGCGGCTGAGCGCATACCTGGCCTGCACCGCAAGAACGACGCGGGTGCGGCCAGCGGCAACGGGTCGGGCACTTACTCGTCGTCAAGCGCCCGGGATCCAGGCACGACGTCAGGCTAGGCGCGGACCGGGCCAGCCCGTTTCATAGCCCGGCTTATGAAGTGGGCTGGCTTATGAACCTGGCTGCCTGGTCGGCCATGGTCCCTGGGGTATCGTGAGAGTCAACGACGAGTGCTGCCGGCTCGGGTTCGTACGACTTCGACATGCGGGCGAGGACCCGTTCCCAGTCGCCCGGCCGGCCGCGCAGCCTTCGGGAATGCTCAGCAGAGTCCGAGCAGACGACCTCGACCGAGTAGAGCCGCACCTCGTGCTGCGCTGCCAGGGCGGCGAGCCGACGCCTGATAGCGCGGTCGGCGACGGCTTCCACGATCACCGGACGGTCTGCGGCAAGTTCGCGGGCGGCCGTCATCAGCAGCTGGTGACCCGCCTTTTCCTGGAGGCCGCGCCGATGGCGGCCGGTCATGCGGGTGAAGACGCGATCCACAAGGGCCAGCCGGGCACCGATCTGCTGCCGGGCCATGTCGCGGGACAGCGCGACGGCGCCAATGCGTTCGGCCAGGACGGTGGACAGGGTGGTCTTCCCGGTGCCGGGCAGGCCAGAGACCACGACTAGGAACGGTCGTCCCACGCCACGAATTCTGCCGCGCTGTACTTGGTGTCCTGGTACCGGTAAAGCTCAGGCCAGGTACTCACGGAGCATCTGCGCCCGGCTCGGGTGCCTGAGTTTAGCCAGCGTCTTGGATTCGATCTGGCGGATGCGCTCGCGGGTGACGCCGAACTCCCGGCCGACCTCTTCCAGGGTCTTGGGGTGCCCGTCGGTCAGGCCGAACCGCAACTGGATGATGCGCTGCTCGCGCAGCGAGAGGTTGTCCAGAACCTGTTCCAGCTGGTCTTGCAGCATGATGAACGCTGCTGCCTCCATCGGCACGACCGCGTCGGCGTCCTCGATGAAGTCGCCGAGGTCGGAGTCTTCCTCGCCGATCGGCGCCTGCAGCGAGACCGGTTCCTGGGCGATCCGCTGGATCTCGGCGACGCGCTCGGCTGTCAGACCCATCTCCGCGCCGATCTCGTCCGGCGTGGCCTCGCGCCCAAGGTCCTGGTGCAGCTGGCGCTGCACGCGTGCCATCTTGTTGATGGTCTCGACCATATGCACCGGGATCCGGATCGTCCTGGCCTGGTCGGCGATGGCACGGGTGATCGCCTGCCTGATCCACCACGTTGCGTAGGTCGAGAACTTGTAGCCCTTGGTGTAGTCGAACTTCTCCACGGCCCGGATCAGGCCGAGGTTCCCCTCCTGGATCAGGTCGAGGAACACCAGGCCACGGCCGATGTACCGCTTCGCGATGGACACGACCAGGCGCAGGTTCGATTCGATCAGCCGCTGCTTGGCCCGCATGCCCTCGGCGACCAGCAGCGCGAGCTCGGCCCGCCCGGCACCGGATTCGCCCTCTTGCCCCAGACCGCCCTGCAGTTTCTCCTCGGCGAACAGGCCCGCCTCGATCGCCTTGGCCAGCTCCACCTCGTCCTGGGCGGTGAGCAGCGGCACCCGGCCGATCTCGCGCAGATAGATCCGGACCAGGTCCCCGGTGGCTGCCCGCCTGGGATTGTCGTCCCCGGCCGCAGATCTCGGGCCTTCCCGGTCAGCTCGCTCGGACCGCGTGTAGGAGTCCTCAGGCTCATCTGGGACGTTCTCGACGACCTCGATGCCCTCGTCGGTGAGCAGCCGGAGCACGCCCTCGACTGCGTCCGGAGGGAGTTCACAGCTGTCCGCGGCAGCGGTGAGCTCGGCCATCGCGAGGGTCCCGCGCTCCCTTGCTCGTGCTACCAGATCGGCCACTTGGTCAACGGGAGGCGCAACCGTGACGCTCATGGAGATAAGTGTGCGCCAGGAACCACGGCTTGAAGGGATCTAATATTGTCACCCCCAGGCAAGTGACGGTACCGGCTCTCGTGGGTACGCGGCGTCACTCCCGCAGGTAAGCGGCGTCAGCGGGCCGGCAGGATCACAGCGTCCCGGCGGCCCGGTCGGACAGCACTTTCCGGCGTTGCTCCAGCCCGACAAGGTCGCCGAAGATCCGGTTGTAGCCGGCCTCCTGGACCGGGCTGAGACGCTGCAGCCGCGACTTGACCACGGCGATCTCCCTGCTTACGGCCAGCTCCTCGACCCGGGCAAGGATCGCGTCGACGTACCTGGCGTCCGCCTCACCGTCCGCGCGCGGGGTGCGCAACTGCTCGACAGCAAGCCTGGTCAGGAACTTCTGCAGCTGGTCGTCGGGCGCGGCGGCGAGCAGCCGCTCCGCCCACTCGCGTCCCCCGGCCGCTCCGCCGCCGGCACCGCCGCACTCAGTGATGAGGCCGAACACCGCCGCATGCACGGGTACGGTGAAACACTCCGGGCCCAGCGCGTCGAAGGAAGGGCCGCACAGCGCGGGCCGTTGCACCGCCAGCTTGAGCGCTTCCCGCTCAAGCTGGACTACGGGGTTGTCGGCGTCGTAGGGCGCCTCAGCGGGCCGGCCTTGACCTGGTTCAGTGCCCGGCTGCGGCTGCCCGGCTGGGGCGGGCCTGTGGCCGTTCTGCCCGTTCCTCGCTGAACCGTTCCTCGATGAACCACTGCCGTTACCGGAACCACTGGTGTCACCGCGGCTGCCGGGACGTCGCCGCCCGGCAACCGTGGCCAGCCGCTCGCGCACACGGGCGAGAACGAAGTTCTCGTCCATCATGCCGAGCCACCGGTCCAGGCTCACGGCATAGCGATCCCGCAGGCCGTAGTCCTTGATACGGCCGATGATGCTGGCGGCGGCGTCAAGCGCGGCCAGGCGGCCCTCGTTCGTATCAAGGTTGTGCCGGGCCAGCTCATTGCGGATAGCGAACTCGTAGACCGGGACACGCTGCGCGACCAGGTCCCTGACCGCGGCGTCCCCGTGAGCGAGGCGCAGGTCGCAGGGGTCGAGCCCGTCGGGCTGCAGGGCGAACATCGTCTGCGTGACGAAATCGCCCTCGAAGGCAAAAGCGCGCTCGACGGCGCGCTGGCCGGCCGCGTCGCCGTCGAAGGTGAAGATGACTTCGCCGCGGAATTTGTCCGCGTCCATCAGCAGCCGCCGGAGGATCTTGATGTGACCTTCACCGAAGGATGTCCCGCTGGTAGCCACGGCCGTCGTTACGCCAGCCAGGTGGCAGGCCATGACGTCGGTATAGCCCTCGACGACCACCACCTGGCGGCGCTGCGCGATGTCCCGCTTGGCCAGGTCGGCCCCGTACAGCACGGTGCTCTTCCGGAACAGCGGCGTCTCGGGGGTGTTCAGGTACTTGGGGCCTTGGTCGTCCTCGGCGAGCCTGCGGGCGCCGAAGGCGATCACTTCCCCGGTCAGGTCCCTTATCGGCCAGATCAGGCGGCCGCGGAACCGGTCCATCGGGCCGCGCCGGCCCTGGCTGGCCAGCCCGCCCTTGAGCAACTCCGCGTCGGTGAAGCCGCGTCCGCGCAGGTGACTGGTTAGCGCGTCCCATTCGCGGGGGGCGTAGCCGAGCCCGAACCGGGTCCAGTCAGGCGCCTGGAATCCGCGTGACAAGAGGAATTCGCGAGCGACCGCGGCTTGAGGCGCGGCCATCCGTTCTGTATAAAATTCCGCGGCTGCGCGGTGCGCTTCGATCAGCCTGCGGCGCTCCGTCTGCTCCCGGCCCGGTACATGCCCGCCCTGCTCGTAGTGCAGGTCGATCCCGGCCCTCGCCGCGAGCCGCTCGACCGCCTCGGCGAAGCCGAGACTGTCGATCCGCTGCACGAACTTGATGACGTCGCCGCCCTCGGTGCACGAGAAGCAGTACCACAGGCCGCGCGACGGCGTGACGTTGAACGACGGCGTCTTCTCATCGTGGAACGGGCACAGCGCCTTGAACGCGTCCGCGCCAGCCGGGCGGAGCTGCAGGTACTCCCCTACTACCTCGTCAACCGCCGAGCGCTCGCGGATCAGCGCAATGTCCTCCTCGCGGATCCGACCGGCCACAGGTCCCCCTCCCTCCGCGATACCCCCGCCGTCGCGGCGAGTCTAGTCCCGGGGCAACCGGCGGTACGCCGTCATTTCCGGTGCTACGGGGCGGGTCACAGGTACGCGGCGTTCTGCGACGACCCCTGCAGCATGAAGCCGCCGTCGAAGGCATACAGCAATGTGTCCGACGAGCTGCCCGGCGGCGCCGGCACCGTCCACAGCAGCTTGCCCGTGGCCAGGTCGTAGCCGTAGACCGGCGCCCCGGCCTGCGAAGGCAGCACATACGCCTCTGTTGCGGTGACCGCGATGTCGAGGATATTGGCTTTCGGGATCGTGATGGTCCGGTCGTAGGCCGGATCGTCACTCAGCACGTGGATCGCACCGCTCTCCGGGACCGCGACGGCGAGGTGGCCTCCGGGCGAGCACACCTGGATCTGCTGGTTGTCGACGGCGTCACCGGGGCTGGCCGACGACGCCCTGGTCAGGACAGCCCCGTTCTTGGCACTGAGCAGGAGCATCTGGTGCCTCTGGGTGTCGCCAAGCAGCACCTCGCTGGTACCGACCTGGGTAATGCCGACGCTGGAGTTGGCCTCGGGTGACGGGAACGAAACCTTCCACGAGATCGTGCCGTGCACCCCGTCAATGGCCGCGACCTGCACCGTCGTGCCGTCATCGAACGCCGCGTACACCCGGCCACCGAACGCGCCCAGCAGCCCGTCATCCGACGAGAGGGGGTTGCTGCTCAGGCTCGCGGTCCACAGATGCTGGCCCGTGGCCGCGCTGTACGCAGCGACGTCGCCGCCCACCTTCTCCCAGATGTAGACAGTGTCGCCGGACAGCATGTACTTGACCGCCCCGCTCGGGAAGGGGGTGCCTGTCGGCACTGACCACAGGCGCTGGCCGGTCGTCGTGGAGTACCCGTCCAGCCTGAAATCCCCGGACTCTGTGGACGGTGTGAGCGGGTTCTGGACGATCAGAACTCCGGCGTGCGGGAGCAACTCGACGTCGTTAGCGGCCGTCGGCGGCTGCGGCACCACGCAGGCCGGGCCCTGCTGGCCAGCGGAACTCACCGCGGTGATGTACTGCCCTTTGAGGCTGCCGCCTTCCATGATCGCGTATCCGTAGTGTGCGTCCGGTGCATACAGGATGGGATGTGAGTCACTGACGCTGCTCGGGGCGCGGAGTTCAGCGGTCCACATCGGCTGGCCCTCGCCCGAGTCGCTGATGAGCGAAAGGCTGAAGCCCTTTCCTCCCTGATAGCCAAAGCTGGGGTCGTCAGGGTCGACCGCGTTCGGTAGCGATACCTGGGCTGCGCTCGCTGCCTTCGGGATGCCCGGCACTGCGGAGACCGGCGGCGGCATTACCGGGCCACTGTTATTGACGTCGCTGGAGTCCGGTGACGTCAGTGTCGGCCCGGAGCAGCTGATGCTCAGCGGCGCGGGCCCGCTCGAGCCGCATCCCGACAGCCCGGCCGCGAGGATGAACGCTGTGCCGAGGCCAGCCCACGCGCGCGTCTGCCGACGGCGGGGCCGGACGCTGGGCGTTGCGAGAAACGGTTTATCGCATGACACCATGCGATAACGGAAAATGATCACCAGCCATCGGCCCCATCCGCTGCCTACGAATAGCAGGACAATAGCGGCCTCATCGTGGTTTGAGCGGCATAACGTCGCTGCCGGCTACCAGGCGTGACCGCCGCGAGCTGCTCTGCTGGTACCGTCACGTGGGTGTTCCGGCTGCTCGTGCTGTGGGATGTCGACTACACGCTGGTTGATTCCGGTGGTGTCGGGCGGGAGTTGTACCAGAGGGCGTTCAGTGACATGTTCGGCCGGCCGATGCCGCAGCCGGGGTCTATGGCCGGACGGACGGACCGGGCGATCATGGCCGAGGTGCTTTCGCTGGCCGGTGAGGCCGAGCAGGCCGGGCTGATCGAGGCGTTCCACGAGGTGATCGCGGCCGGAGCTGCTGGGCTCGCCGACATGGTCCGGCAGCGCTCGCGGGCGCTGCCAGGTGCCGCCGCGGCACTGGCGGCACTGGCCGAGGTGGGCACGGTGGACGGCCGCGCACCGACGCAGACGGCACCCGGCCTGGGGCGGGCCCGGCCGGCTGTCGTTCAGTCGCTGCTGACCGGGAACATCCGCGCGCTGGCCGAGGTGAAACTGGCGCCGTTCGGCCTGACCAGGCATCTCGACCTCGACGCTGGCGCCTATGGCGACGCGCACGAGAACCGGGCCAAGCTCGTGCCGCTTGCCTGGGAAGCCGCGGGCCGCGCCTACGGGCAACGGTTTGGCGGCAGCTCTACCGTACTGGTCGGCGACACGCCGTTCGATGTCGGCGCCGCGCTCGCCACCGGGGCGCGGGCAGTCGGCGTGGCCACCGGCCCATTCACGACGAAGGAGCTGGCCGCTGCGGGGGCGCACGCCGTCCTGCCCGACCTGGCCGACACAGACCGCGTGCTGGCCGCGATCCTCGGGGCCTATACCGCGCGGGGTCCGGCGGCCGGGTTAGAGGTCGGTTAGGGGAACGTCGGGGTCAGCCAGGCGGGTCTGGTCTACCTCGGCACCCGAGCGGATCAGGGCCTGGATGTCGTCGTTGACGTCCCAGACGTTGACGTTCATCCCGGCGATGACGGCCCCTTCGTCCAGCCAGAAGGCGATGAACTCCCCGGAGTCGCGGTCGCCGCGGTAGACGATCTCGTCGTAGTAGCCGGGCTCGGGCAGGCCGGCGGCTTCCATGCCGAGGTCGTACTGGTCGCTGTAGAAGTAGGGCACCCAGTCGTAGGACACGTCTTGGCCCATCATCGAGCGCGCGGCGGCCGGGCCGCCAGCGATGGCGTTCCCCCAGTGCTCAACCCGGATGCGCCGGCCGAGCAGCGGGCTGACAAAGTTCGCCAGGTCGCCAGCAGCGAAGATGTTCGGGTCGGAGCTACGGAGCGACTCGTCCACCAGGATGCCGTTGTCCACGTCGAGGCCGGCCTCAGCCGCGATCGCGGCGTTAGGCGCCACGCCGACGGCGACGATGACGTGGTCAGCCTGCAGTTCGGCGCCGGCGGAGGTGATCACCCCACCGACCTTGCCCGCTGATCCTGTCACCCCGGTGAGCTCCTCATTGAGCCGGAACGTCACCCCATGACTGCGATGCAGGTCGGCGAAGTACTCACCCATCTCCGGGCCAATCGAGCGGAGCAGCACGCCGCTAGCTGGCTCGATGACTGTCACGTCGCAGCCGTACTCACGCGCGGCCGCAGCGGTCTCCAGGCCGATCCAGCCGGCCCCTGCGATGACCACCGAGCCACCGCCGCGCAGGGCGTCGCGCATGCGCTCACTGTCCCCGACGGTCCGCAGGTAGAGCACGCCGTCAAGATCGATACCGGGGAGGTTCAGCCGCCTGGGTGAGGCGCCCATGGTGATCAGCAGCCGCTCGTAGGGCACGGACTCGCCGCCCGCCAGCCCGACCCGGCGGGCAGCCCTGTCGATCGATGTCACGGTCGTCCCGAGGCGCAGGTCCACGTCGTGCTCGCGGTACCAGCCCTCCTCGTGCACGAACATCGAGTCCCTGGCGTCCCGGCCAAGCAGGTAGCCCTTGGACAGCGGCGGCCGCTCGTACGGGCGCTCGTTCTCCGCACCGATCAGCGTGACCGTGCCGGAGAAGCCTTCCTCACGCAGGGTCTCGGCGGCTTTAGCGCCGGCAAGGCTCGCGCCGACGATCACGTAACCGGGCTCAGCGGGCATCGGTACTCCCTCGGGACTCTCACGGGCATAGGTTGCGGTGCCAGGCAATGGCGGAAGTATCTGTGAGCGAGGCGATCTGGTCGACCACAACGCGCAACCTCGCCTGGTCAGATACTGCCGCGAGGTAGGCCGGCTGAAACACCGGGTCCAGCGTGGCGGGAGCGCCGGAGAGTACGGCGGCGGCCAGTTCGGCGATCAGCTCACGCTCCCGGGCCTGCGCCTGCGCGGCCCCGGCGCGGCTCATCACGTAGCGCGCGGTCACGCCTTTCAGCAGCGCGCACTCCAGCCGCTGCTGCCTCGGGACTACCAGGTCTGCCGCATACCTGGTCAGGGTTATCTGGCCGGTCACCTCCGTCGTTGCCTGCTGCGCTGCGCTGCACAGCCGGCCGATCAGCTCGCTGGTCAGGTTCTTCAGCGCTGCCAGGGACTCGAGCCCGCCATCGAATCCCGCTGGCCACCACGGCAGCGCGATCAAACTGGAGAAGACCTCGCAAAGCTCGTCGATAGTGACCTCGCCCGGGGCGCAGTACTCGGCCGCTGTGAGCTCCGCCACCGACCTGCGCTCACCTGGGTCCCGGAGCGCGCCCAGCGTGATCAGCCTGGCTTGCAGCCCGTCTTCCAGGTCGTGCACCGAGTAGGCGACGTCGTCGGCCCAGTCCATGACCTGGGCCTCCAGACAAGGCCGCTGGCCCGGCGCCCCGTCGCGGACCCAGGAGAAGATCTCGGTGTCCTCGGCGTACACGCCGAACTTGGGGTTGCCGGGCCGGGCAGGCCAGGGGTATTTGATCGTGGCGTCCAGGGTGGCGCGGGTGAGGTTAAGACCGGCGCCCGGGACCTTGGCCTCCAGCCGGGTCAGCAGCCGCAGGCTCTGCGCGTTGCCCTCGAAGCCGCCGCAGCTGGCGGCGAGTTCGGCCAGCGCCGCCTCGCCGTTGTGGCCGAACGGCGGGTGGCCCAGGTCGTGCGCCAGGCAGGCGGCGTCGACCAGGTCCGGGTCGCACCCGAGCGCCCCGCCCAGCTCGCGCCCGATCTGGGCACACTCCAGCGAGTGCGTGAGCCTGGTCCGCGGGAAGTCACCCGAGCCCACCGCGACAACCTGCGTCTTGGCCGCCAGCCTGCGCAGCGCGGCGCTGTGCAGCACCCGGGCGCGGTCCCGCTGGAACGGGCCGCGCCCGGGGTTACGGGCGCCCTTGGGCGGTTCTGCCACCCACCGCGCCGTGGCGTGGTCGTGGTATCCGATGTTCACGGCACCGCTGGCGGGCTGGCGGGGTGGGTCACCTGCTGTCGCTGCCAGCGGCCTCCGCTACGGCGGCACGGCCGGCCTCCAGCCGGGCAACCGGGACCCGGAACGGGGAGCACGACACGTAGTTCAGCCCGACCTCGTGGAAGAAGTGCACCGAGTCCGGGTCACCGCCATGCTCGCCGCAGACGCCGAGCTCGAGTTCGGGCCGGGTCGCACGGCCTTCCTGCACAGCGATCCGGATCATCCGGCCGACGCCCTCGGTGTCGATGGTCTCGAACGGCGAGACACCGAAGATGCCGAGGTCGATGTAGCGGCTGAAGAACGCGCCCTCCACATCGTCGCGGGAGAAACCCCAGCCCATCTGAGTCAGGTCGTTCGTGCCGAAGGAGAAGAACTCCGCCGACCCGGCGATCTGGCCGGCGATCATCGCCGCCCGGGGCACCTCGATCATCGTCCCGATGAGCGTATGCACGCTGGTGCCGGTCTCCTTCTCCACCTCGGCCAGAACCCGCTCGGCCTGCTCACGGGAGATCTCCATCTCCTGTACCGAGGCGGTCAGCGGGATCATGATCTCCGGCCTCGGGTCGCCGCCTGCCTTCTTGCGGTCGGCGGCGGCCTGCGCGATGGCCCTGACCTGCATGTTCACCAGACCGGGGATGACCAGGCCGAGCCGGACCCCGCGCAGGCCGAGCATCGGGTTCTGCTCGTGCAGACGGCGGACCGCGTCGAGCAGCTTGCGGTCCTCCTCGGTGGCAGCGTCGCCGGCCAGAGCGACCTTGACCGACAGGTCGGTGAGGTCAGGCAGGAACTCGTGCAGTGGCGGGTCGATCAGCCGGATCACAACCGGCAGCCCGTCCATCGCCTCGAGGATTTCCACGAAGTCGCCGCGCTGCAGCGGCTCGAGCGCGTCGAGCGCGGCCTGGCGGGCGGTCTCGTCCTCGGCCAGGATCAGCCGCTCGACAAGCTGCCGTCGCTCACCGAGGAACATGTGCTCGGTCCGCACCAGGCCCACGCCGCCCGCGCCGAACCGGCGGGCCCGGGCGCAGTCCTCGCCGGTGTCGGCATTGGCGAGCACGCCCAGACGGCGGCGCTGGTCGGCGTGGTGAATGATCGCGTGCACAGCACGGACCAGGTCGTCGGCCTCGTCGGAGTGCGCGTGCAGCTCACCCTCGAAGTAGCGCACGACCTCGGAGGCGACCACCGGAACCTCGCCGGCGTAGACGGTCCCGCTGGTGCCGTCGATGGAGATCACGTCGCCCTCGGCCACAGTGATCCCGCCGGGCGTGGTGAACTTCCGGCCGGCCAGGTCCACGTCAATCTCGTCAGCGCCGCAGACGCAGGTCTTGCCCATGCCCCGGGCGACCACAGCGGCGTGGCTGGTCTTGCCGCCGCGGCTGGTAAGGATGCCCTGGGCGGCGATCATCCCGTGCAGGTCGTCGGGGTTGGTCTCGCGGCGGACCAGGATGACCTTCTCCCCCGCCGCAGCCTGCTCGACCGCGCGCTCGGAGTCGAACACGACCTTGCCGACAGCGGCGCCGGGCGAGGCGCTGACCGCCTTGGTGATCTTCTTCACGTCGCCGCTCACGTCGAAGCGCGGGAACATGAGGTGCGCGAGCTGGTCGCCGGTCACCCGGTTCAGTGCCTCGTCCATGTCGATCAGGCCCTGGTCGACGAGCTGCTCCGCGATCCGGAACGCGGCGGCGGCGGTGCGCTTGCCGACCCGGGTCTGCAGCATCCACAGCTTGCCGCGCTCGATCGTGAACTCGATGTCGCACAGGTCCCTGTAGTGGTTTTCCAGCGTCTGCATGATCTGCATCAGCTCGGCGTAGGACTTGGCGTCGATGCGCTCGAGGTCCTGCAGCGGAACCGTGTTGCGGATGCCCGCCACCACGTCCTCGCCCTGGGCGTTCTGCAGGTAGTCGCCGTAGACACCCTGCTGGCCCGTGCTCGGGTCACGGGTGAACGCAACCCCGGTGCCAGAGTCCATGCCCAGGTTGCCGAACACCATCGCGACGATGTTAACGGCCGTGCCGAGGTCAGCCGGGATCCGCTCCTGGCGCCGGTAGAGGATCGCCCGGTCGGCGTTCCAGGAGTTGAACACGGCGTTGACCGCCAGGTCCATCTGCTCCCGTGGGTCCTGCGGGAAGCCGCGGCCGGCCTTGTCCTTGACGATGCCCTTGAAGGTTTCAACCAGGGCCTTCAGGTCAGTGGCGTCCAGGTCGAGGTCGCTGGTCGTGCCCTTGGCCTTCTTGGCCGTGTCGATCGCGTGCTCGAACTCACTGCCGTCGATGTCGAGCACGGTCTTGCCGAACATCTGGATCAGCCGCCGGTACGAGTCCCACGCGAACCGCTCGCTGCCTGCCTGCTTGGCCAGGCCGTTCACGGACTCGTCGGACAGGCCGATGTTGAGCACCGTCTCCATCATCCCTGGCATGGAGAACTTCGCCCCGGACCGCACGCTGACAAGCAGCGGGTCGGACGGGTCGCCAAGCCGCCTGCCGATCTTGGCCTCGAGCTCGGCCAGATGCTGGTCCACCTCACTGGCGAGGCCATCAGGCACTCTGCCTTCCTTGAGGTAGTACCGGCAGGCGTCGGTGGTGATGATAAAGCCGGGTGGCACCGGCAGGCCGAGGTTGGTCATCTCGGCCAGGTTGGCTCCCTTGCCGCCCAGCAGGTCTCGCAGGTCCTTATTGCCCTCGGTGAAGTCGTAAACAAGCTTTGGCACTGAACGCACCCCTCGTGCCGCCATGAGCACCCGCGCCAGCGTCGTGTGCGCGGGGAGCGGCGGACATGTCTTGTGGTCTGATAGCTCTCTCAATCCGGAGCCTACCGAGAGTCGCCGTCTGCGGGGGCCCAGCCGCCCCAGGATCGGGCATTGGGGGCCTGGCTGCCCCGGCGGGTCCGCGGAACCAGCACCAGCAACCTCCCGGGCCAGGCTCTGCCCCGCCGCTGATAACCGCGCTCTGCGGCGAGGCAGCGGATCGGCGCGATATGAGTCTCTGTGTCATGAGCATCCAATCTCCCGGCTGGCCGCCGCCAGCCACAGCGCGTACCGCGGCCGCGCCCGCGCCTGAACGCCCAGACGGGGCTGACGCGGAGGCAGCTGTAACCGCCCTTTACGAGGTTCATGCGCTCGGACTGGTCCGGCTCGCCCACGTGATACTGGGCGACCGGGAAGCAGCCGAGGATGTCGTGCAGGAGGCTTTCGGCGGGCTCTACCGGCGCTGGCATCACCTGCTGGACACCGACCGGGCTCTGCCGTACGTGCGGTCAGCGGTGCTTAACGGCTGCCGCACCGCGCTGCGGCGCCAGCGGGCTCGCAACGGCGGAACGGATGTACCTGCCCCGCACGTGGCCTCGGCCGAGGCCAGCGTGCTGACCAGCGAGGACCGCCGCGAGGTGATGCGGGCGCTGCGGCTGCTGCCGGACCGGCAGCGCGAGGTTCTGGTGCTCCGGTTCTACCTCGACGAACCCGAAGCCGAAATCGCCCGAGCGATGGGCATCAGCCCGAGCACCGTACGGTCGACCGCCCACCGGGCTCTCGCCAAGCTCGGCCGTCTGCTGGGAGAGTCCTCATGACCATCCAGGATCTAGAACGCCGCGTCCGCGCCGCCACCAAGGCCACGGCTGAGGAGATCGCCCCGGGCACGATCGCGCCGCTGTCCCTCACCAGCGTCGGCAACGCGACTCACTCCCAGCCCGGTGCCGCCAGGCTTGCCCGGAGCTGGCCAGGCGGGCGCTGGCTGGACGGGCGGCTGCTGCGGCCGAAGCTGCTTGCACCGGTCGCTGCCGCCGTCGCGGTCATCGCCGTCATCGCCGCCGCGCTGGTCATCACCGGCGGCACCCACGGGCAGCGCGCTGGCGGCCGCACGGTCGGCCCGGCGACGAAGGCCACAGCTACGCCATCTGCCAGCCCCACGCCCACGCCGGCGCCCCTCTCGCAAGCCGCTGCGGTAGCTTCCGTCCAGGACGCCACCAGCATCAACTGCGACAACGCCATCATCGACGCGGTCAGCGGGAATCCGGTCACTGACTGCGCCGCGATCTGGCAGCATTCGTTCCGCCAGGCGGTGCCGCAGCTGACCGTGTACGCCAACGACGGATGGGTGGTGGTGCTGCCAGCCAGGCAGCGGCCTTGGGCGGGGTCCGTGCGCCTGCCGTCCGGTTTTGTGATGAACACCGGGCTGATCGTGCTGAACGAGTGGCTCCAGGACTACGTCAATGGCCTGTACAGCAAGTGCTACAGCAGCAGCGCCGCGGTCACGGCGGTCGACGGCGAACTGGCCAGCCTGGATCTCTCCGGGTGGAATGTGTCGGTCCAGCCGCCCGCCGCGAACGGCACGACGACGTGCGCCAACGTCAGCCTGATCTTCGCCAGTCAGCGTACGGTGCAGTTGCAGGCACCGCCGAAGCCGGGCTCGGGGCATTCCCCGACACAGCTGCAGTCCCTGATCACAGCATTGCGGCAGATCGCGAGCAGCTGTGAAGACGTGCCGGCCGCCGCGACCGCGGCGAAGACCGCCGCCGCGCGCTACGGCGTGAATCTGAGCAGTGCCTCGGGAAACATGTTTCAGGAGGTAACGGTCCCAGGTGCACACTGCACGAGCGTCTACCTTGAAATCGCGGGAGGTGCCTCCATCACGCTCCGCGGACCGGCCGGGCCGACTCCATGATCGTCGCCGGGACGCCCGGCTAGCCCGGATTCTCCGCCGCCCAGTCACGCCGCGACGCCAGGCAACCTGTCTGGCGTCGCGGCGTCTCTGATACGTGGAAGCCAACCCCCATCAACTCGCCGACGGCGCTGACCTGCTGACAGCGCCGCGAAAAGGCCGTGGTCAGGCCACCCTTTGCCCGGCCAAGGCCGCGCCAGACGCCGCATCCGCGGTCTCAGCCCTCTACCAGGCCCACGCGGTCGGCATGATCCGGCTCGCGGTGGTGATGCTCGGCGACCGGGGCGCCGCCGAGGACGTGGTGCAGGATGCGTTCTCGGGCCTGTACCGGCGCTGGAACCACCTGGCGGACAACAGCAATGCGCTGAGCTATGTGCGCTCGGCGATCCTGAACCGGTGCCGATCCGAACTGCGCCGCCGGATCAGGGCTGAGCAGCGGGCCGCGCGGCAGGCCGCTCCACCGGACGCAGCGTCCGCTGAAGCGATGGCGCTCATCAGCGCAGAGCACGACGCCGTGCTTCGCGCCCTCCGCTCACTGCCACCCAGGCAGCGAGAGGCGCTGGTACTCCGCTTCTACCTGGACCTGCCCGAGACCGAGATCGCCGCCACGATGGGCATCACCCCGGGCACCGTCAAGTCCACCACGTCCCGCGGGCTCAGCGCGCTCGCCCAGCTTCTCCGTGAGGATGCGCAATGAACACTGTTGAAGAACGCCTCCGCGCGGCCACCCACGCAGCCGCTGACACCGTCCCCCCCGGCAGCGCCCCTTCGCTGCGCCTGCCTCTCCCGCGCGGGCAGCGGTCCGTCCTGGCCGGACCCTGGCGGCGGGTGGCGAGAATCCGGCTCATGGCGCCGCTGGCGGCGGCGGCCGCGGTCGTTGGTCTGGTGGCTGCGGCAGGGATCCTTGCCGACGGCACGCCGCACAGCACCATTGCTGGTACACCGGCGAGCCCGGTTACACAGAAGCATCACTCCAGTGGGACGGCCGTACCCAGTACCACCCCGTCGCTGGGCCCTGCAGCCCAGATTCTGGCCAGCGTCCCGCCGTACTACGTCGTTCTCACTGGCTTCTCGGGAGAGAAGCAGCAGGCTGAGATCCGGTCCACGGTCACCGGAGCACTGCTCGGGACGGTGACGCCGCCACAGCCGTACGGCACGTTCACCTGGGTGAGCGCGGCCGCCGACGATCACACGTTCGCCCTGGCGGCCCAGCCCTGGCACAACGGCGGTGACGGGATCGACGCGAGTAACGAGCCGACCAAGTTCTTCCTGCTGCGCCTGGATGCGGCCGGCCACCTGGCCGGGCTCACCGCGCTGCCCATTCCGGCCGAGCCGGCCAGCGTCTGGGTTGACGGCATCGCGCTGTCGCCAGATGCCAGCAGGCTCGCTGTGGCCGCCGACCAGTACTCGCCGGAGGTAAACCCGAAGGTCGAGGTCTTTACCCTGGCCACCGGCTCAATGACCGAATGGGAATGGCCAGGCACCGGGGTCATCGGCAACAACAAGCCTGTCGGCTCTCCGCTCTCGTGGGCGGCCGACGGACGGACACTCGCGTTCCAGATCGGCCCCGCGAACGGCACGATCGAGGTGAGGCTGCTCGATACGGCTACTCCTGGCCCCAGCCTGAAGTCGAGCATGATCGCGGTCGAATGGACCGGCGGCACGGTCGTAGGCCCTCGCGGAGTCGTGATCACCGGATCCCGGACCAAGCCTGGAGACTCCCTGTTTGGCTATAACACTCTTGTCACGCCGGACGGAACCACGATCGTCTGCGCGACTGTCATGAACTCGGCCTCACCCAGCTCACCCGGCGTGGCCACGGAGTTCTCAGTGAGCACGGGCACCGTGACGACGGTGAACGCACCAGCTCAGGACGTGCTGTGGTCAAGCATGAACGGCACCACACTGATCGTGCTAACCAGTAAAGGCGCGGGCGTTATGAACGGAAACAAGGTCACGCCGATTCCGGGATTTCCCACGCAGAGCCCGGACACCGCCTGGTAGCAGCGCCTGGCGTACCAGGCCTCTCCCTGGCCTCCGATCACGGACAGGGGCCTGGCGCGCATGTCAGACTCAGGCATGGTCATGACGAGCGCGAACGTGATCGGGCTGCTCCACCCAGGTGAGATGGGAGCCGCGGTCGGGCGGTGCCTGACCGCGGCTGGCCATACGGTGCTGTGGGCGTCGGAGGGCCGTGGGCCGGACACCGCGGCGCGGGCGCGGGCGGCGGGGCTGAGTGACGCGGGCACGGCCGCCGAGATGGCCGAGCGCGCCGACGTGATCTTCTCGATCTGCCCGCCGCACGCCGCGCTCGACACGGCCTGGGCTGTGCAAGGTTTCGGCGGTTTGTACGTGGACGCGAACGCTATCTCCCCGGCCACCGCGCGCGAGGTGGCGCTGATGGTGGAGGAAGGCGGGGCGACCTACGTCGACGGCGGCATCATCGGGCTGCCCCCGGGAACTGCCGGCGGCACCCGCCTGTACCTGTCCGGCCCT